>WNGL01006246.1_pt1 | contig 15505 bp, 16 predicted proteins | sample 5400591 | NCBI WGS metagenome assembly WNGL01 (sample SAMN13153377, study PRJNA577476) | soil metagenome | isolation source: 80 cm soil or saprolite under Garry oak tree replicate 1 | place: USA:California | collected 2016-06-15
GCCCGCATCCCGCGCCAGGTCCTGGTGGGGCTGATTCGCCTCAGCGCCGGGCCCGTCTCGGCCTGGGCCGACTGGAGAGGTCCCCAGGAGGCCGCCGCGCGCGCCCGCGACGAAGTCGAGAAGATCGTGGGCGGGTTGCTTTCCCGCGGGCGGCTCACCCTGGAGGAAGCCATGGCGCTCCGCCAGGATGTGGTGAAGTCGGTCCACGGCATCGTGGCGGAAGCCCAGTCGGGAATCGAGGGGCGCGTGCGCGGGCTGTTCGGGGCGCTCGGCCCCCGTCCTCCGAAGACCCCGCGAGCCGGCAAGACCCGCGCCTCGGTTGGGCGCGGCGGAAGAAAGCGACGGCATTTTTCACGAGGAGACGAGCGATGAAGAAGAAGAAAGTCCGGCGGAAGGTGGCCCCTCGCAAGCGGGCCGCGAGCCCGAAGGAGGCGCAGAGCCGCATCCGGAGGACCTGGGAGGAGGCCGTGGCACGGGTGACCCACGCCGAGGCGCGCGTGCAGAAACAGGTGCGCGCCCTGCTCCAGCGCAACAAGATCGGCACCCGGGACGCGGCCACCATGCTGAGGGACGTGCGCGCCCTCGTCCAGCGCGAGCGGAAGAAGGGGCTGACGCAGCTGGAGGGCCGCTTCGCCGCCCTGCAGAGCCGTGTGCGCACGGAGCGCAAGAGCGCGGCCAAGGCGGTCGAGGCCGCCATCCAGGGCACCCTCGCCCGCTTCAACATCCCGAGCCGCCAGGAGGTCCACGAGCTGACTCACAAGGTCAACGAGCTGTCCAGGAAGATCGACTCCTTCCGGCGGTAGGGCGCGGGCTCCGTCTTGGGAAGACGCAGGGCACGGGAGAGGCGCCGGAAGAAGGTCGCCCTGGTCTGTGCGGGCGGCGGGGTGACCGGGGCCATCTACGAGATGGGCTGTCTCCGGGCCCTGGACGAGCTCCTCGACCGCAGCGTCCTCGACCTCGACCTCTACGTGGGGATCAGCGGCGGGGCCTTCGTCTCTTCGCTGCTGACGGGCGGCGTCTCGCCCCGAGAGATGTACGACGAGGTCACCTCCCCAGCGCGCGTCCCCTTCGGAATGGCCACCGCCCCCATCTACCGCCTGGGAGTCCTCGAGTTCCTGAAGCGCTCCGTCCATGCCCCTCGGGTGCTCGCCAAGGCCCTCGTCACCTCCTTCACGGGCGAGGGCCGCAACTGGTCGGACCTGATCTGGTCGCTCTTCGAGATCCTGCCCGCGGGCCTCATGGAGACCTCGGGGATCCGGGAATACCTGCACGAGCTCTTCCTCTCCCGCGACCGCCCGGACCGCTTCCCCGACCTCCCCCGCCAGCTCTTCATCGTGGCGGTCGACCTGGACACCGGGGAGGCCGTGGCCTTCGGCTCCGAAGGGCACCGCGACGTCCCGGTCTCCCAGGCGGTCCAGGCCTCGATCGCCCTGCCCGGCCTCTACCGCCCGGTGCGGATCGCGGGGCGCGACTACGTGGACGGCGGGGTGAAGAAGACCGCCCACATCAACCTAGCCATCCAGAACGGAGCCGACCTCGTCATCTGCATCAACCCGATCGTGCCCATCCTCAACGACACCAACGGAGGGCCGCTGCCGGGCCACCTCAGCGACCGTGGCGTGACCTACGTGCTCGACCAGGCCCTGCGCATCATGCTCCACGGGCGCATGGAGTACGGGATGGAGCGCTACCGGCGCGAGCATCCCGAGGTAGACATCGTGCTGATCGAGCCCACCCGGGACGACCTGCGCATGTTCAGCTACAACATCATGCGCTACGCGCGGCGGGTGATGGCCCAGCACGGGTACGAGTCCACCCTCGCCTTCTTCCGGAAGAACGAGGACCGCCACCGCAGGATCCTGGCCCGACACGGCATCCGCCTGGCCGATCCCCACGCCCTGCCCGAGACGCCCCCGCCCCAGCCTCATCGGTCGAACGTGGCGCGCGCCCTCGACTCCTCCCTGGACCGGCTGGATTCGCGGATCGGCGAGCGCGGTCAGACCTGAGCGGTTCGGTCCGGGGCCTTCGAATCAGTCATCTTGTAAGGCGCTGTGCCGCGCTCGGGAAGGGCGCATACAGCACCTTCCGAGAAGCCCTGTGCACCGATCTCCAAGGCATGGTCGAAGCGAGCGCGATAGTTCTCCCACGCGATGGTTGCGGTTAGTTCAACGATCTGGGCGTCATCCAGCGCCGCGCGTAGCGGTGCAAAAAGCTCCTCGGGCACCTCGACCGGTGTCTTGGTCAGGGCAACCGCGTAGTCGAGCACGTGCTTCTCGAATGTCGAAAATGACGAACTCGACCGGTAGCTTGGAAGTTCGCGAATTTGATCCTCTGTGAGACCCGCTGCTCTGCCAACTGCAGAGCCAATATCAATTCAGAATGGACACCCTACCAGCGCGGCCGCCTTAAGCGCGGCGAGCGCCTTCATCTTCTCCTCGACACGTCGAGAGCGCTCGAGCGCGAATTCGTAGGCGCCGTACCCTCGGAATATCCACGGATGGTGCGCCTTGACGGTCATCGGCTCGGGCACCTTGCCGACCCGTCGTCGCGCATACCAGTATGCGAAGCGCTGCATGATGCCTGCACGGTGGGCAGGGACGCCTTCGATTCGAGCCATCGCCTATCCTCCCACGGAGAAGGTACATATTCCCGGGTCTCCTCATCTCCTGAACGCTCGATGGGCGGGCCGGCCGTCACAGACGCTCAGGCGGCTAGCCAAACCAGATCGACCGCCTGCGGGCCAGACGCCCGTCGATCATCCGCTGGATGATCGACCGGACGTCTTCTGAAAGGCGGTTGACGAGGATGGGGTCCTCGGCGGCCTCGGGGCCGTACGAGGACACGTCCATGGGATCGGCGAAGTCGATCGACCACTTGGTGGGCAGGGGGACGAGCCCCAGCGGCCCCAGAGCCGGGAAGGTGGGGGTGATCGGGAAGTAGGGGAAGCCCAGCGGGCGGCCGATCCAGTCGGCGTTGGCAAGCATGGGGTGGATCTCCTCCGCCCCCACGACCGCGCAGGGAACGATCGGGGCGCCGGTGCGCAGCGCGATGCGCACGAACCCGCCGCGCCCGAAACGGGCGAGCTTGTAGCGGTCACGGAAGTATTTCCCCACCCCCTTCACGCCCTCAGGGAAGACTCCCACCAGCTCGCCCTTCTCGAGCAGACGCTCGCCGTTCTCCGGGTTCGCGCGCACGGAGCCGGACTTCGCGAGCAGCGGCGCGAGGACGGGCAGGAGCGCGAACATGTCCAGGGCCAGCATCCGGCAGTCGCGCCGCGTGGGGTGTTCCTGCCGGATCGCGAGCTTCACCATGAGCCCGTCGTAGGGCAGGACCCCGGAATGATTCACCACCACTAGACCTGGACCCTCGGCGGGGACGTGCTCGATGCCGGTGGTCTCCACCCGCCACCAGACCGTGTAGAGGAACTCGAAGAGCGGCTGCAGGGTCTCGGTGAAGCGCCGGTCGGAGCCGAACTCGTCCACCTCCTCGGAATGCCAGGCGAAGTAGAGCGCGCTCTGGAGGCGGGCCAGGCTGGCCCAGCTCAGCCCCCGCGTACCCGCTTGCGCGAGTCGAGCGAGGGTCACGAGCACGCCTTGCGGATGGTCGGCCTTCGCCGTCGCTCGCTCCAACTCGGCCTCGGCCGTCCGCAGGCGCGCCCTCAGGTCGCGGTCGGTCCGCGGTAGAGCCCCCGGTCGCCGCGAGCGTGTTGCTGTGCGCCGGAGCGGGACCACGTTGGGCCTCTCTTTCATCGACCCCCCACCCTATCCCTCCCCACGTAGGGGGAGGGGAACGCTCGCCGGCTCGGGATACCGGTAGGCCAGGTAGGCTCCCAGGGCATCGCGGCTCCGGTAGCGCGCGGTCCATCCGAGCTCCCGCTTCGCCTTCTCCCCGTCCGCAACGAAGAGGAACCGCGCGTAATCGACGAAGCCCGCGGGAGCGGCGCCGATGCCCGCATTCCAGGCGAGATCGGCGAGGGCATACGCGACCGGGTGCGGCACCGCCACCGTGACCTTCTCGGCCAGGTGCAGCGCGGTCAGAAGGCTGAGCGCGTCGCGGGGGACGACGTTCACGATCCCGCAAGGGCCCTTCGCGAGGGCCGCCTCCAGCGCGGCCAGGGCGTCCTCCGGGTGCAGGAGCTGGACCAGGGGGTCGTAGCCAAACACCACCGGCACCACTCGCTTCGCCAGGATGCGGCTGTAGAAGGTATGGAGACCCGATCCGAGGATGGTTGCGAAGCGGAGGATGGTCACCCCCATCGAAGGGTAGCGCTTCGCGAAGGCGAGGGCGTGCTGCTCGGCCTCCAGCTTGTCCCGGACCCACCCCAGGGAGGGGTTCGGGTCGGGCCGGCGGTCCTCGGTGAGGAAGTTTGGGTTCTGCCCCCGTGCTCCGTACACCGCCGTGTAAGAGCGCATCACCAGGTGGCGAACCCCGGCCGCCGCCGCCGCCGCCACGAGGTGCAGGGTGCCGATCGACTCCAGCTCGTGCCCGTAGGAAGAATCGCGACGGGGGCTCGTGAAGAACGCCGCGTGGACCACCGTGTCCACCTCCTCGTCCTGCAGCACGTCCACCAGCCTCTGGTCCGCCCCCGGCAGGGTCAGGTCCAGCATCTGGTGGCGGACGCCCCGCAGGGCGGCGGGAGGCGCGGCGATGTCCACCGTCACCACCGAGTCGGCGCCCCTTGCGTCCACCAGGCGCCGCAGGATGCGGGAGCCCAGGAACGAGGAGGTCCCGGTGACGGCGATGCGGCCCACGGTCCTAGGACCCCTTCCCGGCCTTCTTCCCGCGCGCGGCCCTTCCCGCGGGCCGCCTCTTGAGCTTCGCCTTGAGAGCCTCCACCTCGTGCTCGAGGCTCTCGACCCGGGAGAGCGCCTTCTTGAACTCGCTGCGGGTGGGGATGTTCATGCCGCGCAGGGCCTGGGCCGCCGCGTCATCGAGCTTCTGCTTCCCCCGCATCGCCCCTTCCATGGCCTTCATGAAGGTCGGGTTCTGCATCAGCTCGCCGGAGATCTGGGTAAGAATCTCGTCCCCGCGATCCTTCAGGTGTTTGAGACGCTCGAACAGGCCCTTGTCCTCGGACATGGAGGCTCCTTTCATCAATGCCGCACCCGGAAGGTCTTCAGGTCGATGCGGGACCCGAGGAGCCGCCGGAACTCCGAGGCCCCCACCGAGGCCACCTGCCGCCCGGTCTCGAACTCGATCGCGTCGATGGCTTCCTCCCAGACGCGCTCGCGGCGCGCCACCTCGTCGGGGTCGCGCACGCGGCCGAACTCCTGCACGTGCTTGTTGTGCCGGCAGAGCATCCGGAAGGCGCCCGCGGTGTCCGGCCGGCGGATGGGCAGGCCGAGGATGCGCACGTCGTTGCCCACGTCGTGGATGGGCTGGCCCCACTCGCCGTAGACCCCGAAGATCGTCCCCAGCTTCTCCAGCACGCGTGCGAGCTTCGGCTCGTTCATGGCGAGGAGGACGGCCTTGATCACGGGCAGGGTCAGGTTCCGGGTGAGGGTGGGATCGGCGAGGCGCACGTTCACCCCGAGCTCCTCGCGGGTGATGCGGATCACGTCCTCGGAGCGGATGCGGTTGTCGGTGGCGAGGTGGACCCGCGCCCCGATGGCCTCCGGGGTGTGGAGGGCGGCGAGGATGCCGGCGGCCACGCGGTCCACCGGCACCAGGTTCAGCTCCGCCGAGCGGTCCGCGGGGAACGCGGTGGCGATGGTGCCCACCAGCCAGGCCCGCGCCCGGTCCGTCAGGTCGCCCCTCAGCGACTCCAGGGCCTCTTTGGCCCGGCCGAAGGCGTTGATGGGCGCGTTCACGACCTTGGTGTCGCCGCGGTTGTTGCCGGTCCGCGAGTGGCCGATCACGATCGAGGGCAGGAGCTGGGTCACCCGCAGGCCCTCCTGGATCAAGGCGCGATCGGTCTCGATCGAGGCCATGGCCTTCGTGAGCTCGTAGAAGTTGTTGTAGAAGTGGGGCGGGAACACCAGGGCCGACTCCTGGGCGATCGTGCGCTTGCGCCGCCCGTGGATGTACGAGGTCTCGATGGCCACGTGGCAGACGAACCTCGAGCCCTCCGCCTCCTGCGCCGACCGCGAGAAGGCCAGCGCGTTGCGGCAGCCCAGCACGTTGGCCCGAAACGAGGTCTCGTAGGGATCGTCGAAGGACACGCTGGCCGCGCAGTGGATCACGTGGGTCAGGCTCGCGCGCAGACGCTTCCGCTCCGCCTCGGCGATCCCGAACAGGGGCTTCTCGATGTCCCCCTCCACGAATCGAAACTTCCTCGCGGCCGCGCCCGCGATGCGGAGGCGCTTCAGGAGCAGGGCCCCCCGCTGCCGCGGGGAGAGGACCTTCACGATCTCCTTCGTCCTGGGGTCGCGGAGGGTCTCGGGGCGGACCACCGCCACCACCTCCTCGATCCGCCGGTCTCGCGCGGCCTGGGCGAGCACCTCCTTGCCCAGGAATCCGGTGGCCCCCGTGAGGAGGACGTGGAGCCGAGGGTTGCGGCCGCGGGCGCGAAGGCCGGCGCGGGCTTCCTTCTGCAGCTCGCCCACCCGCGCCTTGACCTCCTTCTCCGAGAGGTGCGTGGTCTCGCGGAACCGGAACGCGATGTCGCGCGAGGCGACGCCCAGCAGCTTCCTGGCCTGGCGCCCCCGGGTCCGGCTGCCGGTCGCCCATTCGACCGCCTCGCCCACCAGGCCTCCCAGCCGGTCGACCGCCCTGAGTCCCCTCTTGACGAGGGCCTCGTTTCCCGTGAGCTGGATGAACCGGCTGGCCGCGAACTGGGCCGCGATCTCCACCGGGTGGTTGTCGCGGTGGGCGTGGACGAGCAGCTCCTCGGGATCGATCGGGCCCGGCACCTCGGCGCCCGTCGTCCGGTCCACCTTCATGATGTAGCGGGAGGGCGAGGTGTCCAGGGCGGGTCCCGTCTCCGCCCGCTTCGCGGCTCTCGCCTGGCGCTTCGGCCTCGCGGGAACGGCTCTCACGGGCGCCATCTCGACCCTCCACGCCCTCGGGCGGGTTCTCCCGTATGCTGGGGAGGTGGCCTGGCCAGACTACTCCATCGTCGTGCCCGCCTACAACGAGGAGTCCCTGCTGCCCACGACCCTCGACCGCCTCCGCGCCGCCATGGAGGCGGTCCCCGCGCGGGGCGAGCTCGTGGTGTGCGACAACAACTCCACGGACGGCACGGCCCAGATCGCGCGGGCGGCCGGGGCGCGGGTCGTTTCCGAGCCGCTGAACCAGATCTCGCGGGCGCGCAACACGGGGGCGCGGGCCGCCCAGGGGCGGTTCCTGATCTTCGTGGACGCCGACACCCACGTCGCCCCCGAGCTCTTGCGCGAGGCCCTCGAGCGCCTGGCCTCGGGGACGGCCTGCGGCGGCGGCTCGACGATCGCCATGGACGGTACGCCCTCGACCCTCGAGGCGCGGGTGATCGCCCGCTGGAACCGCTTGTCCAGACGGATGCGCCTCGCCGCGGGGTCTTTCGTGTTCGTCCTCCGGGAGGCCTTCGAGGCGGTGGGGGGCTTCTCGGAGAAGGTCTACGCCTCCGAGGAGATCTGGCTCTCCCGCGCCGTGAAGCGCTGGGGGCGCCCGCGGGGGCTCGACTTCGTGATCCTCGACGGCCACCCCGTGGTCACGAGCGGGCGCAAGGGCGAGTGGTACCCGCCGCCCGTGCTCTTCCTGACCATGCTCGCGATCCTCTGCTTCCCGTTCCTGCTCCGCTCCCGCACCTTCTGCTGGCTCTGGTACCGGCGGCCGGAGCCGCGGGCTCCCTGAGAGCTGGCCAGGCACCGCCCTCATGCGGGGGCCGGCCAGGGCTGCTACACTGGACCATCGCGATCCGCCGTCGCGGAAAGGAGCTCCCCATGTCCGTCGTCCAAGTGGTGCGCACCGCGGTCGTGGCCGCCGCCGCCGCCGCTCTGTTCGTCCCCGCCTCGGAGGCCGGGCCGATGAAGGGCCGCGGCACCATCCAGGCCGTGGACTGGAACGTGATGCAGATGGCCATCAAGGGCGTCGACAACAAGGTCAACACCTTCAAGGTAGCCCGGGACTGTGGGGTGAAGTTCACCGACGGCGCGGAAGTCTACTCGAAGCTCAGGGACCTCGCGCCCCGGATGTACGTCTACTTCACCTATGAGGACTACGGCGGCCAGGGGGCCCCGATGCTCCAGAACGTCGAGGTCCGAGAGGTTCCCAAGGACATGCTGCAGGCGCGTGCGAGCCAGGGCGGCGGCGACACGGCTCAGCGGCCTTCGGGCGAGAGCTCGCGGCAGATCAAGGTCATGATCCTCAAGGTCACCGACGAGAAGCGGGGCGAGTTCCGGGCCGACGTGGCGGGGAACGCGCAGACGTTCCGCGCCCAGAACGCCCGCGACCTCCGGGCCTTCCGCGAGGGCGACTTCGTGGTCCTCACCCTCGAGCGCAGGTTCGGTCGCGAGGTGGTGACCCGGTTCGACCGGTCCAGGAGAGACTGACCGCGGTTCTGCCCCGCAGGAGAGCGCGCCGGCCATCACGCGAGCCCAGCCAGTCGACCAGAGCCGATTGGAGGAAGCGCCATTCGGCGTCGACCTGCCGCCCCGGGATTCTCCCCCGCTCTGCCTGCCTGGCGAGAGTCTCGGCGGGCACCCGGAGGTATTCGGCAAAGCGCGCACGAAGGCCTCGCCATCTCGGGACCACTCAGGTCACCGGCGGTCAGGACGAACGCAGCCACCCCGGCCGACAACAGGGCCACCAACTCGCTCTGCCGCGTCCTGATGTGGTGGTCTTTCGTCAGCACGACCCAGCCTCGGCGCCCCACCTCGGGAAGCCATTCCGTGTCCTTGGCGCCAGGGGCGAAGTGCCGATCGTGGATTTCGACACTGGAACTCGCCCCCTGCAGCGCCCTCGCGACCGTGGCGGTGCCGAGGGCCCGGTCCACGAAGAAGGTGGGCGGACTAGGCCGCCGTCGGGAGCGGGAGCTCGCAGCGGATCGCTTCTTCGATCTCTTCTTCCGGCCGATTGTAGTCCCGGGCGAGATCGGAGATGGACTCGCCCGCCTTGTAGCGGTCTGCGATCACGAGGGTCGGGATGCCGGTCCCGGTCAGCACCGGCCTGCCGAACTGGATTTCCGGGTCGATCATGACGAGCCTGGGCTCCTGGGTCAGGGATTGCCGGTCGTCACGCTTTCGAGTGAACGGATAGAGACGCGAGGCGCGTCCCATCGGGTCACGGTCCACACGACGAAGGTGCGCCTCGAGAAGCTCACGGATGGCGATCTGGCCCTCGTGGGAAGCGGAGACGAGCCGACCCAGGTGCTCGACGAACACCTCCCCGCTGTCGGTCAGTAGGTCCCGATCCGCGAGTGGGTGCTCGCTCCCGGGGAACAGGCGATCCAGCAGGCGGAGCACTCCGCGCGTCTTCTGGAGCGGGATGTCGTGCTCGCGCCGGAGCGCATCCAGCACGTGTACCTCGACGAGGTTCACGAAGGAGAGCAGCGGCGGACCGTCCTGTCGTCCAAGGGTGAGGACGGGCCTGAAACGGCCTTGCCCAAGCGCCCAGGCGCGTACCGTCGCCTTCGGCATGCGGAGGTACTGAGCGACCTCTGCGATGCGATAGGAAGGCACTTCCCTCGCTTCGAGGGTTCGGAGAGGGGGCAAGCTCAGGGTACTCACGGTCGCCTCCTTTCTCCTGGTTGCAGCAGTCGCGCGGTCATGAGCCGGCACCGAAAGGGCATGTTAGCGGCCGAGGCGCGGAACTCAAGATCCGGCGTCCGAGGACTGAGGTCCGCCACCTGGGGCGACCCCCCATCGGCACCGCCATTCTCACGTGCGTGGCAGCCATCTTAGGTCCAGCGGGCGAATTCGCCCTCAGCGCGCCACGCTGACCCGCTTCTGCCCCGAAAGCCCCTCGGCCGCGCGGACCAGTTCCAGGAACTCCGCCCGGTAGCCCTCGCGATCCTGCCCGCGGGCGCCCTCGGCCCAAGAAAGCACGTCGCCAAAGCCCGCGCTGCCCTTGTGCTCCGACTCGCGGAGCAGCATCCCGAACTCGGCCACCGCGGAAGCGAAGCGGAGGTTGGCGGACGGCGAGGCAGCAATGCCTGAAACTGCAATCGACAGGAGCCGGCTCTCGTCAGAGTCGGGAGCCTTGTGCCGAAGCTTCACGGTCATCCATTCGTCGCTCTCGGCCGCAGCCGAGGCCGGACGAGAAGCCTGGTACCGAAGCGGATCCACGGAAGGCACCGCCGCCTCCACCCCGGCCGGCACGATCTCGTAGAGCGCCGTCACGGAGTGCCCCGCCCCGATCTCGCCCGCGTCTTTCGTGTCGTCGTTGAAGTCCTGGTCGCGCAGCAGCCGGTTCTCGTAGCCGATCAGCCGGTAGGCCGAGACCCGCCGCGGGTTGAACTCCACCTGGACCTTCACGTCCTTGGCGATGGTCACGAGGGTCCCGCCCGCCTCCGTCACCAGCACCTTCCGCCCTTCCGCCAGGGTGTCGATGTACGAGTAGTTCCCGTTGCCGCTGTCCGCGAGCTTCTCCATGGTCGAGTCCTTCAGGTTGCCTTCCCCGAAGCCGAGGACCGAGAGGAACACGCCCGTCTTGCGCTTGTCTTCGATGAGGCGCACGAGATCGCCCTGGTTCGTGATCCCGACGTTGAAGTCGCCGTCCGTGGCCAGGATCACGCGGTTGATCCCGCCCTGGACGAAGCTCGCCTCGGCCGTGCTGTACGCGAGCTTGATGCCCGCCCCGCCCGCCGTGGTCCCGCCGGGCTGAAGCGACGCCAGCGCCTCCCGGATGAGAGCCTTCTGGTCGCCCGGCGTCGGCGGCAGAACCAGCCCGGACGCGCCCGCGTACACCACGATCGCCACCCGGTCCTGCGGCCGCAGGCGGTCCACCAGCAGGCCCATGGCGGCCTTCAGGAGGGGTAGCTTCCGCGGCTCGTCCATGGACCCGGACACGTCGATGAGGAAGGTGAGCTTGCGCGGCGGCAGGCTCGCCTCCTCCAGGGTCCGGCCCTGGAGCCCGACCAGGACGAGCTTGTGATCCTTCGCCCACGGACAGGCCGCCGCCTCGGTGGTCACCGAGAACGGCGCCGAGCCCGTGGGCTGGGGATACTCGTAGCGGAAGTAGTTGATCAGCTCCTCGATCCGCACCGCATCCGGCGGAGGAAGCTGCCCGCCCATGAGGAACCGCCGCACGTTCGCGTACGACGCGGTATCCACGTCGATCGAGAACGTGGACAGCGGACTCGTCGCCACCGCGATGAACGGATTGTCCCGCACCCGATCGTACGCCTCGGTATTGAACCCCCGCCGCGCGAAGGCATCGTCCCTCACCCCGCGCATGCGGAACGCCTCGGGCGGCGCATCCGGCAACCCCCCCACCACCCCACCCACGACGCCGCCCGGCACTCCCATCGCCAGGCCGCCGGCAATGCCCGCTTCGCCTCCGTCCACCTCCATCTCCTGGAGCTCCATCGGCGAAGCGAGCCGCGATGCCCGCTTCGCAGCCACCGGGCGCGGCACCGTCGTTGGAGGCACCCGGCCGTCCGTGACCGTTGCCGGTGCGGACGTGGCAGGGACGACCTGATCGGTGGTGGCCCGCGACGGCAACGTCTTCTGAACCATCGGCGTCGTGTCGAGCACCACGATCAGCGCCAGCCCGGCCAAACCCGAGCAAAGGACGATGAAATTCCTGCTCACGAGCCACCTCACCCGCAGCCCCGAGGAGATCCAGCCGGGCCACTCTTCCTGCCGCCTCTACACGCCGGGCGGCGCTTCTATTCCCCGCCCCCTTGGACACCGTTCGCACGGCCGGGTTCCCGGCAGTCGGCTGGCGACCCCAGCAGATTGGTAATTCGGGGAAAGGCGCCGATTGTCGAGATCGGCGGGAATGCCGGGCGGCTCGCTAGACTCTAGCGCTGGCGCGCGAGCTTGCGCCGACTCCGGCGACGTACGGTCCGTTTGCCGGCCAGCCTTCGTCGAACCTCATCCAGGGGCACGCCGCCCTTTTCGCGGTAGTTGGTCCACGAGCGATTGATGATCTCGATGAATTTCGCGTCATGACTGAGAGCCAGAGTCTCGGGATCCATGCCGGGGCGAATGGGTACCACAGCCGCGACGGGCTTCCCCTTCCGCGTCAGCACCCAGGTCTCCTCATCCGTTGCGCGACCGTAGTCGGCCAAGGATGCTTCCGTGATCTCCACTGTCCTCATGCCGTTACATCCTCATGGCCAAGTCGAAGGCGATCGCGCTCCTTCACTCCCACGGCCACCACCACCACCTTGGCCGCCGCCTCCTCCAACACCGCATAGTACACCCGCAGGTGACCCACGCGGAGTTCCCACGGGGCGACATACATCCTCTTGTCGGGATCCATTCGCTTGCGATTCCGTGTCACGACCGTCGGCTCGTGCGTGAGCTGGCGCTGGACAGCATCGAGCACCTTCTTGCGGTCTCCAGCCGCGAGCGTGGCGAGATGGCCCTCGGCTGTGGCAGAAAACTCGAGTTCGTAGGGGCGTCGCTTCAAAGCCCTCAGATCCTAGCGGCACCGCGAGTCGTATCAGGTCCGATCCATCTGAGGGTTGGAACCGTACCCCCGGCCATACTCCGCCATGCGCAACGGGCTCACGGCACGCGCCGGTCACACGCCAGCCCGCCCCGTCCTGCCTCCCCGGGCAACTCGCTGGGCACGCTACGCACCTCAGCCCGTTGGCCAAAAAGCTGGTCAGAGCCGTCCCTGCAGGCGATCGCGCTGGCGGTCCATCCCGGCCTGAGGCGCACCCTCGCTCGGTACGACCCAATAGTTCGAAGGATCGCGCTACGGGCCGACGCCGTGGCCTCCCGCCGCTTCCAGGTCATCCTGGCGCACGAGGTCCTCCACGCGGCAGCCCTCACCCTCGCCCCGGCGGCCGCACTTCCGCACGAGCACCTGCCGCGAACGCCGTGACGAGCCGTTAGCGCGGCATGCAGCACTTGCGGTAGCGCCGGCCACTGCCACAGGGACAAGCGGCCTGCGGGTCGGGGGCCGGGCCCTCCGCGTTCCATACCCACGGCTTGTCCTGCCCCCTCACGGGGAGGGTCGGCGTCGGCAGGAGCGACGGATCGTCCGCCAGCCGTCGGTTGAAGTCACGCATGAACGAGTCGACCGCCACCGGGTCCGACGGATCCACGCTCGCGGCGCGCATCGCCTGGACCACGGTCTTGGCGACCCCGAAGCGACGCGGGTCCCTCGCATCCCTCAGGAACGCCTCTCGGCACTCCTCGAGCCGCTTCCGGGCGGCCGCGACCCGCGCCGCGCGGCCGCGTCCGCTCGCACCCTGCCAGGCCAGGAAGGCGTCGAGGCGCGACGGAACCGCGGAGAGCTCCTCGCCGGTCTCGCTCCCGTGCGACGGGTAGTACTCCAGCAGGTAGGCCGCGACGTCCTCGGGCAGCCAATCGGTGAGCGCTCCTCCGCGCTCGGCCTTGAACTCCAGCATCTCGTGCGCCGCCGAACCGTCGGCGTCGGCTTCCTCCGGGCTCGCGCCCGCCGCCAGGCGCGCGGCGCGGAAGGCCGTCGTGATCTCGTCGCGGTCGCGCTCTCGCAGACCCTCGATGGGCTCCTGCTCTCCCCAGCGCCACGGCAGGTCCCGCGGCGGACATGTCACGACGACCTCGAGGTTGCCCCCGGGCAGGACGATGGTCGAGCGCTCCTCGAACCGCTCTCGCGGTCCCGTCGTGAACAGCTCCCCATGCTCCTCCACGAAGCGGCAGACGGCCTCGAGGCAGGCGGTCGCGAGGCGGTAGTCGTCCGTCGTCGGAGGCGTCGCCACCGCGTCGGGGCTGAAGTTGAGGATGTAGGGCACCCGCCCCCGCGCCCCCGGGACGAAGCCGTGCGCGCGTGCCTCCGCGGCGAGCTTCTTTCCTCCCGGCAGGTCGCGCGGGCGGTCGAAATTCACGGAGAAGAGCGGGACGCCAGCGCCGGGAGCGCGGCGCGGCGATTCGAAGACCGCGTCCCCGAGGCGCACGAACCGCTCGTAGTCCGCGAGCGAGCGCAGGAGCAGCAGCCCGAACGTGTCCTCGGCCTTCCCCAGGATGGAGACACACGCACCCGTCCAGCCCATCGAAGGCACGTCGATCGCCAGGACATGACCGTCGCTCGCCTTCGCCCAGGGCCGGGCCTGCTCGAAGCGCTCAGCCGCGACGTAGAAGCGGGCCTTGGCGTCGGCCGCGGCGCCGTCTGCCCACGCCGGCTCGCTCCCCCGGCCCCCCCGCGTGCGCGCCGTGAAGGCTTCCAGGCTGTCGATCGCGCCGTCGATCTCGGGCGTCGGGGCCTCGAGGACCTCGACCCCTTCGCCTGCCCGCCGCCGGACCGCCTGCGCCAGCGCCCGATGGTCGACCCTCAGCCGGATCCCGGGGCGGAGCCTGTCCGACGCCCATGCGGCCACGGCGGCGGGCGACCTCCCTGGCTCCACGGCTTCGATCGCGATCATCCGGTCGGCTCCCACGTCCAGGAGCACGAGCAGCTCGGGCCGATAAGGCGCCGGTTCCTCGACTACGAACGGCGCGGGACGTCGCCCCAGCGCCCAGTCCCCTCTCGTTGTCGGCAAAGCCGAGCTCGCCGGCCCCCACCCGGTTCGCCGCCTCCGCCTCGGGTTGGCAGGCAGGTGACGCTGGTCAAGCTTCTTGCCCTTCATCGGCTCCTGGTCGCAACGGTGACGGGCCTGACTCCTGCCTGCCCCGCCTGATGGATCCACACGGTCAGTACCGAAGCCGCTCGAGGGCCCTCCCATCGAGTCCGGTCAGGAGATTCGCGAGGCCGCGGCCTTCTCGAACTTCGAGGAACGCTTGAGGGGAGGCTGAGGGGCATTCGACACCCAGCAAACGAATAACCCACTCGAGACCTCGCGGCGCGTCGAGCGGGGAGCAGATGAGCTCAAGGTAACGGGCCGTTGCGCGAGTGCCAAAGCGGCTGCCGCCTTCAGCGCGCCATACTCGTCCGCTAAGCCCGCCGATGGCGACCCGTAAGGTTCCGCGATCTGCCTGGTTCGGACTCGCCTTGCAGCCAGCCGCCTTCCTTCAGCTGCTGCCAAGCCACCCGGACATGCGAGGGTGAGAACATCTTCCGCTTGCGCTCGTTCCAGGAGTGGACCGCCTTGATAGCGGCCTCGGGGCTCCCGCCGGCGCCCGCATACCGCCCGACCCAATGCACCGTCGAAAGCAGTTCCATTCCGTGGGGCGTCTCGGTATTGACGGTGTTGACGAGGGCCTCGGCGTCGGCTTGAAGCAGATTTCCTCGCGCCTCTTCGATCATCAGCGGTTCCGCAAAGGATGCCCGTCTTGGGCCGGGATCAGGCGGATCGCCGCGGGCCCGCCCTCGCCACTGCCTCGACCAGCTCTTCCTCGCTCATGTGCTCCAGGTCTTCGCCGCTCGCGAGAAGTGGACCAGTTCTGCTCGCGAGAAGTGACCCACGCTAAGAACACGACCTGAGACTCGATTCCGCGAGGCGGTGCGACTTGGTGGGTCGTGGCCGTGTGCCGTGGATCGACCGACGCAGGCG
>WNGL01005186.1_pt1 | contig 15501 bp, 21 predicted proteins | sample 5400591 | NCBI WGS metagenome assembly WNGL01 (sample SAMN13153377, study PRJNA577476) | soil metagenome | isolation source: 80 cm soil or saprolite under Garry oak tree replicate 1 | place: USA:California | collected 2016-06-15
TCTTGCTTGGGCCATGGACACCGTTGCTCTTTCAAGGGCAGGAGTTTGGTACATCCAAATCCTTCGTCTTTTTCACGGACGTGGGAGACAGTGATATGCGCGAGGCGATCCGCAAAGGACGTTTCAGTTTCCTCTCGCAGTTTCCATCGCAGGCTGCCGAAGAAGCACAAAAACAACTTTCGGTTCCGTCCGATCCGACCGTATTTGCCCATTGCAAACTTGATTTTTCGGAACGGAAAAAAAATAGGAAACTTTACGATTTGCATGTCGATCTTTTGAGGCTTCGCCATGAAGATTCGCGCTTTCGCGAGCAAAGCCCCGGAGGCATCGATGGCGCCGTGCTGGGGCCGGCGAGCTTTGTCCTTCGATATTTTGCGGATGACAACGATGATCGGTTGCTTGTCGTAAATCTCGGAAGACGACTATTTCTGAACTCTGCGCCAGAGCCCTTGCTCGCGCCTCCACTTGGCTTTGAGTGGGAAACGCTTTGGACAAGTGAATCTTCCCGCTACGGCGGTCCGGGCGCCGTCCCGGTTGTGACACAAGAGCAATGGATTCTGCCTGCTGAAGCGGCCGCGGCGTTGCGTCTCGTACGGGAAAAGGCTCCGCGGCGGAAACCAAAACGACGCCGCTTCTAAGCCCGTCATTGCCAGATCATGGACAGCACACACAAGCCAACCGTTGTGCGCACAATGCCGTGGGACGGAGCGAAAATGTCGGGAGAGATTTTGCTCAATCGCGAGTGGCTGGTCACAAATGGATTAGGCGGCTACGCGTCCGGAACCATCTCGGGAGCGATTACGCGGCGTTATCATGGATTGCTCATCGCCGCTTTGCCCGCACCACTCGGGCGCATGGTGATGTGGAGCCATGTTTCGGAATTTCTACACTTCACCGATGATGACGTCGTCTCTTTGGGCGCGCAAGAACGCGCCCGCGGACAGCTTGATTTACAGAGCGCAGATTTTCTGTGCGAATTTCGCCTCGAGGACGGCCTCCCGGTTTGGATCTACCACGTCCGTGATCTCGTACTCGAAAAACGCATTCTGCTTCCCCATTTACAAAACACGGTGCACGTAAGCTACCAAGTGATTGAAGGGAAAGCGCCGCCCCGATTCGAACTGCGACCCGCCTTTCATTTTCGACATCATGAATCATCGGTTGATACGGGATTGGCCGCGCCATACAAACTCACTGCGGTCGATGATCGTTACGAAATTGCCGCGGCACGCCGGAAGTTACCGCCGCTTCGGATGCGAATCTGCGGTCGCGATTCCACTTTCACTATCGCGCCAGCACAGATTCATCAAGTTGTCTATCGCAACGAGCAACAGCGCGGTTACGCACACGAAGGCCAGCTTTGGAGCCCGGGATTTTTTCGAGTCGATCTTCGCGAGCAAAGCACGGCAACATTGGTCGGCTCGACTGAACCGTGGGACATCATCGACGTGTTGAGCCCCGCAGATGTCCTCTCGGCTGAACGCGAACGCCGGGCACGTCTTATCGTGGAAGCTAAGCCAGAAGCGCAAAATGGTGTCGCTGCCGAATTGGTTTTTGCCGCCGATCAATTCGTGATCACGCCGGCGGGGCGATTTGAAGAAGCGGCTCGAGCGCACGCCGCCGGTGACGAAGTGCGCACCATCATCGCTGGCTATCATTGGTTCACGGATTGGGGACGCGATACGATGATCGGCCTCGAAGGGCTCACCCTAACTACGGGACGCTGCCTTGAGGCCGGTTACATCCTTCGGACGTTCGCGCATTACGTCTGGGACGGTTTGATTCCAAACATGTTTCCTGATGAGGAGAAAGAAGGGAGATATAATACCGCCGACGCGACGCTCTGGTTCTTCCACGCGTTCAATCGCTATCTCGAGCAAACAGACGATCGCATTACGCTTAGACTTCTGCTTCCAATTTTGATCGACGTCGTCGAGCACCACCTGCGTGGAACGAAGTTTAATATTCACGTTGATCCAAACGACGGTCTGCTTGCACAAGGTGAGAACGGTTACGCACTCACTTGGATGGACGCGAAAATGGACGATTGGGTTGTCACGCCGCGGCGCGGTAAAGCGGTCGAGATCAATGCACTTTGGTACAATTCCCTTCGGTTGCTTGCGCATTGGCTCCGGCAAAGCGGAGACGCCTCCTCTCCGCAACGTTACGAAGAACACGCGGAGCGGGCGCGCAATTCATTTAACGAACGCTTCTGGTACGCTAAGGGCGGATACCTTTATGACGTGGTCGACTGCGACGGGCAAAACGGGACACACGATGTTTCCTGCCGGCCGAACCAGCTCTTCGCAATTTCGCTCGATCACCCAGTGCTCGATCAGGAGCGTTGGGAATCGGTTCTCGATGTAGTGGAGAACAGATTGGTCACCCCGGTTGGGCTGCGCTCGCTTGCGCCCGATGATTCCGAATACAAGGCAATCTATTCGGGCGACCTCCGCTCGCGCGACGGCGCCTATCACCAGGGCACAGTCTGGGCATGGTTGATCGGACCATTCATTGACGCCTGGCTAAAGGTTCATCCGAACGACAAAGCGAATGCGCGAAAATTCCTACGGGAGCTTCCGGAGCACCTGGGCGAAGCTGGCCTGGGCACAATCAGCGAAGTTTTTGACGCCAACGAACCGCACGCTGCTGGCGGTTGCATCGCACAAGCGTGGAGCGTGGCCGAAGTGCTGCGGTGTTGGGTCAAGACCGCGTAGACTGCTATGGCGCTCATCCTGGCGCGATGATCCGATTCATAATTGATGGCTGAAGCCGCAGAAGAAATTTCTGAAAAACCGGAAATCCGCAAAGAACTCGCGCGAGCTGCGAGTGAAAAGCCGCGCGAAAAGGTCACGGCGCGAGGCACGGACAAATTCTGGTTCGTCACGCATGCACTTCTGCTCGTCGGCTGCGCGGTTCTTTATGTTATTCTCGGATCGAAACTCATCGCCCTTTCACAAGCGCACATCGATCTTGCCCGGCGCATTTTGCGCGGTGCCGCGTTCATTGTGATCGTGCTGGCGATTGCGAAATCGATCACCGTCTACGCCTTAGGCCAAATCGAAGACGCGTCCACACGTTTCACGCTCAGACGTATCGAACATTTGATGGTCGCGCTGCTGATCGCGCTTATCGCCATCTCGATATTTTTCGTAAATTGGTATGCCGCGCTCACCGCTGTTGGCGTCATCTCCGTCATCGTTGGATTGGCTGTGCAAACTCCGATGAAAAGTTTCATCGGCTGGATCTACATCCTCGTCCGCCAGCCTTATCGTGTCGGAGACCGTATTCGAATCGATGATGCCACCGGAGACGTTATCGACGTGAGTTATCTCGACACCACGCTGTGGGAATTCGGCGGCCAATATATTTCCGGCGATCATCCAAGCGGCCGGGTCATCAAGTTTCCAAACGAAAAAGTGCTCGACGAACTTGTCTACAACTATTCGTGGCCGCTATTCCCTTACATCTGGAACGAAATCAAATTTCAGATCGCTTATCAGAGTGATCTGGAGTTCGTCGCAAAAACGATGCAACAAATCGTCGAAGAGGAACTCGGCAAAGAGATGATGGAACGCGTTGGCGTCTATCGCGACCTGCTTGCCCGCACACCAGTGGACGAACTGGAGGTGCGTCAGCATCCACGCGTCATTTTCCGCGTCGATGAGGTGACCTGGATCGACGCAATCGTTCGGTACTTGATCCCGCCACGCGAAGCTGGTTCTATCAAAAGTCGCCTGATTCCAAAACTTCTCGCTGCGCTGAATGCCGCCCCCGACAAAGTGATGTTCCCAGCCGGGGCGAATCGGTAAGCTTTTCAGTCATCCCGAGCGGCACAAAAAAATGGAGCGAGCCGGGAGGCCGCGACATAAGACGGAGGATAGAGCACGACTCAGTATTGACGCGAGACGATGTCGCGCAATGAGGGAGACAGGTCGTCGTTCATCACCTTATCGTATTCTTTCACCGACGGAATCTTTGCCGCGCTCGCACTCGGCGAGGATTGCATGGTCATCGCCGCTGGTGACGGCGGATTTTAAGTTGATCCATGCCCGATGCAACGCTCCTGCAGCGCTGCCGCCCGTTTGTCGCTCCAATTCACCCAGACTTTGCGCCTGGCTTTGGAGCTCGCTTGCGAAGCGGGAACGCTGCCGGGAATATTCGTGAAAGAGTGATTTCAACTGCAGATCTTTTACGCTTTCAGCCGCTTTTTTGAATCCTTCCTGCCCGTCTTTGAGCGTTTCGATCAAATGGCGTGCACCCCGACTTCTTTAAACAACAAATAAGTTCAATGCCTGGTAGGGAGAGGAATGGCGGTATGCGGTCTGTGCTTTCATTTTTGAAACGTGAGGGCTTGATTGATGATCAGCGCGACGGCGCTGAAGCCGAGCCAATGCAGAGCCCATTCCTCCCAGCTAAGGTTCAGGCCTCCGCACCAGAGCATCAAGCAAACCAGCGCGCTTGCAGAAAGTGAGAAACAGAAAATGCAGCTGAGCCACTCCTTAGCCGAGCCGCGTCCGGCGGGCATTGCATTACGAAGGCGCTCAAAAACAGCAAACAGACCACGCTCCTTCGCAATCAGATGGCTCAGCCTGAAGGTCGCCAGCGACCCCAGGACAAAGATGAACCAGCGCACGTTGTGTTCACCTCCTAACGGTTATTTGGCTGCCTTAATGTTCACTACGGACATAGCGAATAAAAGGGCCGAGAAAAAGGCGTGCCATTCCGCGCAGCTTATGCGCATGCCTTATTTTCAATTTCCTGTCATAAATGACCTAATTGTGGAGAGCTAATCCAAAACGAAATAATTTTTGTCGATGTTAGCCATTCACGATCGTACCACCGTTTGGATGCAGAATCTGGCCACTCATGTAGGAAGAATCGTCAGACGCAAGAAAGACGAAACTCGGTGCGATTTCCTCCGGTTGGCCGGGCCGACCGAGGGGCACGTCCGAGCCGAAGACCTCAACTTCTTCTGCAGGAAAAGTGGATGGAATGAGCGGCGTCCAAATTGGGCCGGGCGCGACGCCGTTCACCCGAATACCTTTGTCAGCAAGCGCTTGCGAGAGAGAACGCGTGAACGCGACAATCGCGCCTTTGCTTGACGAATAATCGAGCAGGTGTGCGCTGCCTTTGTAAGCAGTGACTGAAGTCGTGTTGATGATGGCGGCGCCTTTCTTTAAATGGTTCAGCGCCGCCTTGATCACGAAGAACATCGAGAAGATGTTCGTGTGAAATGTCCGTTCGAGCTGTTTTTCAGTGATTTTCTCGATTGATTCCTGTGGGTGCTGCTCGGCAGCGTTGTTGACCACGATATCAATCTTGCCGAATTCGTTCATGGTTTGCTCGACAGCTTTTCGACAAAACTCCTCATCGCCCACATCGCCCGCGATCAACAAACATTTGCGCCGGTGTTCTTCCACCAGGCGCTTGGTCTCACTCGCGTCCTTGTGTTCTTCGAGATAGGCGACCGCAATGTGCGCAGCCTCTTTCGCAAAGGCAATCGCGACCGCGCGACCGATCCCGCTGTCGCCGCCGGTGATAAGCGCGACCTTGTTTCGCAACTTTCCGCTGCCGTGATGCTTTTCATCCTCGGCTATCGGGCGCGGCTTCATCTCGTGTTCGCGGCCAGGTTGCCGGTCTTGATGTTGGGGTGGCTGACGTTTCTTGTCCCTGGGCATAAAGAACTTTCGCAGATGATGTATTTTCTGGATGCCGTGTCGCGAAATCGGACAGGGGTCACTTAGCTGCACTCGAATTGAATCGGGCTGCCGTTCGAAACGGTTTCAAAATAGCAACTCACTTTCGAGTGAAATAAATTGCGATCCCAGTTCATGTTGAAAAAGAATTCTAGAAGAATTCGCCATATGAAGAACGGAACACACACAGTGCTACCAGATGCGAAGGAGATGAAAAAGAAAGGAACCTATGCGACTTATCCTTTTCCTATCCTCCTTATCTTGATAATTGGCGCTCGACCGACATGGCCATATAGCGCCGGCTGGGGATACTACCCGAGTGGCGGTTTAGGCCTCGTTCTGCTGATCGTATTGCTCGTCGTTTTTCTTCGGTAGAGCTCGCGTTGCATGGCCTGCTCGAATGATCAGGCAATTCTTACGGCGCTCGGCCTCCACCATCGCAATTTTTATTAAGACTTCATCGGTTGGCCGCACCCAATCCATCGGAATCGCATGACAATGTTCCGTCGGACAAATGATCCGCAGCGGCCCGTTTCCACGCCTGCCCCCAATCACCTGGATTTCCCGCCCAGTGATGATTTTGCCGCAAACGAGGCAATAACGTTTCTCATCCAGCGAGTGCCATTGCCGGAATTGATCGAGTCGTTGCAGCGTCTCCAGTTTGTCTCCGTCGGATAATTTGATCGGAGAAACGAGCGCCATGGCCAAAGCATGCTGTTTCTACCAATTGTCGCACAATCAGACAGACGGCTGATTAGCGTATCGGTCAAAATCCTAGCTAACTTTTTTGCCGAAAAATCTCCTGCGAGTCTTGGGAAATAAGAGCGAATCGCGCTTTCATCCCGCTAATGGAAACCGATACGGCGCATAGCAGGCAAAACGCGTCGGCCATGATTGCGATTCCCACATGGCAAGAGCTTCGCCTGACGCTTTGCCGATTCGGCAAAGGGTTGCGGGAGTGGAACCGCCGACCTCGGCGGGATACGCGCACAAAAAAAGCAGCGGGAGTTGCCTCCCGCCGCTCGTTAATAAGGCACAAGGCTTATCGTCCGCTGCTTTGCTGACCGCCCTGTTGGCCGCCGCCACGTTCTTGGCCGCCACCGCCCCCTTGGCCGCCGCCAGCCTGCTTCTCGCGCTCGCGCTGCTGGCGTTCACGTTCCTGTTCATCCCGATCTTCCTGTTGGCTACCACCGCCCCGTTGGCCACCTTGCTGTTCGACAGCCTTAGGTTTGATCGGTTCGTTCGGATTGCGTTGTGTTTCCATGGTACCTTTCTTTATTGTACTTGTTGAATTTACTGATGGTCGTTCGCCCTTCGCGACTGGACCTTTTCTTTCAAATCGGCTTGGAATGAAAACACACAATCGGGACGGCGGATGATTGTCTAATCAGACAAAATCCTATACCCTTCCGACGACCGTATCGAAGCCCGGATCACTGCGACACCCGTTACGCAGCCGAAAGGAGCCCGGCGTCGCGCAGGTTATCATCGACGTCCTTCGCCAACGGCCGCACCCCTTCATGAGTGTTATGTTAGCTAAGAAATTCTGCGAGTGGCTCCATCGGTTTGATGTGCGCGCAAACAATCTTGAAGGCGGCCAGAATCGGCACGGCTAAAATGATGCCGACGATTCCCCACATCCAGCCCCAGAAAGTGAGCGAGAACAGGATGATGACAGGATTCAAAGTAAGGGAGCGCCCCATAACCCATGGGGTGATGAAACTGCCCTCCAACGCGCCAAAGGCGAGATAAACGGCAGGAAAGATGAGCGCGTATCCCAAGCTATCAAAGCTCAAGGCAGCGCCGATGGTCATGCAGATGATGCCTGTGAGAGCGCCCAGATAAGGGACGAAATTGAGCAGCGCAACCATCACACCCCACATTACCGGGTTGCGCAAACCGAGCAGGCCCACTGCGGTTCCGACGGCCAATCCGAGGCAGGCATTAATCGCTGTGATGGTAAAGAGATAACGCGAGACCTGCGATTCGATATCGTGCGCGATGCTGACGGCCGTCTTCTTATCTGAGAACGTGGGCAACAACTTGACCAGCTTGGCGATGAAGACTTGGTCGTAGACGAGCAGGAAATACAGCAGGATCGACAACAGAATAGCGCTGGCGATAAACTCCGGCGTGCGCATGAAAAACATCTCAGTAATGGGATGCCGCTTCACTTCCACGGTTTTAGTTTCCGCATTAGTTGTGGCCAGCTTCTCGATTTCGGCGGTCGCCTGGCTCACTTGCGCTACCGATTTCTTTACCGGCAGGAGCTTGTGTTGCAGTTCCGTCAAACCTTCCGGTGCTTTCTGGAGCCATCCCACCGCGGGCGTGGCCAGAGCTGAGATTCCATAACCGACAAGTGCAAGAAACCCGATAAGGATGAACGCCGCGCCAACCGGCAGCGGAATCTTCAATTGAGCGAGCCCACGCACTATCGGCCTAAACAGATAGCTAAGCAGCAGCGCAAGAACGATCGGCAGCAGGATCGAGCGCATGAAGTAGATGGTGTAGAAGACTGCCAAGATAAACAGACCGGTGAGGGCGATCGACCTGACATCGAAAGGTTTCTGCGACAGCTCGGCGATGCGTAAGCGGGCACGGGATGCGACCTTCCCCGCTTCGCGCTCGTCGTCGGAGACGTCACTGCGCGATTCCATCTTTGCCGCGGGCAAACCCATCTATGTTCATGAATCGCATGGCACTTTGCATCCACGCGTCTCAGTCTTGCTTGCGGATACTACCCGAGCGGTCTAGGCCTCGTTCTGGTGATCGTATTGCTCGTCTTTTTCTTCGGTAGCATGGCACGGCCTGCTCGAATGATCAGGAAAAGCCTACGGCGCTCGGCCTCCACCATCGCAATTTTTATTAGGACTTCATCGGTTGGCCGCACCCAATCCATCGGAATCGCATGACAATGTTCCGTCGGACAAATGATCCGCAGCGGCCCATTTCCACGTCTGCCCCCAATCACCTGGATGTCCCGCCCAGTGATGATCTTGCCGCAAACGAGGCAATAACGTTTCTCATCCAGGGACTGCCACTGTCGGAATTGATCGAGTCGTTGCAGCGTCTCCAGTTTGTCTGCGTCGGATAATTTGATCGGAGAAACGAGCGCCATGGCTAAAGCATGCTGTTTCTACCAATTGTCGCACAATCAGGCGAACGCCTGATTAGCGTATCGGTAAAAATCCTAGCTAACTCCTTTGAAGAGATGGGTGCTATTTGTACGAGAACAGCGGCACGTAGGACGCAAGATGACTTATGAAGATACGCCTTTCGCTTGCCGCACATTCTATTCATTCCATCCAGCTTGTGTTCCCAAATACTCTACATCCGAAGTCACGAAGTGTAACGATTCCCTTTTACCGGCTCTGGATCAGGTCCGAGCCCCAGATCCTTAACACTTATGAAAACATCACTCCTTTTCGGAACAGCGCTTGCCATCCTGGGTGTGGCGGCTGCTTCCATGTCCGCTCAAACCCAGACCAGCTCAACTACGAGCACCAGTGGTTACGTACAGACGAGCAAGCTTGTCGGCACGAAGGTAAGAACGGCACAGGGGGAAGAAATCGGCGTAGTCAAAGACGTCGTGCTTGACCGCAGCAACGGGTGTATGGCCTATACCGTCCTTTCCACCGATGGAACCGGCACACGAGCGGCTGGCCAGGCAAAAGTTGTCGCCGTCCCGTGGGCGGTCTATTCCCCCACATCCGATCTGAGCGTTCTTACCGTTAGCGTTGATCGGGATAGGATCTATAACGCACCGGTTTTCGACTACGCACGCATAGATGAATATGCAAGCACAGGTTACATCAACAACGTCTACTCCTATTACGGCGTGTCAGGCCAAGTCGGGGTCACTGGACAAACTTCCGCGACCGGAGGGACAGCAACAGCGACGGGAGCGGCGACCGCCGCGACTGCATCACCGGCCGCGACCGCGGCAGGTGTTACTGGAACGGCTTCGGCAGCAGCAACCGCCTCCCCCAGGGTAACAGCTTCGGCTACCAGCACTGCATCGGCCAGGCCACATGCCAGTGCTTCTGCGAGTCCATACGGTAGTGCAACGGCAAGTCCGTCGCCAAGAGGAACTCGGGGTGCCAGAGGCCGGGCGGGTGTAAGTCCGTCACCGAGTGGCCCCCGCGAAACAGCATCGCCACCTGCTACCGAAGGGTCCCCATCGGAAGCCACAGAGAGTCCGAGCGAAAAACAGAAATCGCCGCGGCATCGCGCGACACAAGGACGCTCAACGAGCGAACCTAACGCGACACCAGAGTCGCCTGAGGAATAACGAAGAGCCCTGGTGTCGATAGCTAAGTCGGGCAAAAATTTGAAATCTAGGGACCTTACTTCCCCGATGGCATTCCGGAAGTGAAAGAACCAGAATCGGAAAATTGGTCAGCTGACTGTGTCACTTGGACAGACTCGAGTCGCTCAGGTAGCTTTCCGCGTCTGCACATTTATAGAGATCGACGCATCGCCAGCCTTCAATGCAACCAATCTTCGTCTGATAAGCGAAAATTTGTACGTTATGACGAATCTACAGTTCAAGGGCAGTTGGAACGAAGTAAAAGGCAAAGTCAAACAAAAGTACGGTCAATTGACCGATGATGACCTTGCGTTTGCCGAGGGAAAGGACGACGAACTTCTTGGCCGTCTCCAAAAGAAACTTGGCAAATCAAAAGAAGAACTCCAAAGGGAGATTGAAAGCGTGTAAAAAGGCGTTGCACATACCCGTTAAAAGGATATCAACCAGAAATAAAATCTATGCTGTGGACCATATTTGTTATCCTCCTCATTCTCTGGCTTCTCGGTTTCATTGGCCACGTTGGGGGCGCCTTGATCCATCTGCTGCTTGTGATTGCAGTCGTTGTCCTAATCATTAACCTGATTCAGGGTAGGCGACCCCTCTGAAGGCTAGGAGCGTCCTGGGGGGCGAGCCGAACTAGTTCAGCCGATAGTAAACGTCGAACCGCGACGCGGTAGAGAGGCTTCGATTTAGTTCACTGATCTAGTACCGTTCATCCCTTCGGCTGCACCAGCTGGCGTAGCATAATGAGGGCCTCTTCTAGCGAAAATGAAAACTTGATCGGCCTCTGAAGGCAGCAAAATGGGAGGCCATATTTTGCACTTTCTCAGATGCCTCCCTGCTCTGCTTTTTTGCGAACGCGCTCGAACTGTTTCTCAAGGCTGGTGAGATCTTCGTCGGAAAGTTTTTCCAGATCGACAAGTTCATTTCGAGCATCTTTTAGCGCTCGGATTACTTCGTCGAGTTTCAAATGAGCCGCTTTGGCATCGCGGTTCTGCGTATTCTGAATGAGAAAGACCATCAGGAAAGTAACAATTGTCGTCCCGGTATTAATAATGAGCTGCCAGGTATCCGAATAGTGAAACGTGGGGCCGGTTAGTCCCCAAACGACGATGATGAGAATCGCGCTGGCAAAAGCCCAAGCGCTACCGAGCACCATCGACGAGCACCGTGCAAAAATCCGAAAAGCATCGCTCACTACGCAAAAGAAATCTCGCGATTCTTCCTGTTCCTTAAGTTTTCTCTTCTGCGTTTCCATTGCCATAATATTGTATTCGGCCGCCGCAAGCTCGAAGCAGCGCATATCCGTGCCGGTCAAGAAGCTGCGGAGCCGCACATCCGGCGGCCTGGCATCGACTGCCTCCTTAGCGACGGAAAATCAAACCGAGCACGAAACCGACCCCGAGAGCGGTAAAGACCGCCTTCGTTGGGTTCTCGCGGACGTATTGCTCGCTGTCGTCCTGAAAACTGCGGACGCGATGGAGCGCATCATCCCATACCCCTTCCGCTCGGCGCCGATATTCATCGGCCATTGCGCCCGCGGCCGAGCGGAGATCTTCCGCCGCTTTGCGGGCGTGCGTTACGGCACGCTCTGCTTTTTCTCCCGCCTGCGGCGGAACCGCAGAGCCTTGATCCATTTGGGTTTCGTCAGCCATAGATTTCCCCTTCTTCATGATTTGTTTAAACTTTCGGTGCCGACGCCTTTCGTTTGAGTTTGTGAAGTGTCGATATTACTGATCGCAACCGGTACCTCCACCGGTCCCTATCTGCCTGCGGTGCGTCGCTGCTCCACATACACTTCGCCAACCGGATATTGCCCGCCAGTCTTGCCGCCGAAAGCCGCTGCCAGCGCACCCAAGATCAGACCGAGGGCCGCCGCGCCTGTGCCAACGGCACCGCCCTTGGCAGCGCGCTGTCCCACTTGCCGTGCCTCCTTGGCTTTCTGCTCAGGTGTGGTTTGTTGAGCCTGGGCTGCCGCCTGGTCGGCGCTCAGCCTGGCCTGCGCCGTCAACTGATCTATCTGTTGCTGAACGGCTGGCGGCAGCTGAGTTCGCGAGACCCTGTCACTGTTGCTCACAGCGAAACTAGCCAGACCCGATGCCGTGCCGATAAGTCCACCGGCGGCTGTCGTTAGCAGCAGGATCGTCAACATCGTTACGGTGGCCCAAGTAGCCAATCCGTGCAGCCACCCGTTGAACGTCCCGCCGAGCCGCCCGGCGATGTAGCCGGCCAGGAACAACGAAACCAAACTGCTTATTACGAGCCAAGCCCCGGCTCCAATTCCGAGCGTGGTGCCACTCGGATTTTGACCTGTCTCTGGATTCAACGTCGCGAGTCCAACTGCTGTCCCGATAAGTGTCAGGACGAGTTGCGTCGCGAGAGCGATTATCGCGCCCGCGAAGATCGCGCCCCACGAGATGCGGGCGAACGGTCGCTCGAACCCGCGGAACGCTTCCACTGCCGTGGTCCTGGTGCGCAATGTTGCCTCGCGCTCTGCTGTCATATTGTTAGGTTGGGCCATAATTTAATCCTTTGTTTTTTTAAATTGCTTCGAAGTTTGTGGAGTGTCGGTATTATTGATCGCAACCGGTACCCACCGGTTTTATTTATTTAGCCGCGACGTTGATCACGGATTTGGCCAATTTGGTTAACTTTTTGTCTGTATCTGATTCTTCGGTCAAGGTAGTCTGAAGTAATTGCGCACTATCCCGATCCCCCAACAACTCGGCGTATGTCCGAGCGCAGCCGTAACCGGCCATCTCATAGTGCTCAACGCGCTGGGCCGCAGCAATTAGCCCGGCATCGCGCACTTCGTCTTCAGCATCTTCTTTGATCATTTCGTCTCCCTCTTTAATCAAACCCTCCATCCCCTCACATTTCGGGCCGCGGGTTGACTCATCGTGGTTCGTCAAAATCTTTTCGAGACGCGCCGCGTGTTCCTTCGTCTGCTCGAAATGTTCTTCGAATCCCGCCGCAAGCTGTTTGTTAGTAGCGGCTTTAACCATTTTCGGCAGCGCTTTTATAATCTGCTTCTCCGCGCTGTAGAGGTCTTTGAGTTCGTGAACGTATAGGTCTTTGAGTGTTTCTAGTTTCATATGTGTGGATTTAATATCGTTGGTTTTGCTCGCACCTGAGTTTTCGATGAAGTGGACTCGCTCCCAAAATCTTTATGTGCAACCGCGCAGCAGAAAGATCAGGAGCAAAATCGGAATCGGAATTCCGAGAAGCCAAAGTAAAATGTACCCAGTCGCACCCGCTTGTTTGAGTCTATTCGTTAAACGCATCTCAGATGATTCCTTTCTTAATGTTATTGATTCGAAACTCTTCGTGTGCGCAGGAACCTGCTTTGATTGATGAAAACACACAATCGGGACGGCGGATGATTGTCTAATCAGACAAAATCCTATAGTACATTATGTGCTTCCTCTTCTTCCAATCACGGTGCTCTTTGAGGAACTCGTTGAGTAACATCGCGTTCACGGCGTCGTAGCGCACGATGTAAATTTCGCCATCGGAGTCGCGGACCACTAGGTCGGGGTTTACCTTGGCTACTTCCTCAGCGATCAAACCAAATTGCGGTTTGCCTTTTGTATCGCTCTTGTAGTGAAACCCTCCTTGCGCGGTCGGCCGGCAACACCCGTCAGTCTGTTTTTAACTAGCTCCACTATCGCTGGGCGGATTAGGCTCGCTCCAATTTTCAGCGCGCCGAGAGCAAAGCCGGTTTCGATAAGCTTCTTGTTTGCTTTTCGACCGCTCTTTAAATCGACATACCTTTTTTTCTTTCGCGTGGGCAGTAGGACAATCAACGCGCCGACCGCGGTTGCGGCTGCGAGCCAGGAAACTGTTTGTTCTCGAAATGATCTCTTGAATTTCGCAGGAAAATCCAGTTCATAGTGCAGGCCGCGCAGGTCGCACCCCACACGCTCGCGTGAACGGGCTATCTCCGTTCTTAGCTCGTCGGTTGATTTGTTGCGTTCAGATTTTTCAGCCATTCGCGATCCTGCTTTAATTCAGTTAATGTCGCGCCAAAGAGCGGCTTGGTCATTCGGCTACGTGCAACCAGGAGTAGAATGAGCGCAACCACAAAATGCGCTCCAGCAGCGGCCAATGCTGTCCATACCCACGAGACTCCAGCCAGATGGGCCAAGCCGACAACGGCGCTGACGATGAGAAAAACATAGCCTAACACGCAAAGGACCAGGGCTAGAATCAAACAAGCCGCCAGCACGAGTAACTGCACGAGCGCTGCTTTCGACTCCTGAGCGAAAAGAGCAAAGCGGCCTTCGAAAAACTCTGTCAGCGCACTCGCGAGCCCCAACAGATTTTCAAGCAAACCGGCATGCCCCGCGGGATTACGGGAGCAAGTCGTCTCGCTGATCATCCGGCGGCAGCGCGATCAACGCCGGAAGATTAGGCCCAGGACAAACCCGATTCCGAGCGCTGTGAATACTGCCTTGGTCGGATTTTCGCGCACATATTGGTCAGCATCTTCCCGGAACGTCCGGATGCGATCCCGGGCATCGTCCCCGATCTGCTCAGCCTTACCGCGATACTCTTCACCGATTGCACCTGCCGCCGATTTCAAATCCTCGGCCGCTTGTTGCGCGTGCGTTCTAGTACTTTGTAGTTCATGAGTGTCTGTCATGCCAGAACCAGTTTGTTGTGCTTTATTCTCTTCAGCCATTGGTAATCTCCCCGTTGATTTTCCTTCTTTCTTTCAAATCGGCTTGGAATGAAAACACACAATCAGGCCGGCGGATGATTGTCTGATCAGACAAAATCCTATAGTACACGCGACGATTGTCTCGAAGCCCGGCTCGCCGCTAGCTGATTTGACTGAGGCGCGCTGCCGTAAGACTGTCAAGTTTTTGCTTGATCGAATCACGAAACTCTGTCGCAATAGGGGCTAAACCAACTCAACTGCAAGGCATACCTATGCTCTGGACTATAATAATCATCCTAGTCGTGCTCTGGCTTCTCGGCTTCATCGGCCACTTTGGCGGCGCTCTCATCCATCTCCTGCTCGTGATTGCCGTTGTCATCCTGATCATTAACCTGATCCAAGGCAGACGGGGTCTCTGAACGAACGCACCTCCTCCCATGCTTCAGGGCGGTTAGCTCGCTGCTAGAGCCTTTTGTTTTCTAAATGGCCAGCGCAAAATCGGTGTTTCAAGTAGCCGCGGACTTGATATAAATGGCGAATGGCCCTTAGGAAAGAAGCGATGATCGCGCTCCAAGCATGAAGAATTTTTCATGGCCTTCGCGTATTACGATTGGTGTGACAATTGTCCTAGTTGGCACGCAAGACGAAGGTTGAAGACGAGGGATTGAGCTGCTAATCGCTTTTTCTTAAACGAGCGCCTAATGCCGTTTTCTGCGACCGCCATGGCCTTTCCGAGCAGCCCGCGACGATGTCGACCTTCGCCCAGCTCCCGCCGCTTCGCGTGATTTTGCTGTCGTCGATCGACGTGATACTCTCTTTTTCGCCTTGCC
>WNGL01005187.1_pt1 | contig 15500 bp, 13 predicted proteins | sample 5400591 | NCBI WGS metagenome assembly WNGL01 (sample SAMN13153377, study PRJNA577476) | soil metagenome | isolation source: 80 cm soil or saprolite under Garry oak tree replicate 1 | place: USA:California | collected 2016-06-15
GGCGGGCAATTCATAGCGGTCCTTGATCAGTGTCTCCAGCGCGGCATTGATGAGATCAGGGGGATGATCCATGACCAGGGCAGCTTGTTCCATGGAGTGGCGCGCGATCTCCAGCGCTTTTTGGACATCAAGGGTGACCGAGAGCGCCTGGCGGATGAGCGTTCCGCATCGGCGGCGAGAGCGAGGAGGAACCTGGCAAGGAACGCTCTCATCCAGGTGGAGATACCAGCGGAGATGCGCGATGACTTCAGGGGGAATCTCCTGATCACGTGGGAGGTAGCCCAAACACTGGAAACATTTGTAGAGGACTAGAAACGTGAGCTTGGCCACGTCATCGCGCGTATTCGCCTCCGCCAAGGTCAGTTCCTTCGCCGTGGGAATAAAGTGATCATGCAGTTCTGTCGGTGTCAGGGGCGCACGAAAGCGTGGGTAAGCGGTGCGGTCGATCGTGGTCATGAGACGACTCCTTTTCAGGGTTTCAGGCCACTCCAAGATTTATGCTTGGTATCTTGTCACGTGCCTGATAAGTGAGTGCTTCCGTGATTAGGCAACCGTACTTGACAATCGTTGAGGCTATGACGGTGAGGCGACCAAGCTTGGTCGCCCAGGTTCCCCCCTGGTACCGCTGGAGTACATAAGTAGGCCGAGGGCCACGATGAAACAATTTGGTGGTTCCATCCTCATTCTGGGACATTTCATGCTCTTTTTATTCTGTCGCATGTGGCAAGGTGGACCTTTCACAGCTCAAATAGCTCAGCAGCAGGTAAACTCAAAAGAGTCGGGGTCTCATGCTTCCCGCGAGAAAGATACAAAGACCGAGTAAACCCCCAACAACCGTGCCATTGATTCTTCTATACTGGAGTTCTTTCCCAACTTGTAATTCCAGCCTCTCTGCAATTTCCTTGCCGCTCCAGCGCTTAATGGTATCAACGATGACCGAGAGGATCTTATCTCCCTGCTCGGAAACCAGATCAGGTTTCCTCCGACCGTATGAATGGGAAGAGAAAAAGGGTTCTCTTCCTTGCGCTTCATCCTTCGTGAAGTAGCTGCCCAACCATGCTCTGATCTGCTCCTGCGCGACCTCTTTCGTCTGGCTAAGAGGGATATCTTGTCCTGGCATCGGTGCGTCCTTCCTCACCCTCTTGCCTCGCCGTGAATGGTTCGCTATACTATCTCTAACCTCCTCGTTTGATACGTCTAGTATAGTGTCCTGGCGTCATCAAAAGTGCTTATTCGACGGGTGCTGGTATGGGACAAGCGTTTGTTTGTGAAAGAAGGAGCAATGCATGAGCAACTTGAAGATCGCATTACTAGGTCCACCGGAAGTGTATCACGCAGACCAGCTCCTGGCGATTCCTGATCGCAAAGCGCTGGCACTCCTCGTCTACCTCGCAGTTGAAGGTGGCGCTCATGCGCGCCAGAGACTCACCCGCCTGTTCTGGCCCGAGAGCGATATGGCGCATGGGAGAGCAGCACTGCGCAATACCTTACTGCACCTACGTCATGTTCTCGGAGAGGACACGCAGCCTGATCACGGATCCCACCTCATGATCACACGTGACTCCATTGGACTCAATGTCGCCTCAAGCATTGATCTCGACCTGCACGCGCTCCAGGCGGCATGGACGCTGATCCAAGAACTGCCCTCACGAGAAGCGGTGCAGGGCGAGGTCCAGCGCACCTTGATTTCTCAACTCAAGCACGCTGCAGACATGTATCGCGGCGGTTTCCTTGAGGAATTTACGCTGCGCGATACGGTAGACTTCGACAACTGGGTCGGTCTGCAGCGCAGCTACTGGTACAGTCGCATCGGACAGGTTTTTGCGTGGCTCTCACAGATGCAGAGTGAAGAGGGCGCGATCGAGCAGGCGATTGCCACAGTCGATCGCTGGCTCTCCCTCGATCCTCTCAATGAAGATATCTACCTACGCCTGATGCAGTTACATTTCTCGACTGGCAACCGCGCCGCGGCCTTAAAGGCCTACGAAACCTGTCTGGCTATCTTGATGACCGAGTTGCATGCCAAACCATCATCAAAGATGGTCGCCCTGGCAGATTTTATCCGTCATTCATCTCCTCCTCACCGCGCGAGTAGGCACGAGCAAACCGGGCGAGGACGAAGTGCCTCGCGTACATTGCTTGAGATTCCCTTCGTTGGACGAGGAGCTGAATTGACCAGACTCATGACCCTCTATGAGAAGGCCTCCTCTGGACAGTTCCAGGTCGTGATGATTGAAGGTGAAGCTGGTATCGGCAAGTCGCGCCTGGCAGCGGCGTATCTCGACTGGGCGAAGGCGCAAGGGGCAAGCGTACTCAAAGGAAGAGCATTCAAAACCTCCAGCCGCTTGTCGTATCAGCTCCTAATCGATGCGTTGCGCTCCCAGTTAGAACAGGGGCAAGATCTCCACCATCTCTTGAGCGATATCTGGCTGGCCGAACTGAGCCAACTGTTGCCCGAACTGCGCGAGCGTTACCCCGGCTTGCCTCCTCCTACCGTTGACGAGGCATTTGCATCTTCCCGCCTCTTTGAAGCGATTGCGCGCCTGGGGCGGGCGTTCGCGCCGCGAACGCCGCTGCTCCTCTTCGCCGATGATCTCCAGTGGGCGGACGCTGCGACATTGGACGTGTTCCACTACGTGGGAAGACGCTGGACGGAAAGCGAGACGCCCGCGCTTTTGCTGCTCACCATGCGTACGGACAGACGGGTGATAGCTCCGCAGTTGGCCGAGTGGCTTACCAGTGTGAGGAGCGATGTGCCCCTGACACGCCTGGAGCTGGCTCCCCTCTCTGCGAAAGACACCCTCCAGATCGTCCAATCATTCTCGGCTGCAGATGGAGAACAAGAGGCTGAACCAAGAGTACGCCCCTCCTTTGAGCCTTCTTCGCACCATGTCCAGACCCCGGATAGCGGACTCAGCCCCGAGCGGTTCGGTCAGTGGCTGTTCGCTGAAACGAAGGGGCAACCGTTCTTCATGATAGAAATGCTCGAGACGTTGCTTGCACGTGGTATATTGGTGCCCCGACTTGTCAAAGGGATGGACTGGGTGTTCGATCCGCAAACTACCGCGTTCAACGCCGAAGTTCTTGATGGCACACTTCCTTCTACCGTGCGCGAGACGATCCTGATTCGCCTGGCCCAGCTTGGCCCAGCTGCCCGTGAACTCCTGGCAGCTGGTGCGGTCCTCGACCATGACTTCACCTTTGAGGATCTGTGCCAAGTAGCCCATCTTGCACCTCAGGAGGGACTCTCCGCTCTGGATGAAGTCCTGGGGAGCCTCCTCCTGCGCGAATCTCGCCGCCAGAGAGGAGGTTTGAGCGGTGCGACCTACGTTTTTGCGCACGACAAGATTCGCGAGGTGGTGGACGTCGAGGCTGGTGATGCCCGCAGGCGGATCTTCCATGGTCGAGCATTGAAGGTGCTGAAGAGAGCGGGCGCTCCTGCCGCAGAGCTGGCATACCACGCGTTCGCAAGCGGGTTGGCAGACCCCGCGTTCCGTTGGAGTACAGCGGCGGGCGATGAGGCGATGAAGGTGTTTGCCGCACGCGATGCTATCGGGCACTACGAGCAGGCACACCAGTTGCTAACTGAGCCCAGCGTGGTTGTCCCGGCGACGAGGCTGCATCATCTGCTCGCCCAACTCGGTCGAGCCTACGAACTCTGCAATGATTTCGCAGCAGCACATGCCACCTACCAGACGATGCTTGTGACCGCCCGCCAGATGCACGATCCAGCAATGGAATGCGCTGCCCTCAATCACCAGGCCGTCCTTGCTAGTGAGGACTTCTCCAATCTGGAACGAGCTAAGACGCTTCTCCAGGAGGCGCTGAATGTGGCAGAGCGCAACAACGATCGGGTGGGGTTGGCAGAAACCCAGTGGAGCCTGGCGCGAATGCACTACTATGTCCTCAACCTGGAAGCAAGCCTTGCCCACGGGAGGCAGGCCTATGCCTTGGCTCATGAGCTTGGTCAGCAGGATCTCACCGCCAGAAGCCTCAATATGCTCGCCTACACAACACGGGCCCTGGGCAGGTGGGAAGAAGCAGCATCAATTGCCGAGGAAGCACGGCAACTTTACGCAGCCCAGGGCAATCGGGTGATGGAGGCGGACTGTCTGGGCAAGCTTGCGGATGCACAGATCAATTGTGGGCGACCGCTTGAAGGAATCGCGGCTGCTCGTGCAGCATACGCGATCAGCCTCGAGATCGAACACAACTGGAGCCAGGCGAATAGCGGTTTCGCCCTGACACGAGGGCTCGTGGAACTTGGTTCCTACGAGGAGGCGTTGGAGATCGCCCTCCAGAGCACCGGAGCGGCACGCACGTTGACATTCAGCATCCTTCTCCTCGTGAACCTGGCCGCGTTGGGGTTGGTGTACCAGGCGCTCCTGGTACCTGAGAAAGCAAGCGAAGCACACCTGGAAGCCCTTAAGGTGAGCACGATACTCCCATCGCAACGCTATACCGAGATGTGTGCAGCCCTGCTGTGCACTGATTGTGTCCTGGCCGACGATTGGGAAGCAGCGTCTGCGTATGCTCGGCAAGCGCTGGAAGCAAGAGATCCTCATGTGGTGGTATTTCCAGAAGTTCCCCGCTGGCCAGAGACCGAAGCCCTGGTACGCGAGGGCCTCAGCGAACTGGCAGCCGAGGACCTCCGTGTCTTTGAGGAGCGCTTCGGAACGAGCAAGCGATGTCGCATTACCTATTTACGTGCGCAAGCTGTCCTGGCCCAATCGCGGGGTGAAAGCGATCAGGCGGTCGCATGCTTGCAGGAAGCCATAGCCGGGGCGAAAGAAAGAGGTCTGCTCGGAGAGCTCTGGCAGGCGGAGGCGGCCCTGGGCAGGGTGCATCTGGCTCGCGAAGAGCGCGAGCCGGCCGCACCCGCTTTTGCCCGCGCGGCTGCCATTGTGCAGAAACTCGCTGGGGATATAAAAAATGATGCCTTGCGCTCACATTTTCTTGAGTCGCCACAGGTCCGGCACGTATTGATGCACATGAAGGAGTAAACTCATGGAAGCAGACCAGGTCACAGTTGACGGGGATATTGTCACCGCTCCAGCGTGGCCCGCACCCTTTATCAACCAGTATTCAAAATCTTGACAACTATTGCATATAGATGCTTTAGTGAGAAAGGAAAAAGGAGATGAGCATGCCCGAAGCTGTCATTGTTGCTGCCGCCCGTAGCCCCATTGGCCGGGCCTCCAAAGGATCGCTGGTCGAATGCCGACCCGATGACCTCACCGTCGCTATTGTGCGCGCTGTACTCGCGATGGTACCCCAGCTTGATCCAGGCGCGGTCCAGGATCTACTGCTTGGCTGTGCTGAACCCGCCGGTGAGTCCGGTTTCAACCTGGCACGCGTAGTGGCCATCCTGGCCGGTATGCCCAACGTCCCGGGAGTGACGGTCAACCGCTTATGCTCTTCCTCGCTGGAGACCATCCGCATGGCCTTCCACGCCATCAAGGCCGGAGAGGGGGATATCTTCCTGACCGCGGGGGTCGAGACCGTGAGCCGGTTATTAGGAACGGCTTGGCCGACACTGGTTCCCACAACCCGCTCTTTGCCCAGGCCGAGGAGCGTACTGCTGAACGAGCCAAAGGAGGAGTCAGTACATGGGAGCCCCCGGCCGGGCTGCCAGATGTCTATATTGTGGCGGGCCAGGCCGCTGAGAACATCCGCCTGGTCGAGCATGTGAGCCGCCGCGAGATGGACGAGTACGCTACCCTATCTCAGCAGCGAGCAGTGCGATCGCAGCAGAATGGCTTCTTCCAACGCGAGATTATTCCGATCACCACACCGGGCGGAACCGTAGTGAACAAAGATGATGGCCCCAGACCTGGCACAACGGTCGAGATCCTGGCAGAATTGAAGCCCGTCTTTCGACCCGACGGTGAGGTGACGGCGGGTAACTCCTGCCCGCTGAATGATGGCGCCGCTGCCGTGGTGGTGATGAGCGACAGTAAGGCGCGCGAACTGGGCATCACCCCGCTTGCCCGCATCGTTGCGAGTGGGGTTTCAGCCCTCAATCCCGAGATCAGGGGATTGGGGACGATTGAAGCCAGCCGCCAGGCTCTGAGCCGAGCGGGCATGACGATCAACGACATCGACCTGTATGAAATCAACCAAGACTTTGCCGCCCAGGTGATCCCGTCTGCCAGGCACCTGGGGATCCCGTGGGAGAAGCTCAATGTCAACGGCGGAGCGATCGCCCTGGGGCACCCCTACGGAATGACCGGTGCCCGCATCATGACCACGCTGCTCAACGGCCTCCAGACTGCTGATAAGACCCTCGGCCTCGAAACCATGTGTGTGGCTGGTGGACAGGGGATGGCCATGATCGTCGAGCGCCTCAACTGAGTGAGTCAGCAGCTCTGGCAGGGCTGGTTTCATCTCGTCCAGCAGTTCGGGCCGACCTTTGAAACTGGTACCCAGGCGGATGACGAAGTGGAGGCGATCGTACGAGCGTCCGAAAGTATACCATACTTGCCGGATGTACCATTAAACAAGCTGCACATCCCAAAGGAGACTCCCTATGAAAGGTTGCCTGAAATTCATGTTACATCATTATTCCATATATATATTTAAGTATGGAATATGATGTATTTGAAAAAAATATAAACATAGCATAATTACTTGACAAAGCAATAGGTATTGCTTACACTTTATGAGGTGAGTTAGAAGACAAGAGTGGGTTTTAACTAACTTGCAGTTTTCTTGAAGTGTATTCCTTGTAAATCACGGTTGTATCTTCTTCCCGTATTTTATACCCCCCCCATAGCATGTTCAGCATCATCTCGCGTGCTCTGGTCTCCAAGCTGGTCCCGACAGGAGCAACACAAAGGAAGTGGTGCGACATTACTCAACATCCCAGGGTGTGATGCTTGACGAACAAACGATTGTCTTACACTGGTGGTAGTCTGGCAGACGCTTTTTGTGACGGTAGTCTGCTACACTAGATACATTACCAGGGCACCAGCCGACTTCTGGATAGCGCTCATTCAGAAGTGGGACAGGAAATGTTGCTCACGCTCAAGGGAAGGTGCAACGATCCTATTCTCGTCCTGTGCAAGATGAGTGGCCTGAAGCCATGATCACATGATTCCATGGCTGAACGGCAAGAGCCAGCTCACTTCTGCTTATATTTCATGGGAATTGCTAAAGCAGCGTGAGGCAGAGCGATCTGGCACGTACCCGAGAAGTGCTCACCCGCCTTCTCGGATTGGTAGGCAAACATATACAACCCCATTCGGGGGTAGAAGCCTGTTGAACTGCGCGTGATTTGGATGGATTTTTACTCGTATCTTCCATACGAAGGAGTTGAAGAACATGGATCCACAGGTGGAAACAGCCCTGGCAAAAGAGAGGCGCAAGCGAGCGGAAGCTGAGGCCGCTCTGGCGGAGGAAAAGCGCAAGGTTGCAGTCCTGGAAGCCGAACAGCGCAAAGCCGCTGACGCCTTGCAAGCACTCGAGGAACAGCAACGCGAAGCCAACACACAACCGGATGCCGCTGGCATGACGGCCCCCGCGACGGAGGCTGCGGGCGCGGTCGACGCGGCGTTCGGGATCAATCCCCTCATTGGTTTCAAGGGTGCGGATGCGTTCACCGCCGGTCAACAGCTTCTGCAGCAAGCGCTGAAACAGCCCGGGATGGCGATGAAGCATTCGACGGAATTCTTCACTGAACTGGGTCGCATCTGGACCAGGCAATCCGAGATCGCCTCCGATGCCAAGGACAAACGCTTTCTCGATCAGACCTGGACTGATCATCCCTTGTACAAGGCATACCTGCAAACCTATCTCCTCTGGAATCAAAGCCTGCATGCCTTTGTCGACGATGCTGGTCTCGCGCCCCGCGATGCCGACCGCGCTCGCTTTGTGCTGTCACTGTTCACCGAAGCGGTTGCCCCCACCAATACGATGTTGGGCAATCCAGCGGCGATGAAGCGGTTCTACGAGACCGGAGGAGCCAGTGCGGTGCGTGGCCTCGTCCATATGCTCGAAGACCTTGCCAAGAACGGTGGCCTGCCCTCCCAGGTCAATATGAAGGCCTTCCAGGTGGGCAAGGATCTCGCCCTGACGCCTGGGTCCGTCGTGTTCAAAAACGAGGTCCTCGAATTGATCCAGTACACGCCAGCGACGGACCAGGTGTACCAGCGCCCCCTGCTCATGGTTCCGCCCCAGATCAACAAATTCTATATCCTGGACCTGTCACCGGGGAAGAGTTTCATCGAATTCGCGGTGAAGCAAGGTCTCCAGGTGTTCTGTCTGAGCTGGCGCAATCCGACTCCGGCCCAGCGCGACTGGGGCCTGGACACCTATATGCAAGCCATCCTGGCTGCCTCCGATGCTGTCCGTGCGATTACGGGTAGCCCTGACCTCAACACCCTGGGTACCTGTTCGGGTGGGATGACCCTCTCCGCGTTGCTTGGACAGCTGGCGGCGCGAGGAGATCGGCGGATTCAAACAGCGACGCTCTTTGTCACGGTGCTTGACTACAGCGTCGAGTCGCAGCTCGGCCTGTTCGCTACCCCGGAAACGATCGAGGCAGCCAAACAGGCTTCACGCGTGCAGGGCGTCCTCGAAGGCCAGGAGATGGCACGGGTGTTCGCCTGGTTGCGCCCCAATGACTTGATTTGGAATTACTGGGTCAATAACTACCTCATTGGTAAGGACCCGCCCTCGTTTGATGTGCTCTACTGGAATAACGATTCGACGCGCCTGCCCGCCAGATTGCACAGCGACATGCTCGACATCGCTCTGAGCAACCCGTTCACAAGTCCCGGTACCATCGCGCTGCTGGGGACACCGATTGATCTTTCCAAGGTGATGTGTGATGCGTATATCATGGCCGGTGTCACCGATCACATCACGCCCTGGAAGGGGTGCTATGCGACTACACAGCTCCTGGGGGGAACGTGCGAGTTTGTGTTAAGTTCCGCCGGGCATATTCAAAGCATCCTGAACCCACCCGGGAATCCAAAGGCGAAATACTTCACCGCTGCAGAATACCCGGTTGATCCAGACCAGTGGTTTGCCAGGGCGAAGCAACAGGATGGCTCCTGGTGGGAGCACTGGCGGAACTGGCTCTGGGCGCGTTCCGGTGAGCGCAAGCCCGCGCCGAAGGCGTTGGGCAACACACAGTATCAGCCGGAAGCACCGGCTCCCGGCACGTATATCTTCGAACCATGAAAGGAGAACAGATCAATGAGTGAAAAGAACACTGGAGAAAGCCTCGTGAAGACCTGGGCTGAGGCACAGCAGAAGTTACTGACGAACTGGCTCGACACCGTGCGGAAGTTCAGTGGGGCACCGACGCTTGAGCTCTGGACGAAAACCGTGGACGCCTGGCAAGCCTCGGTGAAAGAGACGCTGGATGCACGGGCGCAATGGACCCACGACTGGACCGAGACCCTAGCCAACGCCAAGGGAACCCCTGAGGAGCTACGCGAGCTGTCTCGACAGGGGCGGGAACAACTGCAACACTGGGCCGATGCGGAGCGGGAGCTGTGGAAAGGCTGGTTCAATATCGCGCGGGAAATCAATTTCAGGCCAGAGCATGGAGCTGGCGCACAAGCAGGGAGGGACCTGGTACAACTCTGGCAAGACAGCGCGCACAAGATGATCGATGCGCAGGCAGCGATGGTTCGGCGCTGGACGACAGGCATTCCTGATAAACCTGAGAAATAGAAAAGTGGGAAGGCAGAGAAACGAAAGAGAGGAACCTTACCTGTACAGAAAACTGGGAGAAATGACGGTACATCGTAGTATTTTTCAGGGTATTTTTGAGTCATGGCGCGGCACGAGGGCTACCCCTTGACCAACCGTTGTGTGTTGTCATCACAGAGAGACTATGGAGCATTCTCCGGAGGGAATCCTAATGAGCATTGCAAAGCAGACACTTCCACGAGCTGATGGTGATTTTTACCGCATCAGCACGATCGTGAGTGAGGAAGACCAGGCCCTCCTGCATCGGGTACGGACCTTCATGGAGGCCGAGGTCACTCCGATTATCAATCACTACTGGACCCGCGAGGAATTTCCCCATCAGCTCATCCCAGGGCTGACGGCACTGGGCATCATGGGTACGTCATATCACGGGTATGGCTGTCCTGGCAAGAGTGGCCTGCTCGATGGCATGATGATGATGGAGCTGGCACGGGGGGATAGTTCGATTGCCACCTTCAGGGGCGTCCACAGCGGGCTGGCGATGGGCTCGATTTACCTGTGCGGCTCGGAGGAGCAGAAACAGCAGTGGCTGCCAGCGATGGCGCGTTTGGAAAAAATTGGCGCGTTCGGGCTGACCGAGCCAGAGGTTGGCTCTGGAGCCTCTGGTGGCTTAACCACCACAGCCCGACGCGAAGGAGACACCTGGATCCTCAGCGGGCAGAAGAAATGGATTGGCAACGCCACCTTCAGTGACGTGACCGTCATCTGGGCGCGTGATGTGGCGGACAAGCAGGTGAAAGGCTTTCTGGTCGAGAAAGGCACGCCCGGCTTCAAGCCGGAGAAAATGAAGGACAAGATTGCCTTGCGCGTGGTGCAGAATGCCCTCATCACGCTAGAGGATTGTCGCGTGCCCGAAACCAGCCGGCTCCAAAATGCGAACTCCTTTCGGGACACGGCAGCCGTGCTGCGTATGACACGGGCAGGAGTCGCCTGGGAAGCGGTAGGCTGCGCGCAGGGGGCATATGAACTGGCGCTCACGTATGCCCAGGAGCGGGAGCAGTTTGGCCGTCCGATTGGTCGCTTCCAGTTAGTCCAGGACTTACTGGTGCGCATGCTCGGCAACATCACCGCGTCCCAGTGCCTGGTCATGCGCCTGTCGCAAATGCAGGATGCAGGCATGATGAACGACGAGCATGCCTCGCTGGCCAAAGCCTTCTGCACGGTCAGAATGCGCGAGACGGTGGGCTATGCCCGTGAGCTGCTGGCTGGCAACGGCATCTTGCTCGACCACCATGTTGGGCGGTTTGTGGCCGATGCCGAAGCGATCTACTCCTACGAGGGAACGCGCGAAATGAACACGCTCATTGTGGGCCGGGCGATCACTGGCTTCAGCGCGTTCGTGTAGGCACAGTGGAGCAGGAGGACACATATGGCTATCAGCGGCTACAGTGTAAGTACCATCAGCCAATTTGTGGGACAGGAACTGGGGGTCTCCGCGTGGACCACGATTGAGCAGGAGCGGATCAATCAGTTCGCCGACTTTACCGGCGATCATCAATGGATTCATGTCGATGTGGAGCGGGCCAGGCGGGAAAGCCCGTTTGGTTCGACCATCGCCCATGGCTACCTCACACTCTCGTTGGCCGCCTCCTGGCAATATGAACTTGGCATTATCCCGGCCGACGTTTCCGAGGCGCTCAACTATGGCCTCGATCGGGTGCGCTTTCTGACCCCCGTGAAAGTGGGGAAACGCATCCGAGACCGGGTGGTGTTGCTGGCAGCGGAACAGCAAGACAAGGGCCGTCTCTTGCTCAAAACCCGCAACACCATCGAGATTGAAGGGGAAACGAAGCCAGCCTTGATCGCCGAGACCCTCACGCTGTTGTTAATGCATGCATGACGTAGCACTACCCAGGCTAGATGAGGAGAGGACCCATGACACAACATCACGAAGATGCGTTGCGCGAAGAGCGGCACACAGAGGTGGGGGCGGAGGCTGCCGAGCACATCCTTGGCCCCAACCCGGTGGTCGGCGTGCGCGGCAAAGATATCCGCCAGACGTTCGTCCTGCTCGCCAGGCAAGCGCTGAGACAGCCGCACCAGGCGCTCGCCCAGGGGTTCACCTTCGCGGCAGAGGCAAGTCGCGTCTTGGGAGGCGCGTCTGAGCTCGCCCCGGACCGCAAAGACCGCCGCTTCCAGGACCCCACCTGGAAAGAGAAAGAGTTCTACCGGCGCAGCTTGCAACTCTACCTCGCGGCGAACAACGCGCTGAACGACTGGGTCGATGCCACCACCCCCGAGGGCGATGACAGGAAGCGAGCTCACTTCGTGCTGTCCCTGTTTACCGATGCCCTGGCCCCCAGCAACACTCCCCTTCATCCAGAGGCACTCAAACGCCTCCTGGAAACCGGGGGCAAGAGCGCCTCGGACGGTCTGCGTCACCTGCTTGATGACCTGGAGCACAACGACGGGATGCCCCGCCAGGTCGATACCAGTGCGTTCAAGGTGGGCGAGAACCTGGCCACGACCCCCGGCGCGGTCGTCTTTCGCAATGATGTGCTGGAACTCATGCACTACCAGCCCGTGACCGAGACGGTCGGCGAGCGCCCGCTCCTCATGGTGCCACCCCAGATCAATAAGTTTTATGTCTTCGACCTCTCCCCCCAAAAGAGTCTGGTCAAGTACGCGCTGAGCAACGGGCTGCAGGTCTTCTTGATCAGTTGGCGCAATCCCACCCCGGCGCAGCGCGACTGGGGCCTGGACACCTATGTTGAGGTTATCGAAGAGGCCATGGAGATCGTCTCTGCCATCACTGGCAGCCCCGAGTGCAATCTGCTGGGGGCCTGTTCGGGCGGGATCACCAACGTCGCGTTCTTGGGACACCTGGCGGCGCGAGGAGACAGCCGCGTCAACGCCTTGACCTTGATGGGGTGTGTGTTTGACACAGGCAACGATCAAACCACCCTGGGCGTCTTCGCCACGGAAGAAGCGATTGAATCCGCACGGCGGCACTCGCAGGCACAAGGCGTCTTAGAGGGCAGGGAGCTGGCCCGCGTCTTCGCGTGGATGCATCCCAATGACTTGATCTGGAACTACTGGGTGAACAATTACCTCCTGGGCAAGGAGCCACCCGCCTTCGATGTGCTGTACTGGAACAATGACACCACGCGCCTGCCTGCCGGCCTGCATAGCGATTATTTATCCATCTATGAGCGCAACCCGTTGGCACAAGCCGGAGCACTGACCGTGCGTGGCACGCCCATCGACGTCTCGCAGATCAAGTGCGATTGTTACGTCCTTGCCGGGAACACCGACCACATTGCGCCGTGGCAGTCCTGTTATCGCTCCAGCCGGTTGCTGGGCGGCCAGCGCGAATTCGTCCTGAGTAACAGCGGGCACATCCAAAGCATTCTCAATCCACCCGGCAATCCAAAGGCAACTTTTTTCACCAATGCCCAGCAGTCGGCTACCGCGGAGGCGTGGTATGAAGGGGCCACCAGGCACACTGGCAGTTGGTGGGAACACTGGAAAGCGTGGATTCTCGCCCACGCTGGCTCGCAGAAGGCGGCACCCACATCGCTTGGCAATAGCACGTACCGTCCTCAAGTGGCAGCACCGGGGACGTATGTGTCTGAGTAGGCAGGAGAGATAATGCGTAACGACACCGCCACAGCAACCACAACGATCACCATCAAGGGGACACCTATCGCGGTTGCCATCCGTCCGAGAGACGGCAGCGGGCCTCCGCTCCTGCTGATCAACGGCATCGGGGCCAACCTGGAAGTGTTTGACCCCTTCCTTGATGCGCTCGATACCATAGGCGGTCAGAAGATCGGGACGATTCGCTTTGATGTCCCCGGTGTTGGGGGGTCGCCGCCCTCGCTCTTCCCGTTGCGCTTCCGCGGCCTCGCTCGCCTGGTTGCGCAGTTGCTTGACGCTGTGGGGCAGCAGGAAGTGGATGTGCTGGGTATCTCGTGGGGCGGTGGGCTCGCCCAACAGTTCGCCCACCAGTACCCGCAGCGGTGCCGCCGCTTGATTCTCGTGTCGACCTCGACGGGCGCGATCTCGGTGCCTGGCCGGCTGAGTGTCCTTGCCAAATTGCTGAATCCGCGTCGGTATGTGCAGCCGTCGTACCTGGCCAGCATTGCCCCGACCCTCTATGGCGGCAGGTTCCGGCAGGATCCCGATCTCGCTCGTGCGTATGCGCACTTGCTCAGAGCGCCGCAGGGTCTCGGGTACTACTGGCAACTGCTGGCAGGTGTGGGCTGGACCAGCCTTCCCTGGCTGCATCGGCTCCGTCAGCCGACCCTGATCCTGGCTGGCAATGATGACCCGATCGTTCCACCCGTCAATGCCAGGATCATGGCGCGACTGATCCCCAATGCGACGCTCCACATCGTCAACGGGGGACACTTATTTCTCCTTACCGAGAAAGAGCAAGTGGCTCCGCTCGTGCATCAGTTTCTCAGAAAAGGAGAGACCGCATGATAAACCTCGCCATCCTCCTCGAAGAGAGTGCGCGGGAAGTGCCGGAGCGCACCGCCATCATTTTTGACGAGATCAGGCTGTCGTATGCGGCGGTGAATGCAGCCGCGAACCAGGTGGCCAATGTTCTGGCCCAGGCGGGCATCCACAAAGGCGAGACAGTCGCCTTGAGCTGCCCAAATGTGCCGTACTTCCCCATTGTGTACTATGGCATTCTCAAAGCAGGGGCGGTCGTGATGCCGCTCAATGTGCTGCTCAAGCCACGTGAAATCGCCTATCATCTGCGGGATGCCGACGCGAAAGCCTATTTTTGCTTTGAAGGCACCTCCGAACTCGCTATAGGCGAGATGGGTTTCACGGCCTTCCAGGAAGTGGACAGTTGTCAGCATTTCTTCCTGATGACCGGTAATCCTACTGCCCCCTCCCCCATCGCAGGTGCTCAGACCCTGGGCATGCAGATGCAAAACCAGCCCCTCACGTTTGAGACGGTGGGGACGCATTCGGATGATACAGCTATGATCCTCTACACGAGTGGGACGACGGGCCGGCCCAAGGGAGCTGAACTCAGCCATCTCAACCTGCTGCTGAATGCCCGGCTCTCCGATACCATGTACCCGCGAGCAGACCACGATGTGCATCTGATCGCCCTGCCGCTGTTCCACTCCTTTGGACAGAGCGTCCAGATGAACGCGGGGGTGTACAACCGCGCCACGCTCGTGTTACTGCCACGCTTTACCCCGGATGCGGCCTTCCGTCTGATGGAGCGGGAGAATGTCACCTTTTTTGCGGGCGTGCCCACTATGTACTGGGCCTTGCTCAATCACCAGGGGGCAGACAACTACGACCTGGAGAACACCGCCCGTCATCTGCGCCTGTGTGTCTCGGGGGGTGCGGCCCTGCCGGTGGAGGTGATGCGGGCCTTTGAAGCAAAATTCAAGGTCAAAATCCTGGAAGGGTATGGCCTCTCCGAAACCAGTCCCGTTGCTACCTTCAATCGCCTGGATCGCGAACGCAAGCCTGGCTCGATCGGCTTACCCGTGTGGGGCGTCTCGGTGCGCGTTGTGGACCAGCAGGACCAGGATGTGGGGACCAACGACCTGGGGGAAATCATTATTCGGGGGCACAACGTGATGAAGGGCTATTACAAACGCCCCGAAGCGACCGCCGAAGCGATGGGAAATGGCTGGTTCCACACGGGCGATATCGGTCGGCGGGACGAAGAGGGCTACCTCTCTATCGCCGACCGCTTGAAAGACATGATTATTCGCGGCGGCTTCAACGTCTATCCTCGCGAAATCGAAGAAGTGCTGATGACGCATCAGGTGGTAAGTTTGGCGGCCGTCGTCGGCGTG
>WNGL01007430.1_pt1 | contig 15499 bp, 15 predicted proteins | sample 5400591 | NCBI WGS metagenome assembly WNGL01 (sample SAMN13153377, study PRJNA577476) | soil metagenome | isolation source: 80 cm soil or saprolite under Garry oak tree replicate 1 | place: USA:California | collected 2016-06-15
AACAAGGCGGATGGCATGCCGGCCCTGGTGGACGCGATGCGGCAGGCGTTGAAGCGGCGCAAGGCGGCGTAGGAACGAGCTAACGCAGTTGTTGATATACAGGACCATCGGGAAATAGGAGGGAAAGGGGCCCCGGGTTACCGTTGCCCGAGCGAAGTCGAGCGAACAGCTGACGAGCGGAGCGTCGGGTGCGTCGTAGCGAGACGTGCCACTCCAGGTCTAACGAGCCAACGACTCGTAGTCCAAAAGGGGGTGACGCTCAATGTTCGGGATCAAGCTTTTCGCGCTATTGGTCGGTGTGATCGCGCGGATCTTTATGGCGGACCTCACCGGCAATTGGTAACGGTTTCTTGGGGCCACCCTCTTCTAGTTATGGAAGTTGAATCGAGAACGATCCACGGACCAATTAACTACTATGTCCTCTGTGTCGCACTCGGAGGCGTGGCTGCGCTTGCGTTCTCTGGTTGGCAGCAGGGGTGGGACAGCTCACCGAAGTTCGTAAATGGGCTTATCGCGATTCTGGCTGTAGGGCTGGCTGCCGAGCTAAGCTCAGTCAGCGTGCAAGTCGGCACCGCAACTGTGTCAATTGCTTTCATACCCTTTCTCGCAGGTGCTTTCCTTTTCCCGCCATTCTATGCAATGCTCATTGGCGGGCTTACACTCTTAGTCGTCGAAGCCACGGTTCGGAAAAAGCCTTGGATCAAGGTTGCATTCAACACATCAAAAGAGCTGCTAGCGATTGGTCTCGCAGCTTCCATATATCACGCGCTTGGTGGCCGACCGGGGGTGAGCGACGAAGCGTTTCGTCTGTCAATTCCCGGGGTTGTCGGCGCAGGAGTTGCGTATTCCGCAGCCAATTCCTTAGGGGTGAGCCTTGCGGTTGCCCTGACGAGCGGCCCTAGCTTGCGAGACGCGTGGCTGCGCATCTATGGCGGGTCCCTCGTATACGACCTTTTCGCGACTCCGGTGCCAGCAGCCTTGGCGTATCTCTACGTCAAATGGCAACTGTCTGGTGTCGTACTCGTGTCGGTCCCCCTGTTTGTGGTGCGGCACATATACGTCCAGAACCTCCGCTTAGAGCAGAGTAACCGTGAGCTCCTCGATCTGATGGTTAAGCAGATCGAGCTTGTCGAGCCATACACCTCGGGGCATTCAAAGCGAGTGGCGCACTACGCACGGATCCTGTCTAGGGAGGCAGGGATTCACGGCAAGCAAAGTGACCAAATCGCGACTGCTGCGCTGCTGCACGATGTTGGCAAGGTCTACGAGGAGTATGCTCCTCTATTGCGCAAGCAAGCGAAGCTTACTGCGGAGGAGAGGAAGCTTCTCGAATCACATCCAGTCCGAAGCGCTGAGCTCGTGTGCACAATTTCGAATCTTCGCGGTCCTGTTGAGCAGGCCATTCGACACCACCACGAGAATTACGATGGTAGTGGGTATCCCGATGGTCTCTCTGGCGAGGGGATTCCGATTGGCGCTCGCATAATCATGATCGCTGACACGCTTGACGCGATGACGACTGATCGGCCGTATCGTGAGGCACTCCCGTTCGACAGGGTCTTGGAAGAAATGCGGAAATATGCCGGTCAACAATTTGACCCGCGGTTAGTCGACATAATGACCAAGTCTACGGCCATCCGGCGTTTGGTCGGTCTCAGCTCCCAGCCTGTTCCCCCGCGCACGCCCAGCCTATTTACTCGAAGCGGAACACAGAGGCAGGAACGGGCCGCCGTTTAGCCTTGCCAGCGGTCCTAGAATGGCGCTGACCGCAGGAACCCTTGGGCAGTGAGAGAAAGCCTGAGCCCCGCGGCTCCGGTCACGTCGAGTAATGCTAATTCGGCTTCAGTCGCGGCACTCTGGCGACCTAGTCTACGTTGCTCAAACCAAGCAACAGCTGATAGGGCTTGCATGTAGGAGGTTGTGCCGCACCTGCGCCACCAGCGCCGCGGCCCGATCATCACCTAGGACGTGTACCGCACGGAAGATCCGAAGTTTCTCCAGCATTCCCTTCTCAGGCACCGCTCGCTCCCTTCCCGCGGTGAGTGACTCCAGCGCCTCGATCTCCCGTAACGCCGCCGGGAGGTCACCCTGCATGAGCGCTAAGTTGGCGCATTCACACCGGAAACTGATTTCAACTCTCCAACTTCTGGCACCTCTGTTCCATAAGCGTGCGGCTTCGACGTACTCGTTCGCCTTCCCTGCTTTTCCCAGAAGCATGAACACTTCCGCAAGATTCATATACGCGTATGTTAACAGGGGTTGGCCTATTGCACGTTTCCCAACTTCCACGGCAAGGGCACCGTACTCACAACCCTTCTCAAAGGAGCCGCGGAGGGTGTTCAAGACGCACAGGTTTGAGGCAGTAAGGGACAGGCGAGAGTCGTCACCCAATCTTCGCGAGAGGTCCAAGGCTGTCTGCAGAGACTTCTCAGCCAGTTCGAAGTCAAGGCTGCTGTGTTGACACACACCTAGAGCGTTGTATACCAACGCAAGATCTACAGCGTTCGGGGAGCTATTTGTCAGAAGGCCCAGAGCCTTCTTGAGGGAGCTTACCGCTTGCTCGATATCATTGAAGAAGTATCGACAGTAAGCGTCAGCGTACAAGACGCTTGCCATACTACCAGCTAGAGGGTCGGCCAGCAGTTCTTCGATCTCCTGCCGCGCTCTCAGCACTCTTGACTCGTCGCCAACCTCCCATCCAGAGCGCGCATATTGTGGCAGCCTGCATGCAGGACAACTCGGCGCGCTCACGGGGCGATAGCGAGACCTCGCGCGACACCTCTTCTAAGAGTACGGAAGCCTCGTCAGCTTTGGACTGAGCGAGCAAGGCCTTCGACAAGGATAGCCGGAGGGTATGCGATGGACCTTGCGATCCGCAATTCGAATCTAAGACTGCCTTGAACACTTGCTCTGCTTCGTGCGGTGCACCAGCACTCATTGCTTGGTCTGCACCTTGAACTGCGTGAGGGAGGGCTTGCGCACCGTCGTACGCCCGAAGGAAATGCCATGCAATTTCCAGATCAGCTGTCCTGCGATCGCTGTCGGGTCGTCTTGCCAGCCTCTCTCCTACCCGCCGGTGCAAATGCTGCCGCGCTGGCCCCGCTACTGCATAATACGCCTGCGCTCGGATCAGCTCGTTCCGGAATTCGAGGCCGCCGTGCACTTCGCGCAGGAAGCCTTCATCCTTCAGCCGTGAGAGCGCTTCCCCCGCCCCGGCAGGCGTCAGATCGACCACCTCGTACAGCGGCAGGTCCGCAAGCCGCCGGCCGAGCACCGCGGCTAGGTCCAGCGCCGCGCGGGTTCGCCGGTCGAGCCGCCGAATCTGACGCTCGAACACCGCGCCGATCGCGCGGGGGATGCCAAGGTTCGCGACCGGTTGCGTGTTCAGAGCCTCGAGGTCGGAGAGCAGTGAGCCTGAGCCGTGGGCGAGCCACTCCTTGGTCAGCAGCTCGAGCGCCAGCGGATTACCGCTGCTCGCTTGGAGGATGCGCTCGACCGGTACGCCGCTGGCGTGGCCCTCCGCTTGCGCCGCAAGGCCTGCTACCAGGCGCTCGGCGGCCTCCGGCGAGAGCGGCTCGAGGTCGAGCTGCTGCAGCGCCTCGATCGTGGCGTCCGACACGAGGGCGCTCGGCGCCGCCGCCGCGCGGAGCTCATTGGAGCGCGCGGTCAGGATCAACAGCAGCCGGGTGTGCGGGAGCTTCCGGGCGACGACGTGGAGGATCGCGGCGCTCGCGTTGTCGGCAGCGTGGATGTCGTCCACCACCAGGACCAGCGGGCTCTCCTCGGCCGCCGCCTCGACGGCCTTCAAGAACGAGTCTGCGAGGCGCAGGGGAATCACCTCTGCTGCCCACTCGACCGGCTTCGGCACGCCGGGAAACGCATTGAAGATCTCGGGCGAGACGCGCGATAGCTCGCTCAGCGCCTCGGGGTCCGCTGCGCCGATGGCGCGCTGCAGCGTGAGCTGCTTCACGAGCTCGGCGAGTACGGCGAACGGCAGCTCGCGCTCGGCGTCGTACGCCTGGGCGCGCGCCACGACGGCGCCGTCCATCTGGCACGTCGAGACGAACGCGTTGGCGAGCGTCGTCTTGCCGACGCCCGGGTCGCCGACGACCACCATGATCCGGGGCGCGCGGCGGCGCACCTCGAGCCACGCATCGTACAGCCGCGCGAACTCTGCCTCTCGACCGATGAGCGTCTCCGGCTCAAAGCGGCGCTCTTGGCGCTCAGCCACTGCACCGGGCGCGGCCGGACGCGGCGCCGCGCGCCGTCCCTCCCGCAGCAGTCCGGCGATGCGCGCCAGGTCGGCGCCGGGCCGCGCCCCCAGCTCCTCGGCGAGCCGCGCCTCGAACCGGCCGTACACCTTGAGCGCGTTGCTGCGGTCCCCCACCCACGCCCGCGCTTCCATCAGCCCCCGCACGGCGTCCTCCGACAGCGGGTCGAGCTCGAGCAGGATCTGGGCGTGCCGCTCGACAACGGCGAAGTCGCCGATGCGGCGCCCGGCGTCCATCTGCCTGACGAGACAGTCCCGGATGTGCGGCATGAGCTTGGCGCGCCACTCGTCCTTCCACTGCTCGAACAGCACTGCCCCCGGCACGTCGAAGCCGTCGAGGAACGGGCCGCGGATCTGCACGTCGCCCGCGTCGAGCCGTCGCACGTCCGCGTCCACGACGTCCTCGGCGAGCGCGATGGTCGCCCGCTGCACCTGGAGGTGCTCGCGGCCGACCTTCGCCTTGACCACCGTCAGCGCCTGAGCCAGGGAGTGCCGCGCGCGATGCGCCGGGGCGTCCGGCCACAGCAGATCCATCAGGTAGTCACGCGTGAGCTTCTTCCCCGCTTCGGTCGCGAGGCGAATCAGCAGCGCGAAGTGCTTACGGGTGCGGAAGCGGATGTGCTCCCCAGTCTCGGCGACCAGGAGGGGAGCACCGAGGCTGGAGAGATGCAGGTGTGGCGCCATGACGGCTCACAGCGTTTCGGATTGGTACTATTAGGCGCGCAAATCAACGTGTTGTCAACACGTTGAACGGCAGATAGTTATGGCTACGCGAGAGGGGTGAGTAGAGCCAGTATCAACGGCGCGGGCGCCGGCAGATCGGGCACATCTGCATCTTCGGCTCCTGACCGCGGATCAGTCGCACCGGGCCCAAGTGCGCGGTCGTGTCGGCGGTCGTGTCGGTCACGGTCACGCTGAGCGTCATCACGCGACCCATCACCGAGCCCTGGAATCGCGCCGGTAGCGTGGGGCCCACGGCGACGGGATAGGCGCGGAGCACGTAGTCCCCCGGCTCGTCGAAGCGGCCGGCGGCGTCGAGCACGATCGCCTGAGGCACGTCGCCGAAGGTGCAGGCGATGTGGACGTGGGCGCTGATGGTGTCGGCGATGAGACCGGCGTTGTCGCCGCCCCACGTCCCCGTGACCACGCCGCTTGCGGCACGCGGGCCCGTGAGCTCGCAGTCGCGCAGCACCAAGACGGTGAGACCCGCCAGGACGAGCTTGTTCATGGAGCCTCCATCATAGCTACCCCGAGAGCCACTTCCCCGTCACAATCAGCTCCTCCACGAGGTCCGGCGCGCTCCGCCCCGCCGCTTCGGCCGCGAAGTTGATCACCAGACGGTGGGTGAGCACGGTCGGCGCGACGGTCCGCAGGTCGTCATAATCGGGCATCGGCCGACCATCGAGCGCCGCCCGCCCCTTGGCGCCCAGGATCAGGTACTGGGACGCCCGCGGGCCGGCCCCCCAGGAGACGAACTCCTTGATGAACGGCGGCGCCTCGGCGTCCGCCGGCCGGGACATCCGCACCAGGGTCACTGCGGCCCGCACCAGGGCCTTGGGCACCGGGATGCGGCGCACCAGGTGCTGCAACGCCAGGACGTCCTCGGCCGTGAGCACCGGCGTGATCGTGGCGGCCAGGTCACCGGTCGTCGCCTCCACGATCGCCTCTTCCTCGTCCTTCGAGGGATAGCCGACCCGCAGCTCGAACATGAAGCGGTCGAGCTGCGCCTCGGGAAGGGGGTACGTGCCCTCCTGCTCGATGGGATTCTGGGTCGCAAGCACGAAGAACGGCGGCGGCAGGGGATGGGTCTGCCCCGCGGCCGTCACCTGGTGCTCCTGCATCGCCTGGAGCAAGGCGGCCTGGGTCTTGGGTGGCGTGCGGTTCACCTCGTCCGCGAGCACGATGTTCGCGAACACCGGCCCGCGCACGAAGCGGAAGCCCCGCTTCCCCGTCGTCTGGTCCTCCTCGATGATCTCGGTGCCGGTGATGTCGGACGGCATGAGATCGGGGGTGAACTGGATGCGCGAGAACTTGAGGTCCAGGGTCTGGGCGACGGTCTGCACCATCAGGGTCTTTGCGAGCCCGGGCACGCCGAGCAGGAGCGCGTGGCCGCCGGAGAAGATCGCGGTGAGGATGCCGTCGAGCACGTCGTGCTGTCCCACGATGCGGCGTCCTACCTGCGCCAGCAGGTCGGCACGTGCTGCCGCGAGCCGCTCGAGTAGCTCGACGTCGCCCTGCGGCGGGGCGGCGGGACGGGGCATGGGAGATGGGTTGGGTGGCATGCGATCCAAAAGGTTAGCACATCATACTCCCAAGCGCCACATAAGGTTGCACGCCAGGCGGTTTGCTTGCGAAATTTTTCACAAGCGCGTACCTTTGCGCCGTGCCGGGACCGCTGCGCTACGCCGGGCTCGGGGTCCAGCTCGCCGTCACCATCCTCGTCGGTGTGCTGCTGGGGCAGTGGGTGGACCGCAAAGCTGGAACCGACGGCGTGTTCACGATGCTCGGAGCGTTGCTCGGTTTCGGCGGGACGCTGTACTCTCTGATCCGGGAACTCTCGAAGGCCGACAAGGACGGGCGGTGACGGTGTTCCGTCGCTACCTGCTGGGCATAGCCGCGGTTGCCACGGCGGTGCTCGCCGTTAGCTTGGCCCTGCCGCCGCGCGCGCGGGCCGGGGTGTGGCTGGCGCTCGGCGTCGCCGCCGCCGTGCAGGGGCCGCTCGGCTGGTGGTTGGTGCGGGCGATCGGGACGGAGCGCTTCCTCCTCGTGTGGGCCGCGGGCATCGTGGCGCGGTTCGCCGTCCTCGCGGCGTGTGGGCTCGCGGTCGCGCCGCGGCTGGGGTTGGCGCTCGAGCCGACGCTGTTCGCGCTCGTGGGGGTGCTGATGTGCTTCGTGGGGCTCGAGGCGATCGTCGTCCGGCCGGGGCGACGGGGAACCGAGGTGCGATGAGTCGGCTCGGTCGGCTGTGGGCGGGCAGCATCACCGCAGCCCTGGTGGCGCTCGCGGGACGACCTGTGGCGGCCCAGGAGCACGCTCCCGCTGCCGCGCAGCACGAGATCGACATCATGTCCCATCTGGGCGACTCGCATGCGATCGAGCTGCCCTACTGGAACCCCCCGTATTACGTCGAGGTAGAGCTACCCCGGCTGCCGCCGGTCCACATCGACGGCGCTACGATCGACCTGTCGCCGACCAAACACGCCGTGCTGCTCGCGCTTGCGGCCGTGATCGTGGGACTGGTCTTCCTCTATGCCTCGCGCGCCGTGGCGCGCGCCCAGGCGCAAGGGCACCCGCCGCGCGGGTTTGCGGCGGCGCTGGAGGCGATGGTGCTCTACATCCGGCAGGAGGTGATTCTGCCGAACGTCGGGCCCCACGGCGAAGGGTACGTCAATTACCTGTTGACGGTCTTCTTCTTCATCCTGACGTGCAATCTCCTCGGCCTCCTGCCGTGGAGCGCCACGCCCACCTCGAACATCGCGGTCACGGGGGCGATGGCCCTCGTGTCCCTGGCCGTGATCGAGATCTCCGGGATGCGCTCGCTCGGATTGAAGGGTTATCTCGGGACGATCTTCTTTCTGCCGGCGGGTCTTCCGACGCTGCTCAAGCCGGTGATGCTGGTGATCATGACGCCGATCGAGATCATCGGGAAGCTCGCCAAGCCGTTCGCGCTGGCGGTGCGGTTGTTCGCCAACATGACGGCGGGGCACGTCGTGGTGTTGGCGCTGATCGGGCTGACGTTCTTCTTCCAGAGTTACCTGGTGGGCGTGGCGGCGTCGGTCATGGCCACGGGGATCATGCTGCTGGAGCTGTTCGTCGCGTTTCTGCAGGCGTTCGTGTTCACGCTGCTCACCAGCGTGTTCATCGGCCTGATGCGGGCCGAGCACTAACTTCACGATGGGAGTGTGACATGCTACTGAACGTACTCGCTCTGCTTCAGGAGCCCGCTGCGGCCGCCGGCAAGGGCTACGCGCTCATCGGCGCTGGCCTCGCCGCCGGCCTCGCGGTGCTCGGCGCCGGCGTCGGGATCGGGCGGATCGGCGGTCAGGCGGTGGAAGGGATGGCCCGCCAGCCGGACAACAGCGCCCGCATTCAGACGGCCATGATTATCGCGGCGGCGCTGGTGGAGGGCGTCGCGCTCTTCGCCGCCGTCGTCGCGTTCGTCATGCAGGGCAAGGTGACGTTCTAAACGCCATGCGCAAGTCGCCCTGGCTCGCGCTGCTGTTGGTTACCGGAACCGCCGTGCCGCTGGCCGCTCAGGAAGCGGGGGGCGGGGGCGGGGGGGGGGGGGGGGGGGGGGGGTGGGGGGCCGCTCACCGTCGACGGCGGTCTGGTCATCTGGACGCTCGTCGTGTTCGGGCTGTTGCTGCTCGTTCTCCGGCGCAGCGCCTGGCCGGTGCTGCTCAGCGCGGTGCGGGAGCGGGAGCGGCGACTGGAGCAGCAGATCGCCGAGGCGGAGCGGAACCGGGCCGAGGCAGCGGCGCTGCTCGAGGAGCACAAGAAGCTCCTGGCGCACGCCAAGGGCGAGGCGCAGGACATCCTCAACAAGGCCAAGGCGGTCGCCGAGAAGGAGCGCGAGGCGCTGCTGGCCAAGGCGCGCGAGGAATACGAGCAGCTCCTCGCGCGGGCGCGCAAGGAAATCGCTGACGAGAAGCAGAAAGCATTGCTCGCCCTGCGGCGCGAGGCCGTCGACCTCTCGATTGCGGCAGCCGCGAAGCTGATCGATGCGACGCTCGACACCGAGGCGAACCGCCGCCTGGTGATGGAATACCTCGAGACCCTCGCGCCGCAGCGGTGAAAACCAGCGTCGTCGGCCGCAATTACGCCGAAGCGCTGCTCCTGGCGGCGGAGGCGCGCGGTGCCGCGGAGATCGAGCGCTATGGTCGGCTCATCGACGCGGTCGCGGGTGCGGTGCGGGCGGACGAGCGCATCACCGTGGCGCTTGAGTCGCCGCGCGTCGCCAAGGCCACGAAGGCGACACTGCTCGAGCGCGCCCTCGAAAACCTTGCCCCGGCGGAGTTCGTGCGGTTTCTCCAAGCGGTGGTCCGGCGCGGCCGCCAGGGACTGCTCGCGGAGATCGCGCAGGAGTACCAGGGGCTCGTGGACGTGAAGCTCAATCGGGTGCACGCGGGCGTCACGCTGGCGCGCGATCTGGACACCGAGCTCGAGCGGCAGATCATCCAGGGGCTCACCGCCGCGATCGGCAAGGACGTGCGGGCCCACTTCCGCACGGATCGCGGGATCCTCGGTGGCGTGGTGGTGCGGGTCGGCGACCGCATCTTCGACGGGTCGGTGCGGCGCAAGCTCGCCACCCTGCGGCGTAAGATGCTGACAGGGGAGTGACCGTGGAGCGGGGTGCAACGACGGCGGCCCGGGCGACCCCGGGCCGCCGTCTCGCTTATAGACGGTAGCGCACGCCGAGCGAAATCGAGCGCCGCCACATCACGCGCCGCCCGAACCCGGACGGGAGCTCGCCCGGATCGAACAGGGAACCCGTCACCGCCGCCGCCGCTCGGATGGAGCCGGCGAACCGGACGCTGAGGGGCCACTCGAGCGACACTCCCGCATGGCCGCCCACCCGTGTCCGCGTGTCCGCACCGTCCGGCGACCAAATGTCGATGAGCGGGCCCGCGTGGACGCGCACGGCCGCACCGGATTCTGCTTTGCCTAAGAGCATCGCAGCCTCCGGTGCGACTTCGTACCAGTCGAGTGCGCCTTTGGCGACGATCCCGCCCCCGTGGTTTTCGGCGATCATGTCCGGCGCGGCGCGCGCCGCCGCGACGCCGATGCCCAGCCGCCCGAACCGGCGGTCCACCCGCAGCCCGAGGCTGATCGGGTGGTGTGGCCGGATCGCGGTCAGGTCGGCGCCGGCGTCACGCGACGCTCCGCCAAAATAGGAGGCTGTCGCCTCGACGGTAACGCTCCACTGCGCGGTGAGGCGCGGGAGCGGTGCGACTGCGAGACACAACGCCACTGCGAGCATTCGGCCCATCATCGCATCTCCAGTTTGATCCATCCGTTCGTGACGTCCTTCTCGCCCTTCACGATCCAGTTGAAGCCTTGGTGAAACTCGCCGACCACCGTGTCCTCGACGGCGTTGCCCACCAGCTCGTCGTTGCTGTTGATGAGACTGGCCAAGGCCGTGAAGAGCTGATACAGGGCCTGGGCCCACTTCCACGTCTTGCTTCCGGACGAGGTCGTGTCCTTGCCCGCCGTCAGGGCCTCGTGTGCGCCGTCGACTGCGGTAAGGAAGTTCTTCCACAGGTCCTGGTCGGTCTTGATCACGCACGCTTCGTCGTCATCCTCTATCACGACGACACGGATGTTCTTTCCGGGGTGGTTGGCGTTGTAGTTGTCCAGCGCGTACTTGTCGAACAGCAGCACGCTGCCGCTCCAGTCGAGGGTGTTCTGGTCGAAGTAATACGGCGACGACTTCTTCTCGCCGGCGCACTGGTAGTCCTTCAACGAGTCGGTCTGGTCCTTCTGGCCGAGAATGTGGACCTCAAACTCGGGAGCGCCCTTCAACCAACTCTCAAATGGCTGGGTGAAATGACTTTGCGTCATGTACAACCCCGGCTGAGGCGGCGGCGGTGGGCTCCCGCCCCCGCCCCCACCTCCGCCACCTCCGCACGCGTCGCCGCAATAGTCCATCCGGCTCGCCGGGCCGGAGAAATCGGTCTCGACCGGGACGAGTGCGATCACAGGCGTGGCCGGGGGCCGGTCGGGGTCGAGCAGCATCCGGTTCCCCTGAACGTCGAATGCGACCGGCGTGTCGTGGTCGCGGATGGCGGTCGCGACCAGCACGTTCGGATCCCCCGTCCAGGCGCGCCGGTGCTCGGGCACGGGGAGGTACATCTCGAGGGAGACGGCGCTGTCGGCCTCGCGGGCGACGTCGGCCGCCGGGACGCCGGCTCCGCCGGCGAGTGCTTGCAGCACGCGGCCGCCGTCCGATCCGAGGAGGCGCTGGAACTGGAGTTTGTGCTCCCGGAACGGCGATCCGTCGAGCCGGGTCTTCAGGTACGCCCGGAACTCGGGCGCGCGGAGCGCCAAGGCCAGGGCGCGCGCGAGGTGCTCAGGCGGAAGGACCGCTGCGGGGCGAGCGGTGGCGGCGGGGGCGCGCGCGCCGCCGGGCGCGGTCGCGGGCGGCCGATCGGTGCAGGCGAGCGTGCCCGCGAGCGACGCGGCGGCCGCGAAGCGGAATGTATGGCGCAACATGGTGACTCCTTGTCGAGGTTCGGCCGGCGGGCCTGAGCGGCCCGGTCGGTGCGCTCAACATGAGGAGTCGAATGCGCAGAACCGGCGTCCGAAATGCGCGAGCGGGAGCGGAAATCCGCGCGGCGACTCCCCGCCGCGGCTCTGTGGGTGTAGTTTCCCGGTCCCCATGCTTCCACTCCTGTTCCTTCTCGTGGCCCGCGACACCGTCGGCTACTGGCAGCAGCAGGTCGCGTATCGCATCACCGCTTCCCTCGACGAGCCGTCGGGGGTCCTGACGGGATCCGAGCGCATCACCTACGTGAACCGCTCGCCGGCGACGCTGCGTGACTTCTACGTCCACCAGTACTTGAACGCGTTTCGTCCCGGCTCTCGCTGGGCGGCGGCCGATTCGGCCGAGCAGCGGGACCGGTTCCAACACTTGCAGGACCCCGACTACGCGTTCGAGCGGATCACCGCCGCGACCCTGATGGGGGAGGCGCTCCGGCCCGACTATCCGTACGCCCCCGACTCGACCGTGGCACACTGGAGGCTTCCGCGCCCGCTCCCGCCGGGCGACTCGCTGGTGGCGGAGATCGCGTGGCGGGCTCGGCCGTCCACGGTGCCGCGCCGTCAGGGGCGCCAGGGCCGGCGCTTCGACTTCGCGCAGTGGTACCCGAAGGTCGTGGTGTACGACAAGTACGGGTGGGAGGACCACCCGCTCTATCCGGCCGGCGAGTTCTACGGCGAGTTTGCGACGTACGACGTGACGCTCGACCTCGCCCAGGACCAGGTCATCGGCGCGACGGGGGTGCCGGTCGAGGGTGATCCGGGGTGGGAGCACGCCAAGGCCGACGCGCAGCTCAGGATCGACTACCAGCGCGATTGGTACCGCTCCCTGCTGCTCCCTGCTCCCGGATGTGCGGGGCTCAAGCTGGCCTCAGGACGAAAATGCGTGCACTTCCACGCCGAACAGGTCCACCACTTCGCCTTCTCGCTGAACCCGCAGTACGTGTACGAAGAGGGCCGCTACGGCGACGCGGTCGTGCGGGTGCTGTACCAGCCGCGCGACCGCGCGACGTGGGGGAACGGGACCGCGCTCCGGAACACGGTGCTCGCGCTCGCCTGGCTCGACTCGCTCTACGGCACGTATCGGTGGCCCCAGCTCACCAACGTGCACCGCATCGAGGGCGGCGGGACGGAGTTCCCGATGATGATCATGGACGGGAGCGCGTCCATCGGGCTGATCGTGCACGAGACCGGCCACCAGTACACGATGGGCCAGCTCGCCAACAACGAGTGGCGCGAGGGATGGCTCGACGAGGGGTTCACGAGCTTCCAGACCGGGTGGTTCTTCGAAGCGCACGGCGGCCCGCCCGCGTACGACGGGGTCGAGCCCGACGTGCTGTTGCTCGACCTGGAGCGCTGGAGCGAGCCCGTCTCGCTCGTGAGCGAGCGCTACCGCGACTTCACGACGTACAACGAAATGATCTATGCGAAGGCGCAGCTGTTCTTCGAGGAGCTGCGCTATGTCGTCGGGGACGAGACGATGCGGCGCATCCTGCGGACGTACTTCGCGCGCTGGACGCTCAAGCACGTGGACGAAGACGCATTCCGCACCGTGGCGGAGCAGGTGTCGGGGCAGGACTTGCAGTGGCTGTTCGGTGAATGGCTCCACGGCACGACGCTCTTCGACTACCGGCTGAAGGGCGTGGAGCGACACCGGCTCGCCGACGGCCGCTGGCGCACGGTCGTGACGATCGAGCGGCGGGGGGACGGCCGCCTGCCGGTGGAGATCGGCGACCCGGCGGGTGACACGATCTACGCCCGGGCCACCGGCCAACCGGCTGTGGAGCGCGTCGAGTTCACGACCGCCACGAAGCCGGGCCGCCTGATGCTCGACCCGCGCGGCCGGAGCCACGACTACGACATGCTGAACAACCGGGAGAGGCGTCCGTTCGTGGGCCGGGCGGCGGTGGACCTGCGCGTGGACGACCCGACGCGCGAGACGGCTCGCCGGGACAAGCTCGTGAGCGCGTGGCTGCCGGTCGCTTGGTCCAACGACTTCGGGGGCGTGGCGGTCGCCCTGCGCAACCGCACCAACTACCTCGGCCGTTACGACCGCGGCCTACAGCTTGCGTCCGTCGCCACCGGCGCCGGCGCAGCCGACCGTTGGGGCTATTACGGCCGCTGGTCCAACCCGATTCGCCACCTCACGCCTCGTACCGAGACGAGCCTCGCCGCCTGGTACGTGGAGGGCCGGGGCGGGGTCGCGCTTTCGATCGACCGCGCCCTGCGCGAGCATCTGAGTTTCGGCGCCGATCCCCATGTCGGATTCGATGCTCTGTGGATGGCGACGACCAGCCTCGGGTACCTCGACCGCCGGCTGTGGGACGACGCGGGCACCGTGGAAGCGGGTCCGTGGGTGTCGACCACCGTGCAGCGCGGCGCCGCGGTGTTCCGGGCGCGGCTCGGCGCCCGCGCCGGGGTCGTGTACTTCAATCCAGGCCCGGGCGTCGTGGCGGCGAACCGCTATGACGTCGACGGATTCGGGCGCTTCACCGGGGAGGCGAGCCTCCGGGCCCCCTTCTGGCTCGGCACGACGCTCGGCGTGCGGCTGTTCGGCGGGGGCTACGTCGGCGCGTCGCAACCCGTGCGGCAGCGACGCATCCCGGTCGCGGGCGCGGACCCCTACGAGACCTTCACCGACCCGTTGCTGCGGAGCCGCGGCGCCCTGTTCGTGCGCCCTGATTTCCACTACCACGCGCCGGGCAACGCCGACCTGCGCGGCTTCCGGAGCGATCTCGGCGGGCGCTGGGCGCTCGCCGCGAACCTCGAGGTCACGCGCGCCGTGTGGCGGGGCGATCAGGGTATCTTGCGGGCGGTCGCGCTGGAGGGCTTCGTGGACGGTGGTTTCGTGGACACCCTGGCCGTGTCGTCCTCGACGAGCGGCCGGTGGTACACTCCGCTGTACGACGGAGGGATCGGTCTCGTGACGCGGCACCAGATCCGTGAGCTCGACTGGACCATGCGCTTCGAGCTGCCGCTCGTGGTGAGCCGCTGGGACTATGCCGCCGACCCGCGTCCGGGAGAGGGACGGCTCGCGTTCCGGTGGCAGGTGAGCCTCAGCCCGAGCTTCTGATGGACACCCACGCAAGCGACCGGCGCGGCTTCTTCCGCGAGACCTTCGGGAAGCTGCTGCGCGAGGTGACGGCGCGCGCCGAGCAGCGGGTCGCGCCGCGGCGCTACTTCCGGCCGCCCGGGGCGGCCACCGAGATGGCGTTCCTCGCGTCCTGCACGCGCTGCGGCGACTGTATCCCGGTGTGTCCCGTGCAGGCGATCATCAAGGCGCCGCCGGCCGCGGGACTCGCCGCGGGGACCCCGATGATCGACCCCGGCATCCAGGCTTGCGTCGTGTGCCAGGACATGCCGTGCGCGCACGCCTGCGCCACGGGGGCGCTGGTCGCGCCGCCCGAGGGTTGGGCGGACGTCCACATGGGGCTCCTCGAGCTCGATCCGGAGCGCTGCATCACCTTTCAGGGCGTCTCGTGCGGCGTGTGCGCGCGGGCCTGCCCGGTCGGCGAGCGCGCGCTGGCCCTCGACGCGGGGGGCCGCCCGGTGATCCGTCCCGAGGGGTGCGTGGGGTGTGGCGTGTGCGTCACCGCGTGCGTGACTTCACCGTCATCACTGAGACTGAGCCTGCTCACATGACAAGAGTGCGGAGTGCGGAATGCGGAATGCGGAATGGCAGGGGGAGGTCGTGCGCCACGACGCTCACCCGTAAATTCCGCACTCCACACTCCGCATTCCGCACTTGGCGGAATCGGTGAGCGAACTTCCGTATCGTGTAGAAAAGCCCTGGGGCTACGAGCTCATCTGGGCCAGGACCGACCGCTATGTCGGGAAGATCCTGCACATCGAGCCCGGGCACGTCCTGTCGCTGCAGTACCACAATAAGAAGGACGAGTCGATCTACGTGCTCGCGGGTGAGATCCTCCTCCGGCTGCAGCAGGGCGACACGCTGATCGAGCGGCGCATGGC
>WNGL01013564.1_pt1 | contig 15497 bp, 18 predicted proteins | sample 5400591 | NCBI WGS metagenome assembly WNGL01 (sample SAMN13153377, study PRJNA577476) | soil metagenome | isolation source: 80 cm soil or saprolite under Garry oak tree replicate 1 | place: USA:California | collected 2016-06-15
CGTCGCGGTCGAGACCGGCGGCTTTGCGACGCTGCCGGCCGTGTCGCAGATGGAGAAGTTCGTCGCCGGCCCTCGCGCACGTGGCGCCATCGACCTCGACGATCCCGTGGCGGACAACCTGCGCCGGATCGCGTTCGCCAACGATGTGCGCGTCCAGGACCTGACAGTCGCCATCCTCGAGCGGCCGCGCCACCAGGACCTGATCTCCGAGGTGGCGGCCGCCGGCGCGCGGATCCGGACGCTGGAGGAGGGCGACTTCGCGAGCGCGGTCATGGCGGCCATCGGCGGGACGGGGATCGATGCCGCGATCGGGATCGGAGACCTCCACGCCACGCTCATCGCCGCGTGCGCGGTGCGCTGCCTGGGTGGCGAGTTCATCGCCCGGCTGATGCCGCGCAACGACGACGAGCGCAAGCTGATCGGCGACCAGGTTTCGCGCGTGTACGGGCTGGCCGACCTGGCGCCCGCCGCCGACGTCTTCATCGCGATCACGGGCGTGACCGGAGGGCCGCTGCTTCCAGGCGTGACCTACGGAAGCGGTTTCGCGGAGACGTGGTCGCTGGTCCTCGCCGCCCGCCAGGGCACCGTCCGGCGGCTGACGACCCGGCACCACCTCGCCTGACAACCGGATTAGGCATACTCCGGTAGGGGTATCAATAGAGGCAAACCCGTGAGCCAGAACAATCCCTACCAGCCGCCGCAGAGCGGCCAGTACATCCCCCCGCCGCCGCCCCCCGGCTACCAGGGCGGCTCCGACATACCGCCCAGCTCGCCGTACCACTACTCGGGGGCTCCGTCCTCGGCCCGCAAGACGGGCGGCATCGCCGGCGGCCTGGTGGCGGTGCTGGCGGCCGTCTGGGCCTACGGCAAGTACGCCCTGTTCCTGGTCTTCATGGGGCACGTCGTCGAGATCCGCAGGCAGGGCATGCACGCGACCGCGCCGGTGTTCATCCCGTTCCTTGGCGCGGCGATCTTCCAGCGCTCCCACCCGACCGACGCCCTGAAGCAGGCCCTGATCGGCATCGCGGGGCCGATCGGCGGCACCATCGGCGCCACCGCGGCCTTCCTTCTGTATGGGGCGACGCAGAACCCGATCCTTCTGCTCGCGGCCTGGATCGGCTTTTACATCAACCTGTTCAACCTGATCCCGTTCTGGATGCTGGACGGAGGCTGGATCATGGCCCCGACCACGCGCGCCTTCCGATTTGGCGCTTCGGCGGTGGTCGCCGCCGCGGGCCTGTTCCTCGGGTTCGCGTTCAGCCCGCTGCTGATCGTCATCGGCGCCGTCGGCGTGGTCACAGCGGCGACCGGCCGGCGCAACGAATCGAATCCGTACTATGCATCGGTCCCGATGCGGTCAAGGGCGGCGATCGGCGTCGCCTGGCTGGTCCTGGTCCTGTACCTCGGACTCGCCAGCGCGCAGGCCTTCGCTTTGCTCCACCCACTGGCTCGGTAAACTAACCACCCCGGAGAAACCCATGAAGGCACAGATTCACCCCACCTTTTACGAAGACGCGGTCGTCACCTGCGCGTGCGGGAACACGTTCACGACCGGATCCACGCGCAAGGAGCTGAAGACCGAGATCTGCTCCGTCTGCCATCCTTTCTTCACGGGCACGCAGCGCATCGTGGACACCGGCGGACAGGTCGAGCGGTTCCGGAAGCGGGCTGCTAAGACCCGCGTCTAGATGGGCCGGAGCGTAGCGGCTCCGGAGGCCACGGCGAAACCCAAGGCCAAGGAACCCTTCTTCTACGGCGGCCAGGCCGTGATCGAGGGCGTGATGATGCGCGGCAAGAGCCACTACGCGGTGGCCGTTCGCCTGCCGAAGCTCAATCCGGACACGCTGCTGGGCGAGATCGTCGTCAACCGCGGCGAGCTGACGGCGCCCATCTACACCAACCGGATCTGGAAGCTGCCCTTCATCCGCGGCCTCGCGTTGATCGGCGAGCAGCTGCACCTCGGCATGAAGTCGCTGATCTGGTCGGCCAACATGAACGCCGGCGCCAAAGACGTGCAGATCGGCAAGCGCGAGATCACCGGCTCGGTGGCGGTCGCCGGCGTCTTCGCGCTGGTCCTGTTCATCGGCCTCCCGCTTTTGCTCGCGAGCTTCGCCGTCCACCGCAGCGGGAGCTTTGCGTTCGTCGCCGTCGAAGGCCTCATTCGCGTGGCCCTGGTTCTGGGCTACCTGTCCGCGATCTCGCTCCTGCGCGACGTGCGGCGGGTGTTCATGTACCACGGCGCCGAGCACAAGACGATCAATGCCTTCGAGTCGGGCTGGACGCTGGACGTCCCGTCCGTGCGCAAGGCGAGCACTCTGCACCCGCGCTGCGGGACCGGATTCCTGCTCGTGGTGCTGGTGGTCAGCGTGGTCGTGTTCGGCATCGTCGCCCTTTTCCACCCCAACATCTTCTGGCTCGTTGCGAGCCGCGTGCTGGCGATTCCGGTGATCGCGGGAGTCGGTTTCGAGCTGATCCGCTTCATGGCCCGCCATCGCTACAACCCGGTCGTGAGGGTCGCGCTGCTGCCGGTGCTCGGGACGCAGAAGTTCACGACGCGCGAGCCTTCAGACGACATGCTCGAGGTCGCGATCTGCGCGTTCAACAGCGCACGGCAGGGGGAGGAGGAGACCGCGGGAGCGGCGGCGTAACGATGTTCGCGCCTCGCGCAGCGGAATGATCGATCGACTGGAAGCGATAGCGAAGCGCTATCGGGACATCGAACTGGAGATGGCGCGGCCGGAGGTGGCGACCGACCACGAGCAGCTGACCAGGCTTGCCCGCGAGCAGCGCTCGATGCGCGATATCGTCGAGGCCTACGGCGACTACAAACGCGCCCAGCACGAGCTCGAATCCGCGCGCGAGCTCCTCCGCCATGAGAAGGACCCCGAGATGCACGAATACCTGCGCTCGGAGGAGCAGCGCGCCGCGACGCAGGTCGCCGACGGGGGAGAGCGCCTCAAGGTGCTGCTACTGCCCAAGGATCCGAACGACGACAGGGACGTCGTGGTCGAGATCCAGGGCGCCGAAGGTGGGGACGAGGCGGCCCTGTTCGCGGCCGACCTCTTCCGCATGTACACGCGGTGGGCGGAGAAGAAAGGCTGGAAGGTCGACGTGGTCGACGCCTCGCCGACCGGGATGGGCGGCTTCGACAAGATCGAGTTCGAGGTGCACGGCCAGGGCGCTTACTCGCAGCTGAAGTACGAGGCCGGCGTGCATCGCGTGCAGCGCGTGCCCAAGACCGAGGCCCAGGGCCGCATTCACACGTCGGCCGCGACGGTGGCGGTGCTGCCGGAGGCCGACCCGGTCGAGGTCGAGCTCAAGCCGGAAGACCTCGAGATCAAGGCGTCGACGTCGACCGGCCCGGGCGGCCAGAGCGTCAACACAACCTACTCGGCGATCCGCATCACTCACAAGCCCAGCGGGCTCATGGTCAGCATCCAGGACGAGAAGTCGCAGCTCCAGAACAAGGAGAAGGCCATGCGCGTCCTGCGCGCGCGCCTCTACGAGATGAAGCTCGCCGAGCAGCAGGAGGCGATCGGCGCCCAGCGGCGCGGGATGGTGCGGAGCGGCAACCGCTCGGAGAAGATCCGGACCTACAACTTCAAAGAGAACCGGGTCACCGACCACCGCATCAACCTCACGCTCCACAAGCTCGACCGGGTGATGCAGGGGGACCTCGACGAGCTGGTTTCAGCCGCCATCGGCGCCGAGCGCGCGGCGCAGTTGAACGGCGGCGATCAGGTCAGGTGAAATCCCTCGATAGTCCGGACAATCTGCCTGTTCGGACGCGTCGATACGCTGATAGTCCGGACTATCAGCCATTCAGCAGTTGACCATCGTTGAGGTCCTGAAGCTCTCGACCGACTACCTCCAGAAGCACGGATCGGAATCCGCCCGACTCGACGCCGAGGTGCTTCTCGCCCACGCGCTGGGACTGCGCCGCCTCGACCTGTACCTCAAGTTCGACAAGCCGCTGCGCGACCCTGAGCTGAGCGCCTACCGCGGGCTGGTGGCGCGGCGCGGCAAGGGAGAGCCGGTCGCGTATCTCGTCGGCCACAAGGAGTTCATGGGCCTGGATTTCGAGGTCACGCCGGGCGTGCTCGTGCCCAACCCCGACACCGAGGTGCTCGTGCTGCGCGCGGTGGCCATCGCGCGCGAGACTGATCGCCCGGTTCGCGTCGCCGACGTCGGCACCGGCAGCGGCTGCATCGCGATCGCGGTCGCGCACTACGCGCCCAACACCGAGGTATGGGCGACTGACGTCAGCCCCGAGGCGCTGGAGGTCGCGGCGCGCAACGTGGCGCGGCACCGGCTGGCGGAGCGGGTGCATCTGCAGCACGGCGACCTGATGGGTGGGCTCGACGGCGAGTTCGACCTCGTCTGCGCCAATCTCCCATACGTGGCGTCAGGGGCCCGGCTTCCGGCGGAGGTGACGGCGCAGCCCGCGCGCGCCCTCTTCGCGGACGAGGGAGGCGCCGCGCTCGTGCGCCGGCTTCTTGCTGAAGCGCCGGCGCGTCTGCGCCCCGGCGGGCGGGTCCTGGCCGAGATCGACCCGGCGATCGCGGCGACGATGTCGGAGCTCGCCGCCCGCGACTTCGCCGGCCACAGGATCCATCGCGACGCCGGCGGCCGCGAGCGCGTTCTCGAAGCATGGTCCTGAAACCGACGCCGGCCGGTTTTCGGCGGGCGGCTCAGCTTCTGCGTTCGGGCGCGGTCCTGGCGTTCCCCACCGACACCGTCTACGGCCTCGGCGCCAGCGCCGACGACGAGCTGGCGCGGAAGCGGATCTACACGATCAAGGGCCGCCCGGTGGGCTTGCCGCTGATCCTGATGGTCGCCGCCGAATCCCAGCTCGAGGGCCTGGTGCACGTCGACTCGCGCGCGGAGGCGATGATGCGCAAGTGGTGGCCAGGGCCGCTCACTTTGATCCTGTACGCAATTGGCGGCGGCACGTTGGGCGTGCGCATTCCCAAGCACAAGGTGGCGCTTGGACTCCTGCGGCACGCCGGTCCGCTCATGACGACCAGCGCCAACCTCCATGGCCAGGAACCGGCGATGAACGCCGACGAGGCCGGAGCGCTGTCGGGGGTCATGGCTGTGCTCGACGGCGGAGTAGCCCCTGGCGGCGCGGCCTCAACGGTCCTCGACCTGACGGGACCAGAGCCTCACGTCTTGCGCGAGGGCGCGATCCCGGCGGCCGATGTGCTCGGGCCGCCTTCGCCGAAGAGCGGATAGCATCAGCCCCGTGACGACTTCCATCACGACGATGACGTTCCGCGCGCTCGACAAGGAGGACCCGGACGTCGCGCAGCTGATCCGCAACGAGTTCAGGCGCCAGTCGGAGACTCTCGAGCTGATCGCCTCCGAGAACCTCACCAGCCCGGCGATCCTCGAAGCCCTCGGCACGCTCCTGACCAACAAGTACGCCGAGGGATACCCCGGCCGCCGCTACTACGGCGGCACCGGCGAGGTGATCGACAAGATCGAGACGCTCGCCGTCGAACGCGCGAAAGAGCTGTTCGGCGCCGACTACGTCAACGTCCAGCCGCACTCCGGGTCGCAGGCGAACGCGGCGGTATACATGGCGGTCTGCAAGCCTGGTGACCGCGTGATGGGCATGGACCTGAGCGCCGGCGGCCACCTGACACACGGCAGCCCCGCGAACTTCTCGGGAAAGCTGTACGAGATCCACTCCTACGGCGTCGATCGCGAGACGGAGCGGATCGACTACGACGAGGTCCAGAGGCTTGCCGAAGACGTGCGTCCGAAGATGCTGCTCGCGGGCTTCTCGGCTTACTCGCGCGTCATCGACTGGGGCCGGATGCGCCAGATCGCCGAATCGGTCGGCGCGACGTACTTCGTCGACATGGCGCACGTCGCGGGCCTGGTCGCCGGCGGCGTGTATCCCTCGCCGATCCCGCACGCGGACATCACATCGACGACCACCCAGAAGACCCTGCGCGGGGCGTGGGGGGCGATCATCCTCTGCCGCTCCGACTGGCAGAAGGCGATCGACTCGGCCGTTTTCCCCGGCACGCAGGGCGGCCCCCTCATGCACGCGATCGCGGCCAAGGCAGTTTGCTTCGGCGAAGCCCTCAAGCCGGACTTCAAGGTCTACGCGAAGCAGGTCGTCGCCAACGCGAAGGCGATGTCCGCGCAGCTGATGAAGCGCGGGCTGCGCCTGGTCAGCGGCGGCACCGACAACCACCTGATGCTCATCGACCTCCGGCCGCAGAAGCGCACCGGCAAGCAGGTGCAGGACATCGCCGACGGCGTCGGCATCACCCTCAACCGCAACTCGATCCCGTTTGACGACGCATCGAAGTTCAACCCGAGCGGGGTCCGGGTTGGCACCCCGCTGGTGACCACGCGCGGCATGAAGGAGCAAGAGATGGTCGTGATCGCGGACTGCATCGCCGACCTGGTCGAGCGGATCGACGACCCGGCGACGCTGGACTCGGTCCACGAGCGCGCGCTCGAGCTATGCCGGAGATTCCCGATTCCCTACGCGTTTGACTGACTTCTTCAGCGGCGCCGCGCTCAACAACCTGACCCAGCACCTGCTGCCGGGCCTGTGGCCGTTCCTGGTCGCGCTCCTCGCCTGCGTCGTCGCGGTGCCCGCCGCGGTCTACCTGTCGCGCCGCTTCGGCGTGGTGGCCCAGCCTGGCGGCCGGCACTCGCACAGGCTGCCGACGCCCGAGCTCGGCGGGCTCGCCATGTGGGTCGGGTTTGCGCTGGCGATCCTGGTCTTCCTGCCGAAGGACCTGACGAGCCTCGGCGTGCTGCTCGTCTCGGGCCTCGCCATGGGCCTGCTGATCATCGACGACAAGCGGGGCATGCGTCCGGTCGTCAAGCTCGCAATTCAGGTCGGCCTGGCGCTGCTCGCCGTGCTCGTTTTCGGCGACCAGATCAAGTTCTTCAGCCTTCCAGGCGGTCGCATCGTCCAGCTCGGCCTCTTGATCGCACCGGTCAGCGTGTTCTGGCTGGTGGGAATGCAGAACACGGTCAACTTCCTCGACGGCGCGGACGGTCTGGCCGCGGGCGTCATCGGCATCGTCGCCCTGATCCTGATGCTCGCGGCGGGTCAGCTCCGGCAGATCGAGATCGTGGAGATCAGCGGCGCCCTCGCCGGATGCTGCGCCGGCTTCCTGCTCTTCAACTTCCCGCCGGCGCGCATCTTCATGGGCGACTCGGGGGCGCACTTCCTGGGCATCGCGCTCGGCATGGTCTCCATCCTCGGGGTGGCGAAGGTCGCGGTCGCGTTCGCCCTGGCGGCGCCTGTGCTGGCGCTGGCGGTGCCCATCGCCGACACCGGGTGGGCCATCCTTCGTCGCCGCATCAAGGGGACGTCGGTGGCCGCGGGCGACAGGCTGCACCTCCATCACCGGCTGCAGTCCTTCGGCCTTGACGCCCGGCAGACGTGCTTCGTCTTTTACGCCGCCACCGCCCTGCTGGGCGGGCTCGGGCTGACCCTTTTCGGCCACGGCCGCATCCTTGCGGTGGTCCTGGTCGCCACCGCGGTGCTCACCTCGACCGTCGTCGCCGACATCCTCCAGCACGGAGGCTGGCGCATCCCGGCACCGTGGCTCGCCCGCCTGTTGGGCGAACCGGGTACCCGATAGAATTCGGAGGGGCATGGCGCCCAACTCGGGATCAGGGCCGACGGGATCGGATCTGGCCGGGCTTGGGTTCTTCATGGCGGCCGCAGTCCTGATCCCGTTGCTGATTGGCGTGGCCCTGGACCGCGCGTGGCACACGGCCCCACTCTTCGTTCTCATCGGCTTGTTCGTGGGCCTTGCGGCAGGAGCGGCGTGGATCTGGGTGAAAGTGAGGGAGATGTCTAGGTGAGGTTGGGCAGCATCCAGGGCCAAACCCTGAGCCTGTGCCTTCTTCTCGCCGGGATGGTATTCGTCGGAGCCGAGCTCGCGGGACACGCTCCCGTCGGAATGGGCGTGGCGGTCGGTGTCCTGATCGGCTCCCTCAACGGATTCACGCTGCAGGCGGTGGTCGATCGGCGGGCGCCGATACTCGCGACGAGCATCGTCCGCCTGGCGCTGTTCAGCCTTTTGTCGATCGCGGCGGCTAGGCTCATCGGAGGATCCATCTGGTCCGTGGTGCTCGGCGTTGGCCTGGCGCAGCTCGTGATGGTCGCCGTCGGCGCGCGGCAGGGATTTCGGGCGTGATCGTTCTCGCTGAGTCGATAGGCCAGCCGACGGTCACCATCGGCAGCTGCGGCGCGCTGTGCACGTTCAACTACAACACTCTGATCTCGAGCTTCGTGGCGATCGTCGCCACGCTCGCGATTGGATTCTGGCTGCGCTCACAGCTCCGCTACGACCACCCGACGAAGGCGCAGGCGATCCTCGAGTGGGGGTACGACCTGCTGCGCAATCTGATCAAGAGCAACGTGTCCGAAGACGCGCTGTTCATCATCCCGCTCGCGATGACGCTCTTCTTCTACATCCTGGTGGCCAACTGGATCGAGTTCTTTCCTATCGGTCTGTTCCCCAACTTGCATGGAGCCAACGCGGATCTCAATCAGACGCTGGCCATGGCGCTGATCGTGATCGTCGTCGTCGAGTGGTACAGCATTCGTGTGCTCGGGCTGGCCGGGTTCCTCCGCAGGTTCACCAGGCCGTTCGAGCTCCCGCTCCCGGCCCGCATCGTCTTCATCCCCCTCAACGTCATCGAGGAGGTGACCAAGCCCGTCACGCTTTCGTTTCGGCTCTTTGGCAACATATTCGCCGGCGCGGCGATCATCGGTCTCATCGTCGGACTGGGGACCTTGTCGCTGCCGGTGGGCGGTTCCGTCCCAGGCACGATCGCGGGAACGGCCCTGCTGATCATCTGGAAATTCTTCGACGTCCTGTTCATCGGCTTCATCCAGGCCTTCATCTTCATGCTGCTCACGGTCGTGTATTTCGGCGCCGCCCGCGAGGGCCTCGAACATGAACACCAATAGGAGGTAGTTGAGTGACTGACCATGGGATTGGAATGGCCGCGGCCCTCCTCGGATTCGGCATCGCGCTGGGAGGAGCGGCCATCGGGGCGTGCATTGGTGACTCCGTGGCCGGCAACGCGTTCCTCGGCGGCATCTCGCGCCAGCCCGAGGCGCAGGGCCGAATGCTGCCGTGGTTGTTTGCCGTCATCGGCCTCGTCGAAGGCATGTACTTCGTCACGTTCGGATTGGGCTTCGTCCTTCTTTCTCAGGTCAAGTAATGCTCTATCTGGCGGGAGAGGCGGGCGTCGTCATGATCGATGGGACGGTGGTCGTCGAGCTGATCGCCTTCCTTTTGATGCTCGCCGTCCTCGCCCGCTACGTGTACCCGGAGATCGTCAAGGTCGCCGAGGCACGGCAGCGCGCCATCGCCGAACAGCTGACGCAGGCCGAGACGGCGCGGGCCGACGCGGAGGCGCACCTGAAGGAGGCGGAGGCTAAGCTCGCCGACGCCCGGCGCTCCGCGCAGAGCGTGATCGACGCCGCGGGGAAGTCCGCCGAGCAGATGCGCCAGGAGCTGAAGGCAAAGGCGGAGGAGGAGGCGAAGCGCACGCTCGAAAACGCGCGCAAACAGATCGAAGCCGAGCGCGACCAGGCAATCCGCGCCGTGCGCGCCGAGGTCGCGGACCTGGTGGTCACGGCCACCGAGAAGGTGATCGGCGAGACGCTCGACGATAACAAGCACCGCCAGCTGATCGAACGATCCATCCAGGAGGTCGCCAGTGGCGACGGCCGCGGCTAGGCGCTACGCGAAGGCCGTGTTCGAGCTGGCCCAGCAAGAAGGCAAGGTCGACGAGTGGGCGCGGCGGCTCGCCCGGGTCCGAGAGCTCTTCTCCGACCCGCAGGTGGCGGCCGTGCTGACCAATCCCACCATCGCGACCGAGCAGCGCGAGGGGCTGGTCGCGGCGGCGCCGCACGTTCTCGACGAGGAGGGGACGAATCTCGCCCGCCATCGCGTTCTGAAGGCCGTAGATCTGGGCGATGCCATCTCCGACCGCGACGATGCGGCCGACATCGGCCGCGACGAGAGTCGCGTCGAAGTCTTTGAGACGTTCCTTGATGACTTCAGAGATCTCTTTGGGGACCGGGTCGAGAAAGAGCTTTCAGCGCGGCTGGGCAAGGATGTCCAGCTGACCCTTGTCGTCGACCCTCGCATCCTCGGCGGGTTGAAACTTCAGTACGGAGACCGCGTCGTCGATGCCAGCGTGGCCACCAGGTTGCAGCAGCTTCGCCGCCGACTGGCGGCCACGTAGCGTTAGGAGAGCGAAATGAGCATCAGCACCAAAGAGATCTCTGAAGTCATCAAGGAACGTCTCAAAGACTTCGACGCGACTCTCGTCGCGGCCGATGTCGGCCGCATCGTCGCGGTCGGAGATGGCATCGCCCAGATCTACGGCCTTCAGAACGCGATGGCGGGCGAGGCTGCTCGGCCGGATTGTCAGCCCGCTCGGGGTGCCGCTCGACGACAAGGGCCCGATCAAGACCAGCAAGACGCTGCCGGTCGAAAAGATCGCGCCGGGAGTCATCACCCGCAAGCGCGTCGACAGCCCGGTCCAGACTGGCATCAAGGCGATCGACACGATGATCCCGATCGGCCGCGGCCAGCGCGAGCTGATCATCGGCGACCGCTTCACCGGCAAGACGACGGTGCTTCTGGACACGATCATCAACCAGAAGGGGAAGAACCTGTACTGCATCTACGTCGCCATCGGTCAGAACGCGGCGTCGATCGCGCGCGTGGCGGCCACGCTGGAGGAGGCGGGCGCGATGGACTACACGATCATCGTCGCCGCCTCGGCCGCGGACCCGGCTTCGCTGCAGTACATCGCCCCTTATGCCGGCTGCGCGATGGGGGAGTACTTCATGGACCAGGGCAAGGAAGCCCTGTGCTGCTACGACGACCTGACCAAGCAGGCGTGGGCGTACCGCCAGCTGTCGGCGACGCTCCGCCGGCCGCCGGGACGGGAGGCGTATCCGGGCGATGTCTTCTACCTGCACTCCCGCCTGCTCGAGCGCGCGGCGAAGATGAACGAGGGGCGCGGCGGCGGCTCACTGACGGCGCTGCCGGTGATCGAGACGCAGGCAAACGACGTCTCGGCCTTCATCCCGACGAACGTTATCTCCATCACCGACGGCCAGATCTACCTGCAGGCCGACCTCTTCAACGCCGGCCAGCGCCCCGCGCTCAACGTCGGCATCAGCGTTTCGCGTGTGGGCGGTGACGCCCAGACCAAGGCGATGCGCCAGGTCGCGGGCAAGCTTCGCCTCGACCTCGCCCAGTACCGCGAGCTGGCCGCCTTCGCGCAGTTCGCCTCCGACCTCGACACGGCGACCCGCAACCAGCTCGAGCGTGGCGCGCGCCTCACGGAGCTCCTCAAGCAGGACAAGTACCAGCCGGTGCCGCTGTCGGAGCAGGTCGCGGTGCTCTACGCGGGAACGCAGGGGCACCTCGACAAGGTTCCCGTCGCCCGCGTGCGCGAGTGGGAGGCGGGTTTTGTCCGCTTCCTGAGAAGCGAGCGGTCCGGCGTCCTGGAGGACATCGAAAAGCAGAAAGCGCTGGACGACGCCCTGTTCGCGCGCCTCAACGCCGCCATCTCGACCTTCAACCACCAGTTCGGCGTCGAGGGCTACTCCGAGCAGCCGGACACCGCCGAACCGGTCAAGAAAGCCTCCTAGACATATGCCTTCGTACAGGGACATCGTCCGCCGCATCGACTCGATCAAGAACACGCAGAAGATCACCAAGGCGATGCAGGTCGTGGCCGCAACGCGCCTCCGGAGGGCTCAGGCCGCGGTGCAGGCGACACGACCCTACGCGGACAAGATGCTCGAGGTGCTGCAGACGGTCAGCGAGCGCGCGACGGAGTACAAGCACCCGTTCCTCATCCGGCGCGAGGGCAAGCGCGCGGTGATGATCCTGGTCACGACCGACAAGGGATTGGCGGGCGCTGTCAACGTCAACAACATCCGCGCGGCGACGCGATACATGCAGGAGAACTACCCCGATCAGTCGCGCTACGTCACCCTCGGCCGGAAAGGTCGGGATTTCCTGCTCCGCTACCGGCGAGACGTGGTCGCCGAGGTCAGCAACCTGCCCGACCGCCCGAGCCAGGCGCAGGTGCTGCCCGCTGTCACGGTCGCGCTGGAGGAGTACACGAAGGGGAACACCGACGCGGTGCTCCTGTGCTACGCGAAATGGATCTCGACGCTCAAGCAGGAGGCGACGATCCGGGTGCTGATCCCCGCCGAGATCCCCAAGCGCGAGGCCGAGCGCGAAGGACCCCAGGCCGACTACATCTACGAGCCCGACCCAGAAGCGGTGCTTGACGGGCTGCTCCCCAGGTACGTGGAGACGCAGGTCTTCCAGGCGGTGCTGGAGAACAAGGCCAGCGAGTACTCGGCCAAGATGATCGCGATGCAGAACGCCACCAACGCTGCGGGCGACCTGATCGACTCGCTGACGCTTTATGCCAACAAAGTCCGGCAGGCGGGCATCACCAGTGAACTCATGGAGATCGTCAGCGGCGCAGAAGCCGTGAGCGGCTCGAGCTGAGGAGGGAGACCTGATGGCAAAGACGAAGCGGAGGACGGAAAAGAAGACAACCTCGCGCCAGGGCCACATCGTCGAGGTCATCGGGGCCGTCGTCGACGTTCAGTTCGAGCCCGGCGCGGCCCCTGAGCTGTTCGAGGCTCTGATCGCGAAGGTCGGCGACAGGACGGTGATCCTCGAGGTCGAGTCCGACATCGGTGACAACGTCGTCCGCTGCATCGCCATGGATTCCACCGATGGCATACGCCGCGGCGACGCCGTGCAGGCGACCGGCGCGCCGATCTCGGTCCCGGTCGGTGTCGAAACGCTCGGCCGGCTCTTCAACGTCATCGGCGAAGCCATCGACGACGAGCCCACCCCGGAAGGCACGACCAGGTGGCCAATCCACCGGCCGGCCCCGCCTATCTCCGAGCAGCAGGCGAAGGTCGAGATCCTCGAGACGGGGATCAAGGTCATCGACCTGATCTGCACGTTCGCCAAGGGCTCGAAGATCGGCCTGTTCGGCGGCGCGGGCACAGGCAAGACCGTGATTGTGCAGGAGCTCATCCGCAACATCGCCTACCAGCACAAGGGCCGCTCTGTGTTCGCCGGAGTGGGGGAGCGGACGCGCGAGGGCAACGACATGTACGTCGAGATGGCTGACGCGGGCGTCCTTCCCCAGACCGCTCTTGTCTTCGGCCAGATGAATGAGCCCCCCGGCGCCCGCGCGCGCGTCGGTCTGACCGGCCTGACGATGGCGGAGTACTTCCGCGACGAGGAGGGCGCCGACGTGCTGCTCTTCGTCGACAACATCTTCCGCTACCTGCTCGCGGGCTCCGAGGTCTCCGCGCTGCTCGGCCGCATGCCCTCCGCTGTCGGCTACCAGCCGACCCTGGCGTCCGAGATGGGCGAGCTGCAGGAGCGGATCACGTCGACGCGCAAGGGTTCGATCACCTCGGTGCAGGCCGTGTACGTGCCGGCCGACGACTACACAGACCCGGCAATCCAGACCGTGTTCGCCCACCTCGGCGCAACCCTGCGCCTGGAGCGCTCGCTGGTCGAGATCGGCATCTACCCGGCGGTCGACCCGCTCGGCTCGTCCAGCCGCTTCGTCGAGCCCGCGATCGTCGGCCAGGACCACTACGACGCGGCCCAGGGCGTGAAGAAGATCATGCAGCGCTACAAGGACCTGCAGGACATCATCGCCATCCTCGGCATGGAGGAGCTATCCGAGGACGACAAGCAGGCCGTGTCGCGCGCGCGCAAGGTGCAGCGCTTCCTCTCCCAGCCCTTCAACGTGGCCCAGAGGTTCACGGGCCGCGAGGGCAAGTACGTTTCCCGCGAGGAGACTGTCCGCGGGTTCAAGGAGATCCTCGAGGGCAAGCACGACGACCTGCCCGAGCAGGCCTTCTACATGGTCGGCACGATCGACGACGCGCGCCAGCAGGGCGAGGACATGAAGAAGAAAGGATGAAGTATCCGCTCCGGGTCGTCAGCGTCGAGCGCAGCCTGTTCGAAGGCGACGTCGAGTTCATGATCGCGAACGGCGCCGAAGGCGAGCTCGGCGTTCTCGCACGTCATGCGCCGCTGATGACCATCCTCAAACCCGGACCCCTTCGGATCCAGGAGACGTTCGGCGGAGAGGAGCAGGTGCTCTTCGTTGGTGGTGGATTCCTCGAGGTGCTGCCCGACCGGGTGACCGTGCTCGCCGACGTGGCCGAGCACGCGGACGAGATCTCGATCGCGAGCGCGGAGGAGGCGCGCCGCCGGGCCCAGGAAAAGCTTGCGGGCACGCTCACGTCCGCCGAGGAGACCGAGTTCCAGAACGCTCTGGCGATGGCGGAGGCCCGGTTAAGGCTGGCCCGCACCCGGCGCGGCTAGTAGCCGGGGTGCCCCGGCCCGGGATCGCCTCGCGTCTTCGCTGGCCTAGGCGGCCGGGCGCATGCCCACCCCACGAAATCTCCGATTTCGTGGGGACCCCGGGCGGCGCAGAAGCCTGCGTCGGCTCCTGTGCGCGCTCAGTTACGCATCCACACGATGCGCTCCCTCGCGTGCTCGTCGCCTCCTTGGCTCCGGCCGCCGATGCCGCGATATACGCTTCGGCGCCCCGGTCCGTGGCACCCTAAGCCCTGATGTCAGGGCGGGACAAAGCGCTTCGGATCACCGGCGGCACGCAGCTCGCCGGCGACGTCTGCGTCAGCGGCTCGAAGAACGCGGCGCTGCCCGAGATGGTCGCCGCCCTGCTGACCGATGAGCCCTTGACCCTGCACAACGTGCCGCGCGTGTCCGACACGGCGGTGATGGCCGACATCCTCCGGCTTCTCGGTGGCGAGGCCAGGGGCCACGGGACGGTGGTCATCGACACCTCCGGCGCGACCGGCGCCGACGTGCCCGACGAGCTCGGCGGCCGGATGCGCGCGACGATCGTGCTCCTCGGCGGGATGCTGGCGCGTTTCGGCCGTGCCCGCGTGCCACGGCCGGGCGGCGACGACATCGGCGCCCGACGCGTGGAGCAGCACCTGCGGGGTCTGCGCCAGATGGGCGCGCACGTGAACGAGACGCAGACCGAGATCGTCGCCACGGCCGAACGCCTGCGCGGCGACCGCATCGTCTTCGACCTGCCGACGGTGACGGGGACCGAGAACATCCTCCTCGCCGCGGTCAAGGCCGAGGGCCGCACCGAGATCTTCAACGCCGCGCGGGAGCCGCATGTCCAGGACCTCTGCCGCCTGCTCATCAAGATGGGAGCGCGGATCGAGGGCGTGGGCACCGAGCGCCTCATCGTCGACGGCATCAGCGAGCTCGGCGGCGCCGAGCACACGGTGATCGCCGACTACCTCGAGGCGGGCACGTACGCGATCGCGGTGGCCGCCGCCGGAGGCGAGCTGCGCATCGAATGCACGCGTCCCGAAGACCTGCAGCTCCTCCTTCTCAAGCTCGAACAAGCTGGTGCGCACGTCCAGGCCGGCG
>WNGL01016921.1_pt1 | contig 15497 bp, 10 predicted proteins | sample 5400591 | NCBI WGS metagenome assembly WNGL01 (sample SAMN13153377, study PRJNA577476) | soil metagenome | isolation source: 80 cm soil or saprolite under Garry oak tree replicate 1 | place: USA:California | collected 2016-06-15
GCGGGATGAATCGGCGGCCGATACGACACGCCACTCGTGCTCGGCCGATGGACGAAGAATCCCTGCACGAGATGCACGCCGAGTGATTTCACCATCTCGTATTCTTCCTTGCGCTCGACCCCTTCAGCAATGACCATCGCGCCGTGCTCATTGGCGAAGCGCACCATTGTCTCGACCAGATTCTGCTTGATGAAGTTCTGGTCGATGCAGTTGATGAGCGACATATCGAGCTTGATGAAATCGGGCTCGAGATTGGCGATCGATCCGAGCCCGGCGTATCCGCTTCCCGCGTCGTCAACCGCGAAACGGAAGCCCTTGTCGCGGAATTCTTTCAGGCGGCCTCGGAATTTTGGGTAGTCCTTGATCGCCGTTCTCTCGGTGATCTCGATCACGACACGCGTTGGGTCCTTCACGTTCAGCTCCTTCACATCGAACGAAGGGTCGGCGAAGTCGGCAGGATCGACGTTCATGAACAGCAGCTCGCCGTCCTTGAGAAGCTTGCCCATTCCTTCGATCGCGCGCTCGCGACACAGTCTGCTCAAATCCCAGATCAGATCGGATTGCGCGGCGATCTCGAACATCACCTCCGGGCTTCGCATGCTGCGGAGATTTCCCCGCGCCAGCGCCTCGTAGCCGAATACTTTCTGGCTGTCGGTGATGACGATCGGGTGATACTCGATGTAGAGCCCGCGATCCCGTAACGTCTCCCGCAAGTCGGCAACTTTTTTCGCCTGCTCCCGGTGCTCGAGGCTTTTCGACGCGTTCGCGGCTTCACGCATTCCGCGATAGATCTGTCGCTCGAGTCTCAGCTTCGGATTGTAGATGACTAACGACCGTCCAACGAAGATGTCGAAGAGAGCAGCGATGTCTTCGCCGTGTACCCGCTCTATCTCCGACGAGACCGCTTCCTTGAGTCCCACTGTGATCTCGGTGATCTCCGCGTCCGTGGCAGCAGGGGTGTCGTCCTGCGGAACGTGGAAAAAAACGAAGTCGTCGTCGTTCGGAAACGCCACCATGAGCTTCGAGGAAGCAAGCGGACTCCTGCTCAGAAATTCGCGCATTGCTTCACCGGTCGTCTCGAGGACACTATCCAGTTTTTCCCAACCGTAGACTTCTTCGACTTTGGAATAGCGATCGAAATTGAAGTACAGAATGACGACTTCGCCTCTGTCCTGGACCGCCTTTCGGATGCTGTCGATTGTTGCGGCTACCGTGGGCAGCCGCGTGAGCGAGTCGCGGAGAAGCTGGTGATAGTCCACGCTCAGCGAGTGCCGGGGGCGGTGGGAGCGGTTGGGGCGGCAGTTCCGGCGTAGGGGGTGACCAGCTTCACGTTTCGCTCGACGGTAGCTGCGAGCCTCGGCAGCTCGAATGGTTTCTCGACGAAGTCGTCGGCTCCCGTCTGCAAAGCCTGCCGCTTGTTTACCCAGTCGTCGAGCGCGGTGACCATTACTACTCTGACGTTGCGGCCGAGGGTTGGATGCTGCTTCATCTCGCGGCAGACCTGCCAGCCATCGCGGCCGGGCATCATCACATCGAGGAGCACCAGCGCGGGCTTTACCTCCTCGAATGCCTTTAGGGCGTCATCTCCGTTGTAGGCAACTGTGATCGGGTAGCCCCGTGCCTCGAGGTAGTCACGAATGATGTGGGCGTTGTCGGGGTTGTCGTCGACCACCAGGATCGGCGGATGAGAGGAGTCTGCCATAAGCGATTGTCTGAAATGGTTTTATGACAATTCGCGGCGCAATTCGCAAGCCAAGGGACTGCGACCTACTCAATGCGGGTCCAGATCAGTATAGTGCCGCACTCTGCCCGATTGGATGCGTATTGCACGGGTGTTTCTTCACGGCTGGCGTAGAACTCGATTCCCTGAATTGTCGACGGTGGAATCGAGTTGATGTTGAAAAGACTCTCGCCGACATCCGACGAGAACACTCGCACGTTATCGATATACACCTGCGAATAGCAGCCCCGAGGAGCTCCCTTCCTTCTATCCATCGCATCCCCGCCGCGTCCGAGTCCCCCAACCCAACGAGAGCTGGCGACGGCGCTCTCGGCGCCGTAGCGGTTGACGCGAAGCCCAGGGAGCTTTGAAACTATTTCTCCGAGCTGGCGATCTCTCTGTTTTTCGATGTCCGAGCGAGTCAAGAATGCGCCGCCGCCGTGAGCGCGACGATCTTCGAACTCGAGAAACTTTCCGTATTGATTCGCCAACCCGACTACGTTCACCGTGTCGAGAGAAACGGGCGCCGGGAGCAGCGCGAAATCCACGGCGAGCGTGTCCGCTCCGGAGAAGCGAGCGTTGATGGCGATCGGGTTGTAGCCAACCCTGCGGATGATTACGCGGAAGACGCCTTTCGGAATGTCCTTGAAGAAGAATCTCCCGAGCGAATCTGTGCGCGCTCCGAGATTGAGCGCGGGGATAGTGATCTCAGCCCCGGAGAGCGGAGGAGAGGGATCGCCGTCAGCGACAACATTGCCAAGAAACACCGACTGGGCGCGCGCAGCGGAGGCGAGGCACACTGCGAGCGTGATTTGAACCCAGACTCGAAGTGCGCCTCTCACTCGACCTCCCGCTGCCTAATGCAACCGCACGCTATTTCACTATCAGCGTGCCCTTAGCTCCGTTGGTGGTGCTGGTGAACGTGTATGTGCCCGGCGTAGTGAAGAGTCTGGACTGAGCATCCTTGCCAAACGCGGGTGGGGGATTCCCGCCAGGGACACTGCACAATGGCGGATTCGTGCTGCCTGCGGCGCCGGTTCCGATGTTGCCCGAATTCCCAGCCGGCACCGTGGAGCCCGACGGCGCTGTCGGCGCGGCGCCCGCCGCCGTGGGATTGGCGAACGTGACGTTGAAGCAATCGGTGCTGTTCGGCGTGGTCGTCGTAGTAAACGTGTTCGGGAAAAGCGTCGTTCCCACTACTGCCCACGTAACGACAGCGCCTGGTGTGGTGGTGTTGGGTCTGCCTTCCGCAACAGCCTCGGTAGCCGAGACGGTGATCGAGTCCGGGAAGAAGATGATACCGGTCCCCGACGTTGCAGTGGTGATCGAGATGGTGGCGGTGACCGGGTCAGTAATCGTGATCGGAAATGTCGCGGTTTTCGTTACGCCACCAACCGTGTTGCTAGCCGAGATCGTTGCTGTTCCGGGTTTGACGCCGGTGACGATTCCGGTTGCGCCAACCGTCGCCACGGACGGATCGCTGGAGAAGAAGGCAGGCCGACCGATTCCGCTGGCATTGGTAGCAGCACGTTGAGTCGCGACCGTCGCTCCTCCGGCGTCCGTGTAGGTAATCGTCAGAGTATCGGTAGACCCCGCGCCGGCGGTCGAGCGCGAAGACGTCAGCGTCATATTGGCTACGGCCGGCGGCGTCGCACCCGCAGCGAGAACGGTAACCGGAGTTGTGTCCGCGAGCGTTACCGACGGAACGCTGGTAGCGCCCGGAATGTTCTGAAGTGCGCCGATAATGTTGGCGGTTCCCGCTTTGGCTTGCGCGGTTATTACTCCATTCGGATCAACCCTGGCTACGGTCGTATCCGTCGAGCGGAATGTGGCGACTCCATTCACACTGATCGGATTCCCTGGAGCTAGAGGGTTGCAGCCTGGCGCGGGGCAGCTGGCATCGAAGGCCGTGACTGTCAAGGTCTGCGTACCGCCTTGGGCCAAAGTGATCGCCTGCGGGTCCACTCTGACGGCGTAGAATTGGGAGACGTTGAGCACCTCGGTCATTTTGTCGTTGTTGCACGCTACAAGAACCGCGGCTACAGCAAGAAGACAAAGTTTCTTCATTAGTTGCATCCTAGAGATAGGAGAATGGTGTGGGTCCTACGGATTCCGATCGAGGCAGCCGTGAAACTGCGGATTGTTCTGTTCCGCCAGTGGAATGATCAGGAACTTGTCGGTCCCGTAGAAGCCGCCCTTATAGTAAGGCCCATTTGGGAAAACGCTGTTCTCGGCGCGGCCAAAGCCTCCTTCGCTCACCGGACGCACGAGTCTGCGCAGATCGGCGAGGCGATGTCCCGTGCTCCACAGCCAGAATGCGCGCTCTCGAAAAAGAAGATCCTCGCGACCAGTCTGAGTGACCGGATCGACGAGGGCGGGCAGCGAGCCACCGGTTGGAACAGTCGGGCAACCGGAAACCTGCGTTGTCGCAGAGCATGGATCGGATGGCTGCTTGAACGTGTTGAAGTTGGCCCGCAACTGATTCAGCTTGTTCATGAATGTCACGGCATCGCCCGTTCTCAATGCCACTTCTGCTTCGATCAACCGGGCTTCTGTACCCATGGCGATTGCGATGTCCGATTCACGGGTCGGCCACACCAGCTGAACCAGGAACGTGCCAGGACCGAAATTGTTATCGAACGACGTAGTGCGAGTCTGATTGGGATCGAACGTCTTGCACGCCGCGCTACCGCCAATGCAGATCGGAACTCGTGGGTCGTTCGCGTCCCGAGGGTTGAGACCTAACGGACCCTCGTTATTTGCGACCATCCAGCGTCCGGCGCTGTTGTTGAGTGCCCAGATCTGATTGTCCTGAATCACCTGGGTATAGAACATCGAGAACCTGAAGTTATCCGGCACGGCGGCACCGGTAATCGTTGTGCCGGCACCTGCGACGTCGCCCAAATCGAGCTGGACTCTCGCCTTTTCGATTCCTGCAAGCCACTTCACCGTATCGGCGCGAGCATCGCCAGCGGGCGCATTCTGAACTGCCGTGTCAAAGCTGGCCTTTGCCCGCGTGTAGATCTGGACGTTCGTCTCTGGATCGCCATAGATGATGTTGTTCTTCTCGTCCAGGGCGCTAATCGGAGAACCATTGCAGAAATTTTCCGCAATCGTCATCTCCGCCCATCCGCGCACCCAGTACATCTGCCCAACATCGGAGATGTTGTTGGGCTTCCATTGGCGGAGCACCGGAATCGCCTGAATCGCCGCGACTCGCGTGCGGTTGAGTCCGCGCGCTTCAAGCGTCATCGCTGTATTAGGCTCAGTGATCGAACGCGAGTCTGCTTCGTCGCGCTGGACGAACGTGTCAGTCGACCGCCATTCGTCTGCGACCACGCCGCTGAAATGAAAGATGCCCTCGTTCAGCGATCCGCTTCCCTGAAGTCCACCTGTAACATCGGACAGACGTGTCAGCGCGCCGAGACGGAGCGCTTCTGCGGCTTCAGCGGAAGCCACATTGGACGGATCGATAATATCAGGATCGGTTACGGTAAGAATTTTATCTCTGCTGCACGCCGTTAACGCCGCTGCGGCGAATATAGCCGACAGTGCTCCTTTGAGGCGCGCCAGATGATTCACGTTTGCCATTGTTTGTCCCTATTGGTAAGCGCTAGCGCGCGTCAAAAGCCGAGGTTGAAACGGAGCGTGACATACCGCGGTGGCGGAACAGCCTGGAATACGTCCTGTACTTCCGTGCTGGCCGGCGATCCACCAGGAGCGGTGACTGATTCCGGATCGATGCCAGTGTATCGCGTCCACGTCTTGAGATTGCGACCAGCGAGTGTTGCGCTCAGCCTGTTCCCCGGCATGAACCGGTGCTCGAGCCAGCTCTTTGGCGCATTGAAGGTAAGCGCAAGCTCACGGAGCTTTGTGTAATCGCCCTTCTCCCAGAAGCCGCCCTCCGTCCGCAAAGGATGATCGCGCAGCGCGACTACCCTCGCCTGCTCCCAGAGCGGGGCCGCCGGGTTTGCGAGTCCACTGCAATTCAAACGTTGGTTGCAGCGGATACGTTCATTGGAATTCTTGATCCAATACCCGCCTTTGTGATCGAACTGGGCGGTGAGCCGAAACTTGTTATTCCAAAAATCGATACCCGGCGTAAAGTTCATTTCGACATGCGGTGACGAGCGTCCGATGAACAGAGCCGAGTCACTGACCACGATTTCGTTGGCCGTGAGTATGCCGTCGTTATTGAAATCGGTGAAGCCAAGGATTCTGCGCTGCCAAACGCCGAAGAGCGGGTATCCCGGCACTTCACGAATGTCCGCACCGATGATCGGCGGCACGTTTCCGAGACTTACAAGCTTGTTGTTGTTGATTGCGTAGTTCAGCTGCGCGTCCACGCCGATCATCGCGCGCTGCAGAAGCTGACTGCGGAGGCTGGCCTCGAACCCGCTATTTTGCACGGACCCGAGATTCTCGAATCGTGAAGTCGAGATGCCAGCCGACGGAGGAAGAATCCGCTGAATCAGAGCGTCGCGCGTCTTCTTCTTATAACCCGTGAGGGTCACCGAGGCCCGGTTGTCGAACATGTCCACGTCCATTCCGGCCTCGAACTCGCCAGCGCGTTCCGGCTTCAGGTCGGGATTTCCGATGGCACTGAATATCACCGCTGCTGTTCCCTGGTCCTGAACGTTGGCGGTCGTACCGACGAAGAACCGGGTGGCGTCATTAGAGCCAGGTGAGTTACCCGACTGCCCAAAAGCAGTACGCAGCCGCAGCTGGCTGAGGAATGCCGGCTTTGGGAAGAATGGTTCCTCCGAAAGGATCCAGGAAACACCACCCTTGGGATAAAACGCCGACGACGTCTTCGTACCAAACGTGCTGTTATTGTCCACTCGGAAGCCTCCAGTCACGAAAAGGCGATCTCGTAGCGCAAATGTCTGTTCGAAGAAAGTGCCCGCGTTGACTTTGTAGGTCGACGATTCATCGGCACCAGGAACGGCTCCCGCAGTCACCGTCGTTGCTCCGGGCGGAAGAATCGAAGAGAAGGCGCCATTGCGCGCGAAAATGCTGCGGAAATATTGCGCACCGAACGTCGTCTTCGAGGAAACGGCGTCAGACAAATGAAACTGACCCGTGCCGCTTGCATCGAACGTGTACTGGAAAAAATTCGTGCGGTTGTTTGTCTTGAATCCGAGCCGGCTGCTGCCGAAATCGGAGCACTGGCCCTGCCGGCAAAGGTCGGCATCGACACGATTGACGAAGTCGACACCGAAGTTACCACGAGTCGTCAACCAACTAAGTGGCCGCCAGTTCGGACTGATGCTGCCGATAAAGCGGTTGATGTCCTGGCTAACAGTTTCCTGGAAGATGTCGCCCGGCGTAAAGGCCCTATAACCCATCCTGAATAGAGTCGTCCCCGAGATGAACCCATTCGTCTTATAACCAGGGCCGCCATAAGCGCTCGACGTAAGACCGGTGGTGTTGTTTTCAGTCTGGGGAAGACGCTGAGCGCTAGAGATGAACGCTGTGGAAAGCGCGATGTCGGCGAGCGGAGACAGTTGCACGTTGACGTTCCCGCGGAAAGTGGCTCGCGTAAGAGCGTTTGGCCTTAGCTGCTCGCCCGGGATGAAGCCGCCGTTCTTGGCGAGCATTCGCTCGATGTCAAATTGCGGAACTTTGTAAACTCCCTGCTCCCCCGCGTAATTTCCCTGCAGGAAGTAGCGCAGCGTCTCGGAGCCGCCCGATACTCCCGCGCCATACTCTTCCTGATAAGCGGGGGCAAGAGGAGTCGTTTCCTTGTCGGCAAAAAGATTGAAAGCTGCGACGCTGTCGAGGACGCACGTGCCGAGCGAGACATTGGGCAACGAGCAGTTCCCGAGAGCAGTCGTACGTAACGCCCCCGTGCGAGAGTGACCGAACAAGGTATACGCGGTCGGATAGGTGTTGTGGTCGCTGATGCGGCCGTGCTGCAGGTAGGTGTCCCATCTTGCGCCGCCGACGCGGCCACGCTTCGTGGTAATCACGATTACGCCGTTTGCGGCGTCGGTTCCGTACAGCGTCGAGGCCGATGGTCCCTTCACTACCTCGACGCTCTCGATCTGGTTCGGATCGATGTCGCTTAGGCGACTCGGATTTGATCCGCCGATGCCGATACTCGACGATCCCGTGGCGCTTTCCATTCGAATTCCGTCGATAATCACGATCGGATCATTGCTGAGTGAGAGACTGTTGACGCCACGAATGCGAATTCGCTGACCGGTCCCGCTCATCGTTCCGGCCAGAACTTCGACTCCCGGCGCTCTCGCGTTAAGAAGATCCGTGATGTTCGTGACTGGCTTGGTCTCGACGGTCTGCACGGCGTTGATTCGCGGGATGTCATTCCCAACCTCCGCCTTTCGCTGCTCGCCGGTCGCAGTTGTCACAACTTGCTCCAGCTGGATTGCGGTGGGGGCTAGGGTGAAGTCCAGTGTCGCCGATCCGCCCGCGGGAACGTTGTTGGCACCGAGATTCCAGTTCCGACGACTGTCACACGCGCGTTGGGAACGGGACGGCCCGTGCCTTCCTCTCGCGCTACGCCGGTAATTGTGCCTGTGGTTCCCTGAGCGATCGACAGAACCGGACTGAACACGGCAATTGCGACCGACACGATCTGACGAAGACGAATCATTTCCTCGTTACCTCCTGTCAGTATGGTCAAGCTCGCGCACTTGGTCGGAACAATGCGAAAACCACAGGGAGGACATGCCTGCCTGGCTCGTCGGGTTATGATTGTCCGCACCGGGAGGCCGGGTGCCTCCCGCGCTAATACTATTTGAAGAAACTGCGCCACGCCAGATAAAGGCCCCGGCGTTGCAGTCTCGATAAATTCCATTGAATACGTGCGTGGACGCAGAGCTATATTCCAGCAATTATGGGCGCGAGGAGTTATATGGGTCAGCGATCACTGTGTGTTCTCGCCTGGTGTGCTCTGACTGTTCTGATTCCGGAACCCGGCCGTGGACAGGCCGGTGAATCAGCCGAGCATGGCGCTTCCCAACAAGCCTACCGATTGACTGGCGTAGTAACAGATGCAGCCCGCGAGCCCATTCCCGAAGCGCAGGTAATAGTGATCGACTTGAGGGGTCTAGCTCACGCCACGACAACCGACGCGCGAGGACACTTCGACCTCGGACTATTCAGGGCCGGCCCACTTTCGTTCCGCGTGCGCCGGCTGGGATACGAGCAGCGAACCATAACTGTGGATGTAGGTGCCGGCAGCCAGCCAACGTTTAGCGAGGTTGTTCTGTCGCCTATTGCGGCAGAGTTGGGGGAAATCCTCGTCAATGCGGGCGCTCGCGGGCGCCTTAGCGAATTCTACGAGCGCAAGCAGCAGCGCAGCACCTTCGCCCGGTTTCTGGAACAGGATGAGATTCGCCGACTCCGTCCTACCAGCTCGAGCGACCTGTTTCGCAGTGTGCCGGGGATCACCATCCGTGCCGGCGCGGCCGGCGGGAACACCATCCGCATTCGCAACTGCCAACCGATGGTGTGGGTAGACGGCCAGCGCATCCCTGGTGCCGAGCTGGACGAGGTCGCGCAGCCCGGAGACATTGCGGGCATCGAGTTCTACCCATCCTCCGCGGGAATCCCCGCGCAATACACGGAGCGCTCAAACCGTCTTTGCGGTCTGATTTTGGTCTGGACGAAGAGTCAGTAGAATCACCGACCAGTTCTCCCGGGAAAAGAAAAGCCCTCCGAAAAATCGGAGGGCTTCCTTTATTCTCGCAGACCTACGGTCACATTACCGCGTGCCGCAGGTCGCTCCGGGGTAGGTAGGTGCCGCCGTTGGGCTTTTGTCCCAGTACATGCGCGTAGAGAACACGTCCGCCCCCTGTCGTGCAACGGCCGCATCCACGTTCGCTGAGTTTACCGATTGCTCCCTGACAGAGTACAGGTAGCGTCGGGGCACCGTGGCTGAGACCGCATCTGGCCCGGGCTTCAGCGTTTCCGGCACGCAGGTCCTTCGCCACTCGGCCCACGCCTGCACGCCGTCGGTATATAGCGCGATCCACCTTTGCAGGGCGATCTGTCGGAGGCCGGCAGTGCCACCGGCGTAGGCAATCGCAGAGTTGGCGAGGTAGTTGTTGATCGCCGTGGCGTCAGCCACGCCCCACTGAGCCATGGAAGCTCGGATTCCCTGCTCGTACAGTGCGGCCGCGCTCCCAGCTATCCAGCCGCGTTCTGCAGCCTCGGCCAGAATGAAGGAGACTTCGGCGTACGTCATTAGGAACGAGGGAAAGCTGGCCCCTGTGCGCGCGCCGCAAGTCGGACAGGAATACACAGTCGCGCCATAGAAAACCGCTCCCGGGCGCGAGGAGATTGTGAAATACGCGGATGCTCCGGATTGAGTGAGCGCGTTTGGCATTCCCGCGTAGACAGCCGGGTTTGCCACCGTCGGCTGCGCGTAAATGGGCACCCGCGGATCGTTGACAGGGAGCATTTCGTTCATGAGAGTGTTCGACATCCGGTGGTCATCGCGCGTCCGGAAGTTGGCCGCCCACGGATTATCATAGACCCCGTCCCCCGGCCACGGGAACCTCGCATTGTCCGCGTTCGATGCGATCAGTCCTCCCGGCGCGTTGATCGCAGCGTTGATCTCCGTTTGCGCCTTGGTAGCGTCCACGTTCGCCAACCGAAGCGCCTGGCGCGCCCGGATGGAGTTTGCGAAGCGCTGCCACTTGAGCCGATTACCGGCGTAGATCGGGTCCGCTGCCGCCAGCGTCAGCGCGTTCGACGCCGCGCCGGCCATGGCGGTTGTCGCTTCGTTCAGATCTTTGAAGAGACCGTCGTAGATGTCCTTCTGCGCATCATACACTGGGGAGAACGTTGCATCGGGGCTGTCTCCCTTCAGTGCCTCTGAGTACGGAACGTCGCCCCAGACATCGGTGACGTAGGAGAAGAACAGGCTGCGCATGACCAGCGCCGGGCCGTACAACAAAGGCTGATTGTCAGTCTTTCCGGCGTCGACAACCGCCTGCATGTTCTTCAGCTCCGAAGAATACACACCAATGAAGTCACCATCAGTGTCAGCCGCACCAATGCGTCGGTACGCGTCGTCGTCCGGATACTGAACTTCAGCAAGGTGCTGCGCCGTGAATTCGGACCGCCGGAGGCTGAAAGCGGCGCCGAGCCAGCGCGTCACTCCCACGCGCGCAGCGTTGGTGAACACCGCCTTCGGCGGTGCGGAAGTAGGGTTGTTGGGATCCTCGTTGATCTTCGTCAGCTTGTCGGCGTTGCACGCGCTCAGCGCAAGGGCGAGAGCGGCGCCGACGCCGGCGAGTATAAGGCTTCTATTTCGCATTGGGATCTCGTCTCTGGTGAAGGGGGTCATGGAACGATCCGGATGTTGAAGCCTATGCTGCGGGGGTTCGACGGGATCATGTACTCCATGCCCTGGAAGTTTGAGCTGCTGTACGCAAACTCCGGGTCAACGTTCGGAACTCTCTTCCACGTCTTCAGGTTGCGTCCAGTGAGCGATAGACTAGCCGCTCGTGCGCCCCCCAGCCGGGACGCGAAGCTATTAGGCAGGTTGTACGAGACGCGCAGTTCTCGAAGCTTTACGTAGCTGCCGTCATAGATGTACGGCTCGATTATGTGAAAGAGGTTCTGGAAGTATTCCTCAGAAGTGACGTTTATCGTGTTCGGCTGGCCGGTATCCGCGTCGATTCCGTTCACGACAATGCCCGGGTTGTCAGTGTCTACCTCACGGCCGCGGAGGCTGCTGGCCATAGTCCCCGCATAGTCGCCAAGATAGTTCGTCAGGCTGACGATCTTACCGCCGCGGCGGACATCGAGCAGCGTGTTGAACGAGAGATTGCCGAAGCTGAGTTGGTTACCCCAGCCTCCAGTCCAATTCGGCTGAATGTTGCCGAGCACCGCGAAGGGAGCGCCATAGGGCAGACCACCCGAGGTGAGGATGTTGCCAGAGGCATCTCGCGCAAATGGGTTGCCTCGAATGGTACCGTAGGGCTCGCCTTTGCGTGCTTCAACGGTCACGTCGCCGAACAGTCCATTCCCCAGCACGATCGTGCTGACACCTGGAGCGAGCTCGGCAACCTCGCTGCGGTTGTGTGCGTAGGTGAAAGTCGAAGTCCAGTTCAACCGCTCCGACGAACGGAGGAGATTGAGAGTCAGTAACCCCTCAATGCCACGGTTGGTGATTTCACCGGCGTTGATCCACTTCGAAGTGAAGCCGCTCGCCGGAGAGATCTGTACGTTAAAGATCTGATTGCGAGTTGACTTGTTGTACCAACTCCCATCGAGCGCCACGCGGCCATCGAACAACGAGAACTCGGCGCCTAATTCGTCGGAGCGCGTGATTTCCGGCTTGAGACTGGCATTGGCCAGCGCGTTGTCCAGCCGAAATTGCGGCTGCGCGCTGAATTTATTCGCGTCGCCGATGAAAACCGGGGATAGCGCGTAGACCGGCGCATCGCTGCCCACGCGCGCGACCGCCGCGCGCAGCTTGAGGGAGGATAGCACCCGGTTCTGGAGTGCAGGTAACGCGTCGGTCAGGACTATTGAGGTGTTGGCTGACGGATAGAAGTACGAGTTGTGGCCGAGGGGAAGGGTGGACGACCAGTCATTGCGGGCCGTTCCCTCTACCGTCCACCAGCCTTTAACAGTGAAGGCCGCGGATCCGTACAAACCGTTCACCTGGCGACGCTGGATTGTCTGGCCTATGCTCGGCGTGATCGCGGCGTTGGACGGATTGTAGATGCCCGGCACCACGAGTCCCGTCGTACTCTGATTGTTGGTGTTGAAGTATTCACGGCGTATGTTGCCGCCGGCGACTGCATTCAGCTGCAGCCAGCTGAATAGCTGCCGGTCGCCCGTGAGGGTCAGGTCCGTGCTATTATCGTTTCTGTAGTCGTTGATGAAAGAGAAGCCCCCGGCGTACGCGGCGTTCACGAAGCCAAGACCGCCCTGGGCGTAGTCCTGGTCGATCCCGAGTCGGTAGATGTCGGAGCCCGTGCGAAGCGTCGCGTTCACTCCTTCGCCCAGCTGATAATGCGCCGCCACCGATCCGATGAATCGATCGCGGGCATCGTTGACTGGATTGTCGTACTGCAACCAGAACGGATTGTTGTGGTAGTTGTAGTTCCAGTTGTACTCACGGGTAACGGGACCACCGTTTGTCGCGCCACCCTTCCCGTAATCCCGGAGAGTGTTGATGTCGATTTGGCGACCAAACCAGATGTAATTCTCCAGGGGGTTCCGACTCCAGTACCCCGTCCCGGGCCGATTCCGCCCCGCGTTGTGCATGTACTGCACGGAACCCTCGGCGGTCAGCCTATTGCTTGCGCGAAAGGTGCCGCTCAGGCCCACTGATCGGCGCTGAAACACGTTGTTCGGGAAGATCCCCTTTACGTTGTCCGCTCCGAGCGAAAGGCGCCCGTTCGCGCGGTCGTTCCCGCCACTTACAGCCATGGTGCTGGCGGCGGTGAACCCCGTTTGAAAGAAAGCGCTCATGTTGTCAGAGTGAGCGATCCATGGTGTCGGCGTGCAACCGGCGCCCTTGACGCCGGTCCCAGCGCCTGGGCTGTCGAACTGACAGATCAAACGCCCATCGAGCCGCGGTCCCCAACTCTGATCGGCACCGTCATTGACCCCGCCCCCGGATCCGTCCACGTAGCTGAACTGGCCTCCCGCTCCCTGGCCGTACAGGTTCTGCCACTCGGGTAGAATTGATGGGCGCTCCCACGTTAAAGTAGTGTTCAGCTCGCTACGCATCCGGGTGCCTGTGTTACCTCCTTTCTTGGTGGTAATCAGGATCACACCGTTGGCAGCGCGCGAACCGTAAAGGGCGGCCGCGTTCGGACCCTTGAGTACGCTCAACGTTTGCACGTCGTCGGGATTGAGGTCCGAAATTGCGTTGCCGAAGTCAAATCCGCTGCCGCGGTCACCACCGCGGTTCGCGTTCGACATTGCGACGCCGTCGACGATAAAGAGCGGCTGGTTGTTTCCCAGAATGGAGTTCTGGCCGCGGATGATGACGTTGGTCGATCCTCCCTGCGTGCCCGAGCCCGTGATCTGGACGCCGGAGACTTTTCCTTCGATCTGCTGAATCAGGTTCTGAGCCCGCGTGTCGTTGACCTCTGAGGCACTGAGCTGCTGCACGGCCGTTCCCAGCCGCGACTTCTCACGCTCAATTCCCAAGGCTGTGACGACTACTCCCACGAGTTCAGTAGGCGCTGGTGACAGACTGAAGTTCTGGGTCACCGCTGTTCCCGAGAGCGTCACCGGTGCCGAACCCGGCTGGTACCCAAGGCGCCGCGCTACTACGGTAACCGCAGTGCCGGTCGCCGTCGCTGGAACAGTGAACGTGTAACGTCCCTGATCATCCGTGAATCCGCCGACGCGCAACGTCGGGATACTTACGCTCGCGCCCACTACTGGTGCTCCACCTGTCCCAGTTACCTGGCCACTGATGGTCGTTCCTTGCGCTTGAGCGAGTGCCGGAGCGAGTCCGAACACGACGCCCGCAACCGCAAGGAAGCGAGAAATCTTACCTGTCATTCCCATACAACACCTCGCAGAAAGTGAAACTGGATGGGACATGTCGCGTATTGCACGAGGGATCTTGTCGACGGCTCGCGCACTGCGACTATGTTGTCTGCATGCGCACGTTCGCGCGAACGGGACGGACGAGGCGCGGCGTCGATGCAGTGGACAAATTCCCGAGAATTCCCTCGAGCCCGTGGATCCTGGGGAAAATGCCTGATATTGCAGTAACTTAGGCCACTTGCAACAAATAAGTCAACCAAGCCGGGAACACACGTTCTTGGTGGCCTGTTTGATTGCGCAAGAAGTGGCGGAGCAATCGGTCGGCACCGACCGATCGACGCGGTCAGGTCGCCGTGGCTTTCTCGGTGACGACCCGTACCTGATTGTTCAGCACCTGCATGAAGCCGCCGCCCACATTGAAGCGGCGACCAGAACCTCCACCGAGACGGAGCTGACCCTGACCGAGGAGCGCCATTAGCGGCGCATGACCGGTGAGGATTCCAACTTCACCGTCGTACGCGGGGGCTACTACTGAATCCGTCTCGCCCTCGAACAGCACAGCCTCCGGAGAGATCACAGATACCTTGAGCATCTCTTACGCGTTGGAGAGTTTCTGCGCGGTCTCGACAACACCGTCGATGCCGCCCTGCATGAAGAACGCCTGCTCGGGATACTGATCGAATTCGCCGGCGACAAGCCGCTCGAACGAGGAGACTGTCTCCTCGAGCTTCACGTACTGTCCGTTGATTCCCGTGAACTGCTCGGCGACGGCGAACGGCTGCGACATGAAACGCTGGATCCTCCGCGCTCTTCCCACGACGAGCTTATCCTCTTCGGAGAGCTCGTCCATGCCCAGAATCGCAATGATGTCCTGCAGCTCCTTGTACCGCTGCAGAATGCGCTGCACATCGGTCGCTACCTTATAGTGGCGATCTCCAATGAACTGCGCGTCGAGAATTCGGGAGGAGGAAGCGAGAGGATCGACAGCAGGATAAATACCGAGCTCGGTGATCGCGCGCGACAATACCACTGTCGCGTCGAGGTGGGCGAACGCAGTCGCGGGCGCCGGGTCGGTGATGTCGTCGGCGGGAACGTAGATCGCCTGCACCGACGTGATCGATCCGTCCTTGGTCGAGGTGATCCGCTCCTGCAAATCTCCCATCTCCGTCGCCAATGTCGGCTGATAACCGACAGCGCTCGGCATGCGTCCGAGCAGCGCCGATACCTCGGAGCCCGCCTGTGTGAAACGGAAAATGTTGTCGATGAAGACGAGCACGTCCGC
>WNGL01005190.1_pt1 | contig 15496 bp, 10 predicted proteins | sample 5400591 | NCBI WGS metagenome assembly WNGL01 (sample SAMN13153377, study PRJNA577476) | soil metagenome | isolation source: 80 cm soil or saprolite under Garry oak tree replicate 1 | place: USA:California | collected 2016-06-15
CGCCAGATGGGACGGCGAAATGTCATCGCGTCGACGCCATAGCAGTACGACGCCGGCGAATCCCGCCGGCGCTGCCGGCATCGGTATCTTTGTGGAGATCGGCAGCACTACGCCGAGATAAATGCCGGTCAGGAAGACGACGAGCAAAGCCCAGTCGATCGGGCTCAGCCGTTGCTGCACGAAAGTACCGCTGGGCATCATAGGGGAGGGCGTCATAGAGAGGGGCGTCATAGCGCGTCGATAGCCGACAGCAGATATTGACCGCGTCGTGACCAACTGAACTCGTCGCGACAAAGCGCGTACGCACGTTCCTGCATGTGATTGAGCAGGGCAACGTCGTCGATGACTGCCAGAATGCCGTTCGCCAGCTCCTCGTGGCTGCGATAGAGGAGGATGCCATCGCGATCGTGCAATGGAACGCCGGAAACCGACCCGACAAGGGCAAGTATCGGCATTCGATTGAAGACGTATTCAAGGACCTTGAGCTTGAATCCGCCGCCGCTACGCTCTGGCACAACAGCGATCCGCGCTCGGTCGAGATAGGGCGAGACGCTGTTCACCGGTCCGGTGAACTCGGTTGCCGCGGCGCTCCTGCGCAAGCGTTCGAAGAACGACTCCTCACCACTACCAACGACCTGAAGCTCGGCCCCGGCAGTGGCAAACATGGGATCAGCCACGTTGACGAACTCCTCGAGATTCATTCGCTTGGCGATCCAATCGAAACTGCCAACCACCACGGCACGCCGCGGAACCGATTCCGTAATCGAACGCTGGTCGAGCCGTCTGCCGCAGTAGCCGGGCGTCAGGACGTGAATTGATTTGTCGGGCCGCCGGGCACGATAGAGATCGGCGTCCTCGGGTGTGATCGCGGTGACGAGATCGACCGCATCGACAAGAGACCGCTCCAGGTGCCCTACCTTCGCGGCATCGATCCGGACCCCCCAGCGCTTTATTCCACTGTTCTGATTCGCCGCAACAGCGGCGCGCAGCGACTCCTCATGGTTATGCGAAATGTAGACGAGCTTCGGCCTATTCTGCGCCTGTGGAAAGCGCCGCTGCACCGGCCGTAGCGCCCATCCGACCGAGATTCCGTCTAACACGATCGAATGCCAGGTCTGACCCTCGAGCAGCTCCGCGAGGTTTCGCCGCATCGACTGCGTGGAACAGCGGTGTGCCAGGTGCGGCAGGGGCGAGCCCAGGCTGGCCAGCCGGGACCGCGGGCAGTGCTCGGCCAATCGCCACGAGACACTGTCGTCGCCCACCCCATTTCGCCGCGGCGATTCTGGCCGTTCGAGGCCGAGAACCTTGACCTTGGCGCCGGCAGCGGCGACCGCATCAATTAGCCCACCGGAGTAGACGTATTGACCGTTGTGGCGTGGTTCAGGGTCGGCCAGGGTAAGCCACAGAACATCCATGCGCATCCCGCTCGACGTTCTCAGTAGGCGTAGCGACTCCGCAGCATTCCGGGAATCGTGCGAAGGATAATCGTGAGGTCGAGCAGGAGGGACCAGTTCTCGATGTAGTAGAGATCGTGCTCAACCCGCTTTGCGATCTGCGTCGTCGTCTGCGTCTCGCCGCGCCAGCCATTGATCTGCGCCCAACCGGTGATGCCGGGCTTCACCCGGTGACGCGCATCATAGGTTTTCACTGCTTCCTGATAGAGCAAGCCGCCGGCTTTCGCGGCGGTCGCATGGGGCCGTGGCCCGACGATCGACATCTCGCCGCGCAAGACGTTGATGAATTGCGGCAGCTCATCGAGACTGGTACGTCGCAGGAAGGCGCCGATCGGCGTCACGCGCGGATCATTGCGCCGAGTCAGCTGTTCGGCGTCTTGATCACGAGCGTGGTCGTACATCGTTCGGAATTTGAACACTTCGATCAGCTGATTGTTGAAGCCATAGCGCTTCTGCCGAAACAGCACCGGTCCGGGACTGTCAAGCTTGATGAGCAGGGCAATAATCGCCAGCAACGGCGCGATGAGCATGAGGATCGCCGCGGACAGGACGCGATCCTCGGCATCCTTCGCAATCAACCGCCAATCGCGCAGCGGCTTGTCGACCACGTCGAGGAAGCTCAGACCGCCGACGTGGCTGACTGGGCAATCCTTTGCCCGAAAGCCGAAATTGTCCATCGGCAGACGAACATCGACTGGCAGCAGCCGCAGCTTGTTCATGATCTCCGAAAGTCGCCACTCGGCGGCCAGGGGCAGCGCCACGATAACGACGTCGATCCGACGCTCGCGAGCGTCCTTGAGCAAATCGTCGACCGTGCCGCGCAGCGTATGGCCCATGCAACGCGGCGGCAGACGGGCCAGGCGATCGTCATAGAGGCCGACGAGGCGCACCAACGGGTCGCGCGTGACGTTGAGGTGCTTGAGCAGGCGCTGACCGATCGAACCAGCGCCAATCACCGCGATGTTCTTGGACAGCCGGCCGGCGATCTTCCACGCGTTGAGCTGCGCGCGCAGCCCGAGTCTAGTCGCCAGCAGAGCGAGGAGGCCACCGATGGTCCATAGAACCAGCCACTTGCGCATGCCCGACCCGTTGGCAAGATGGACGGCGGCAATGACGGTCATCATCGACATCACCCATGCCGTTGCGACCTGGCTCATCGCCAACTTGCCATCTCGCATTGCCGGACGTTGATAGCAGCCGGCGAAGTGAAGAACATTGACTCCGAGCAGAGTTCCGAAGGGAACGGTGACCGCGACGACCTGCGGATCGACGCCGTCACGCAAGGACGGCCAGAGCAACGGGGCAATGCCCCTGATGAAAATGGTCAAAGCATCGGCGACCCCGAGAAGCCCGACGACGACCGCCGGAGACACTGACCTGCGATCGGCGCCGGCTACGCCCGCCGGCAGCACGATACCGCTCTCATCGCGGTGTCTGATCGATGATGACGCGCCATGATTGGACATCGGCAGGGAACCTCACAGTTGCCCCCATTGTCCCTGCCTTCGGGCATCGCGTCCTGTGACCAACCGGGGGGCATCGTTGTGATCAAGTAGGGGCTTGACCACATGATCTGCGACGATGCTTGAGGAGTGAGAATCCGGTGGTTCGCCGCTCGCCAGCACGGCCGCGGCAAAGGCTTGCGGGGTGCGGCCGGCGGCGAAGCGCGCGGCAAATCCCTGATCGAAGCAAGCGGCGGGGCCGTTGCGGATGATGGCGGCAAGCGCACCCGCCAAGGCCGCGGAATTGGTCGTGTCGACTGCCAAACCGAGCCGGTGATCCCGCACCAGTCGACCGACAAGCCCAAAATCCTGTGTCACGACCGGTTTGCCCCATTGTGCCGCCCATAGGAGAACGCCGCTTGAACCGACAAACCGCTGGTATGGTGCAAGAACGGCATCGCATCCTTCGACCAACGCCGCAATCTCGCCACTCGCCAGTCGACGATCTTCGACGTGAAGCCAGATATCGGGACGATCCGCAGAGATATCGCGGGCGACCCGCATCAACTCGTCGCGAAGATCGTCATCCGCCCGTCCGGCGATCATGATGGACGCACGGCTGCCCGTCTCGGGGTCGAGGAGAGTCAGCGCTGCGAGCAGCTCCAGAACGCCCTTCCGTCGTTGCAGCGAGCCAAAGAGGACGAAGCGCACCCGCCCGGAGGGCATCTGTCGGGCGAGCTGCCGGTCCGGGTCTGCGATGTCGATCGGCGGGAATACCGGATCAACCAACCCGCGCACTTTCCTGCCGCGCCAATAATGCGCGACGGCGAATTCAGAGAAATAGGTATCGAGGCTCAACACTCTGCCGACCGCGCCATTGGCGAGCATACCCCGATAGAGAACGGTCTTGCGCAGATCCCGAATGCGCTCTGAAACGCTGGGACGGTATGGACCGATCGTGCGGTAGTGCACCGAGGGTCGAAACAGCACGCCACCGATCGCCACCTCACCGAAACGAAAGCCCATCGCCAGCGGCAGGGATAAATGATCGAGCGAGAGAGCGAAAGCGCTCCTTGCCCTCATCCGTCGCAGATAGCGGCGTAGTATCCACCACTGCGCAAAGGCTCTGATAGTCAGTCGCCGGTCGAGGCAGAGACGCTCCTCCTGCGGCCGCAGTTCGACTATGCGGATGCGTCCGCGGGCGTTTGGTGGGACCTGCGCAAGAAGAGCACCATGTATTTGCCCAGCGACGATGAACCAGACCTGACGGGCTTCGCTGGACGCCGCCGCATGCACGACATGTACGAGCCACTCCAATACATGACCTTCTGCCATTGGCTCGAAGATCACGGCATCGGGAGCGCCCTGGCCTTCAAGCTCATCGACCATCTTTCGAAGGCGACCGAGAACGCTCGATTTGGTGCAGTGCCGCTCGACGAATTGCCGACCGCGCCTCCCGAGCTCACTGCGCAGCACGTGGTTGTCGGCCAGGCGCAGAACCGCCCGCGTCAGTGCACGTCCGTCATTGGGTGGGACGCATATGAAGCCGCGACTCTCTTCCTTGAGCCGCCACAGCGAGCTGCCGGGCCGGGCCGTTGCGACGAACGCACGTCCCGCCGCCATGATGTTGAAAACCTTCGACGGAACGGCAAAATCTGCCGCCTGCGGGTCTTGCGGGACAAGATGTATGTCCCCGCTCGCCAGCTCGTCGTTCAGGCGATCGCACGGAACCAGCCCGGCGATCTCCACATTGCGGAGCTGTCGCGCCGAGACCTCTGCCGCCAGCGCAGCCGCCTCATTGCCATTCCCCCGCAAGGTGACGCGAATATCGGGACGCCGTGCCTGAAGCTCGCTTGCCAGCTCGATGACCTGACCAAGACCTTGCTTGCGACCGAGATTGCCGCTGTAGAGCACTTTGGGCGAAGTACCGACAGCACGAGCGAGCGGACGAATGCGCTCGGCATCCACCCAAATCGGCACGACTTCGATCGACGTCATAACGCCGATGCCACGCAGTTGATGGGCCATCTCGCTGGTTGGCACAACGATCAGGTTGACGCGATTGAGAATTGCGCTTTCGCACCACTTGAGCGCGGCGACGAAGCGACGGTTGTTGACCATCGCGAGACCCTGCGCCAAGCCGGACTGAATATCGTGCACGATTGCCACGTGCTTACCGCCTCTGCGTGTCGCTATCTCACCGAGCAATACGCTCAAGATCGACGGGCAGAGCGAAAAGACGAGCCGACTGCGTCTGACCCGTCCACTTGCCAACGCCAGCAGCCCGAGCAAAAGAAAATGGATCTCGCTAACGATCCGCCGCAAGGCAGTCGGCCGACGCGGTATCCAGTTCGCGACGCGTGTCACGACCACGTCTTCGAGCACCTCGTCGCGCTGTCGACGCGGGTCATAGGAAGGCAATATCGTAAATTCGGGATAGTGCGGACGGCTGGTCAGCACCGTCACCGGGCCGCTGCTCAGCGCCCACCATTCGGCGAGCTCAGTACAGAAGGGCCCGGAACCGATCTGTTCCGGCGCATAGTACTGAGTTACGAAGAGCATGTCCGATGCGATCGCGGACATCAGCGACGCCCGCTAACCCGCAAACGCCGTGCGCTCGTAATCGTAGTGCAGGTGGCGGTAGGCAAATTTGCGATAACGCTTGGGATCGACGCGTGAGAATAGCGTCCCGGCGACGTCCGCTTGCGCCTCGATCAGCTGCTTCAGCGCGTCGAAGGCCATCTCTCGCTGCGTATGGCCCCAGCGGATCGAGAAGATCACCTTGTCGACGAAGCGGGACAGCGTCAGCACCTCGGAGCCGACCAAGACGGGTGAGCTGTCGAGAATTACCAGATCATACCGCTTGGCGAACTGGTTGATGATTATCCGCATACGCTCCGAGATGAGGGAGTGCATCGACTTCATTGTCATTTCGCCAGCGACAATGACGTCGACTCCCGATAGATCATCGCTATGGATGATATCGTTGAGCGGCGCCGGTTCGTCACTGAGCAGCGCAGCCAGGCCACCGCGGTTGGAGCAACCGAAAATGCGGTGCAGGGTCGGGCGACGCCAATCGCAGTCGATGAGCAGGACGCGCTTCCCATTGCTCGCTAGCATGCGGCCGAGTGATGCCGCGACCACGGATTTGCCCTCTCCGGGAACCGCCGAGGAGAACATGACCGATCTGGGCGATTGCGCGGCCTCGGAGAGCTGCAAGCCGATATAGAGTTTGCGAAGCGCCTCGCTGTAGGGAGAAATCGGTCGGCGCAGAACCTGCAAGGCGGGCGGGGTCGAGCCGCGCAGGCTGGGAACCATCGCGAGAACTGGCAGACCGGTCAAGGTTTCGACCTCGTCGGCGCGGCGAACCGTGTGATCAAGCCGTTCGCGCAACAGCGCCAACAGAATCCCAATGAGGCCGCCCGCCATCGTTCCGAGGAACATGAAGAGGAACTTCGGCGGGAAACTCGGCGCGTCCGGCGGCGCCGCGGATGAGATGAGCTTCGCATTGGCTTGCTGGAGCTCCTGCAACCCGAACGTCTCCTGAGCCCGGTTGAGTGCGCTGGCCAGCATGTTGCGATTGACGGTCGCCTCGCGCTCCAAAGCCTCGAGGCGGATCGCCTTGTCGTTGACATTGCCCATTTGTACTTTCAGGCGGTCGAAGTCCTGTCGCAGCGCTTCGTATCGAGCATCGGCCGCTCGCGCCTCGTGCTGCAGACCTTCGACGGTCCTGGCAACCTCGCTTCCGATCTTGCGCTTGAGATCGGCAAGTTGTCCCCGTGCCGTGATCAACTTGGGATGCTGTTCGCCATAGCTCGCCGACAAGTCCGCCACGTTGCGTTCTGCCAGTGCCTGCTGCTCTTTCAGCGACTGAATGAGGGGCGAACGGAGGACATCGGGTGCGCTTTCGCTGGTGATGCCCTTGCGATTCATGGCGTCAACTTCATTGAAGCGCGCATCGGCTTCGGCCTTGTTCGTCTGCGCCACGATCAATTGCGTATTGAGCTCGGTAAGCTGCTGGGACGTCACGCTGGTGTTGGCGCCCTGGTAGAGCCCATTCTGGCGACGATAGTCCTCGACTGCCTGCTCCGATTTTTCCACCTGCTGACGCAGCTCGGCGATGCGTGATTGGAGGAATTTGTCGACCTGATCGGCCGCTGCCACCTTGTTGCCGCGTTCCGCTGCCAAATACGAAGCGGCAAACGCGTTGGCGATTGCAGCGGCCTTGCCGGGCTCATGGGCTTCCGCCTGGACGCTCAGAACATGCGACCGCCCGAGAGTCGTCGCGCTGACGTTCCTAAGAAGATTGTCGATGACTCGATTGACAACGCGATCTTCCGGCGTCGCAAAGTGATCATTGCTGCCATTCGACCGCCAGCTCGCCGGCAGATATCGTTCGACATCGGATATCTGCCTGAGGAATTCGCTCCAGGCGCTCGTCGGTCTCAGTTCGGCATTGAACTCCGGATCGCCAGTTAGATGAAGGCGATCGCTTACGGTTTTGGCGAGTTCCCGCGATTGCAGAATGAAACCTTCATTCTGCACGCGTTCAGCGTCGGGATTGACGTCATTGATGATCGACTCGACGCTCAACGCTCTCGGGGTCGGCACTCCGACCAGCACCCGCGCCTCCGCAAGATAATTCACCGGCATGAGCTTTACGGCAACGAACGAGACTGCGGCGGACAGCATCATGCACAGCAGAATCGTCCCGCGACGCCGCCAGAGTCTGCGAAAGGTTTCAAGGAAATCCTCGGACGCTTCGGCGCGAGGGCTGGGAAGGGCGACGTAAGGCCGGGCGCGAACCACGGCGGCGTCGCGGGGCTGCGTACGCTCGGGAAGAAGCATCAAATCAGTCTCTCCCGTCGGTGGTCGATTCGCCTGCCGGCGCCGGTGGGTTCCGTGCGTCGGTAGATTTCACCTCTCCTGACAGCGTAGGTGTCAGTTCTATCGGGGAGCGGCCGCGCTATGTTGTGATCAAACGGAGGCGACCCGATGAGTAACTTTAGCCGTGCAAGGTGCTGGTTTTTCAATGCCTTACGTTTGCCGGCATGCTTTAGTGTCGCCCATAATTGTCACTGATCCGAATGATGTCGTCCTCGCCGAGATAGCCGCCGGATTGCACCTCGATCAGATGAAGCGGCATCTTGCCGGGATTCTCCAGCCGATGCTCCATGCCGATCGGGATGTATACCGATTCATTCTCGCGTAACAGCGACGTCTCGCCGTCGCGCTGGATCCGCGCCGTACCGTGGACGACCACCCAGTGCTCGGCGCGATGCAGGTGTTTTTGCAGACTGAGGGTGGCGCCCGGTTTGACCATGATCCGCTTGACCTGAAATCGGTCGCCGCTGTCGACGGTGTGGTAGTAGCCCCAGGGCCGAAAGACGGTGGTGTGTTCGATCGGCTCCTTTCGATTGCGCTTGTGTAGATCGGCCACGACCCGAGACACGTCCGCGGCACAGTCGGCACGAGATACCAACACCGCATCGTCCGTCGCCACGACCACCATGTTTTCAAGACCAATGGCGGCGATGAGCTTATCCTCGGCACGAATGTACGAGTTTCGTACATTATCAAGGATGACGTCGCCGGCGATGACATTGCCGTTCTCATCGGCTTGATTGGCTTCCTGAAGGGCCTGCCACGAGCCGATATCGCTCCACGCCATATCGACCGGAACAACCGCCGCCCGGTCGGTATGTTCCATAACCGCGCGATCGATGGAGAGCATCGGCGCCTTGGCAAACGCCGTCGGTTCGAGGCGCAGAAACTTCATATCCTCCTCGCCGCCCTCTAGAGCGCGCTGGCATGCATCGAAGATCGCGGGATGGAGTCGTTCGAGCTCGCGGAGATAATGCGTCACACCGAGCAGAAAGATCCCGCTGTTCCAATAGAACGAGCCACTGGCAAGAAAGCGCTCCGCCTCTTCATGTCCCGGCTTCTCGACAAAGCGGTCAACCGAGAAAACCTTGTCGGCACCAGCGATCGGCGAGCCGGCTTGGATGTAGCCGTAGCCGGTTTCGGCTCGGCGCGCGACCACCCCAAACGTAACCAATCGACCCACCTCCGCCGCCGCCATGCCGGAGACGACGGCGTCATGAAAAGCATCGAGAGAGCCGATGATATGGTCGGAGGGCTGTACCAACATGAGAGCTTCAGGATCGCGTGATGCGAGCCACAGGGCTGCCACCGCGATTGCCGGCGCGGTGCTTCGCGCAACCGGCTCCAGGATGATCTGCTGCGGCACGACATCGATGGTCCGGAGCTGCTCATCGATGAAGAAGCGGTGCTCGTCGTTGCAGATGACGATCGGTGCTGCGAAGCCGGCATCGACAAGGTTGCGGGCGGCCGTCTCCTGAAGCAGCGTGCGATCTGACGTCAGCGAGAGCAGCTGCTTCGGATAGAGCGATCGGGACAACGGCCACAACCGCGTTCCCGCTCCACCCGACAGAATGACGGGGTGGATCTGGGCCGAACTCTGCGCATCGACTTGATGCGACACAACGCGTGTATCCATTGGTCGACTCCGCTCGTTGACCTCTTCGGGCTCGCTGACCTCTTCGGAAGGCGGTGGCAATATGGAAACCGCGCGCGGCAAGCGCCAGTGATCTAACTGTGGTCCCAGCTCACCCATCGACGGTGGGCAGCGCGACACGGACGCTGAAACCACCGCCAATTCGATTGGTCGCCGTCACACGACCGCCAAGCGCCTCGACATTCCGCTTGACGATCCATAGCCCGAGGCCCGCGTGATCGGGGCGCGGCTGATCATTTATGATCTCTTCGCCCGCCGGTGTCGGTGGGCGACGCAAGGAGAAGTATCTTTCGAAAATGTGGTCGAGCTTTTTCGGATCGATTCCCGGCCCTTCATCCTCGAAGTCGAGATATGCCATGCCGTCCGTCTTGCCGAGCGTCACTCTGATCGTGGAATCAGGCGGCGCAAAGCTGATGGCGTTGTCGAGGATGTTTTCGCTGACGACGACAAGCGTCTCTTTCGGCGCCCGCACTACGATTGGGTCGTCAAGCCTTCGCGCCAGGCGGATGCCGCGCTCCGCCAGCAACGCTCGATATCGCTGCAGCAGGTCGGCGACAACCTGGGTCACGTTGATCTCGCTGCGTGGTGCCTCGATCAAATCAGCGGTATTGTTGTCAAGACGCTGCGCCGCGTTAACGAGCGCTGCGAGCCGGTCGACGGACTTGTCGATGAGATCAATAGTCCGCTGGATCCATGGTTCGCCGCCGGCAACGCCGCGACGCAGCGTTTCAATGCTTGACTGAACCGTCGCCAGAGGCGTCTTGAACGAATGGGCGTTATCTTCCGCCGTCTGACGGATGTCGCGAGCAATGCTGCGAAGGTCCTGGACAAGCTGATCGAAGTCGGCGGCGACGCCATTAAATTCCGGGACCGGATTGCGCGCCGCAAAGGATTGTGACGCGGATCGGCCCTGGCGGATCTCCCGCGCGACCTTTCCAAAGTGGCGCACGCTGCGCCGCACGCTGAGCGCTATGACCAAAGCGAGAAACGCGCCCAGTATGTAGATGAATGCCGCCATGCGGATTTCCGGCGTCTGCCAGAAAGGCAATCCGATCGAGGTCTTCAGGAACTCGGAGGTCGCGTGGGCGGAAATCAGAACCCAGCATCCCCACCGCGTTTGAATGGGGATGACCGAGGTCAGGATTTGCTCGCGGCCGTTCGGCTGCCTGTAGCGAACCTCGATCGGTGCGTCCCAGCTGCAGGTCTCCGCAAGACGCGCGAGGATGCCGCGCTCGGCAAGCGTATCGAGCTCCGTGGTTAGCTGGTCCGCGGCAACCCGCGGGGCAGAAGCAACGTAGTAAAACTGCTTTTCCGCACCAGCGTCGCTCGGTCGGAACATCAGCCGCAGCGTGCTGCCGTTATCGGTGTATTTGCCGAGCTCTTCACCGAGCGAGGTATGCAACCGCTGACTGGGGCTGTCGAGCAGCGGTGCCAGCGCCTGCGCAATCAGCCAACTCTGACGCTGAAGCGCACTGATGACCAAGTCGCGCTCTTTGCGATCCGCGCTCTCGAACTGGCCGTAGAGAAGTATCGGCAGTGCCACGAAGATGCTGAACAGCGCAATCATCTTGAGCGTCAGCGAAGCCGTCAGCCGCCGAATGCCGCGCGCGCTCTGCCATCGAGGCTCGACCTGCGCAGCGCCGGTGAGAGCCGCATTCCGGTCAGCGGTCAATCGGAGCGCGGTAAAAGCGGGTAACATGCCGCATTCCGGCTTAGCGATGTTCCGGCGACGGCGTCATCTGGGACGCGCGTGCGAGCGCAGGTCGGCCAAGCAAAGTCGCTCTTGCGCGGCGCTGTCCTCGGTGGTCACGACCTCGTAGCTCAGAGTGCGAAACACCCTAGTCTCGACGTCCGGGTAAAGCGCGAGATCGACCGTACACCTCTCACCACGGTACCGCCACGTTTTGGCGGGCGGCTTGTCCTCCTGTTCCGTGGGCGGGCCCAGCATCGCTTCGACTTGCCGCTCGTCGAGTCCCACGAGATTCACTGGCGGGACCTCGGCCGATTTCGCCGCACCCGATCGAGTAGCAACTGATCTTGTCTCCGCCGGTTTGCTCTCAGTGCCGTTCGCGGCCGGATCACCGGAAGTCGGCCGGCTCCCCCACACCGGCTTCGACGATAGCGCCGATTTCGGCATGCTATCCGGCCGTCCGGCCGCCGAATGCGACATCCGATCAAACCCGCGAAGCTCGTCGCAACCGGCCAGAAAAATGACGGCAATGCCTCCAGAGACGACGCATAGCACCCGCCGCGCGCTCCACCTGCCCACCCGCGAACTTTTCAACTGTCGCGTGCTGCACGCTAGACCCAGGCCGTTGCGTGGAACGGCGCAGGCTCTCTCCATAATGGCCCCCGATGGCAGCTCAGACTGTAAGAAAACGGCAGCGACCGGCGATCCGTTCCGCGCTAATTGCGGGTATTCGACCGCAAAAGCTCAGAGTGAAGCCTCGCGATGCTCACGGAATTGTCGCAACGGCAGGGCAGAGCCAGCACGCGCAGGGCCCCCGAAGGGGTGATATTTGCAACAGTCGGCGTGTCAAGTTGTTACTGTCGAGGCATGACGGAAAACGGCGTCGAGTCCCTTGCGTCGGTAGCTCCCATATCGAGGAATTGGGCCCTCTTCCTGGATCTTGATGGGACACTACTGGATATCGCGCCGAGTCCGGAGAGCGTGCAGATCCCGAAAACGCTCCGTCGCGACCTCGAGCGCGCCGGAGAAGCGGTCAACGGCGCCCTGGCGCTGGTCAGCGGACGGTCGATCGAGACCATCGACCGGCTACTTGCGCCGCTCCGTCTGCCGGCTGCCGGCCAGCATGGCGCGGAAATAAGGTACGCGCGCGAAGACTCGGTTACCCTCTGCAGTCGAGTCGACTTGGGCGAGGCTCGGCGCCTCCTCACGCCGGTTACGGGTATCCCCGGTGTACTCATCGAATATAAAGGCGCCAGCCTAGCGGTCCATTATCGCCGCGCCCATACAAACGGCGAGCATCTCCATGCCTGGATCGTCGGCGCCCTCACGCCGCTTGCGGCAGAGTTGGAGATTCTCCGCGGTCGTCGAGTGTTCGACATCAAACCGCGCGGGATCAGCAAGGCGACTGCCGTCGAGCGGTTCATGGCGAGGTCGCCCTTCCGCGGTCGATTGCCAGTCTTCGTCGGCGACGACAAGACCGACGAGGATGGCTTCAGGGCGGTCACCGCGCTCGGCGGTATCGCCATTCAGGTCGGACCCAACCATTCAACCGCAGCGACGTCATGGATCGAAGGTCCTGCCGCGGTCCGCCGCTGGCTGAGAGCGCTGCCGGCACCCCGCATGCCGGTTGCCGCCAATTCCTGATGGTGCCGCCTCTGGCTTGCGGCATGCGGCAAATTCGCTAGGGTTAAGGGAATGCCTGCGAATTGATCGGTTCGAGGATCGGTTCCGTTGGATTGGAGACCGCTCAGATGATGACGCTGCGCCAAGTGGAGGTGGTGCGCGCCGTCATGATCACCGGAACGATAGAGGGCGCCGCAAAGCTGCTCAATGTGTCCGCGCCCGGGATCAGCCGGCTCGTTAAATACACCGAAAGAGCTCTCGGAATCCGCTTCTTTCAGCGCCAGAACGGCCGTTATTCGCCGACCCCGGAAGCACAGAGCATCTTTGAGCAAATCAACGGGGTCTATAAGAAAGTCGACGATCTGACGGCGATAATCTCGAAAATTGGACGAGGCGCGCTATCCGAATTGCGAATCGGCTCGGTGCCGAGCATCTCGCACGTCATGGTGCCACGTGCGATCGCGCGCGTTCGCCGGCGCTATCCCGACCTGCGAATGGACATCAACATTCTCAAGATCGAGGAAGCAATCGACTTTCTCCTGCTTGGCAAGGGCGAGTGCGTCGCCATGAGCTATCGGCTCGATCATTCCGCGCTCGAGTTTGCCCCACTCGCTTCGGGCGAGCTCTTCTGCGTCGTTCCGGAAGGCCACGCGCTTGCGTCACGCGATGAGATCACCGCCGCCGAGATGACCCGTCATCCGCTGATCGGCATCGACCCCAACGATCCCTACGGCCGCATCATGGCGGGTATCTTTGCCCGCCATGATCTCGCCTACGACATCACCATCAAGGCGCGCTTCGGCACTACGGTCTGCGCGCTGGTCAAGGCCGGGCTTGGGATCGCCATCATCGATCAGTTCACTGTGGCACATGGCGGCATGCCGGGCATCAAGCTGTTGCGCATCGTCGAGCCGACGCTCTTTGACACGTTCGTCGCGGTCAAGCGGGGTGCACCACTGTCTCTCCATGCGGAGTTCTTCATCGATAGTCTGCGTACGGAAATGCGGGCGGTCGGACCCGGTCGAAATGGTAGTTAGCTGTTGAATTGTGACCGCAGAAATTAACATAATGTTATGTTAATGGTATAAATGAGTAATTGTGTAAGGTAGGCACCGCGCTATTGTCTGGCGCATAGATCTGCCGTTCGGTGCGGAAACCTTCCGTCCCCCGACGGCGGCTTCGAATACGAAACCGATGCCCATATCCGACCCTCATGATGCCGCGCGCCGACGCTTTCTGACCGGTCTCATCGGAGCGCCGATCGCTCATTCGGCCTCGCCGGCAATGCATGAGCGCGCGGCGGCAGCGTTAGGTGCAAGCTGTCACTACCAGCTAGTCGAAATCGCCGGCGCCGGTTTCCCGGAGCTGCGCGTCCTGCTCGACGGCGTGCGGCGATTGGGCTTCGCCGGCGTCAATATCACCTTTCCTTATAAGGAGATGGTGATCGAGCTGCTCGACGAGCTGTCGCCCGGGGCCGCCGCCATGGCTGCCGTGAACACCGTCGTCGTCAGCGACCATCGCCTGATCGGTCATAACACCGACGCTACCGGCTTCGCGCGCGCGGCGAGCGAGCTTGTTGCTGGGTCCGGGGGACGAACCGTGGCCGTTATCGGTGCGGGTGGCGTCGGCAAGGCGATCGCCTTTGCTCTGGCCGAGCTCGGCGTGGGCGAGATTCGGCTCTTCGATGTCGACCGCGCGAAGGCCGCGACGCTCGCTTCCAGCCTCAAGGGGCATCGCGGCGTGACCGTGGCCGGCAGCGTCGAGGATGCCCTGAGCGGTGCCGTCGGTTTGGTGAACGCCACTCCGATCGGCATGTTACCCAACCGCGGCAGCCCAGTGCCGGAAGCGCTGTTGCACGATGGGCTGTGGGTCGCCGACGCCGTCTATACGCCGCTCTGGACGCCGCTGCTGCTGGCAGCACGGGCGCGCGGCGCGCCGGTGATGACCGGGCGCGAGCTCGCAATTTATCAGGCCGTCGACGCCTTTGAGCTCTTCACCGGACTGACGCCTTCGGCTATCGAGATAGGACGAGCCTTCGATGCGGTGATGGCGGAACGGCAAGTAAAATCGTTTGGGTCATAGGAAGCGACCGCCGAACGGTCGCGATCAGGGATTGGAAACCAGCCAAGGAGACGCAAAAATGCAGCGCATCATCGTGACCGGCTTTGTGCTCGCGACCTGCCTAACGAGCGTAGCCTTCGCCCAATCCGGCCCGCCGATCAAGCTGGCGGATGTCGCCGAACTGTCGGGAGGCGGCGCCACGGTCGGCACCAACTGGAAGAACGGCATCGATCTTGCCATCGAGGAGGTCAATGCCAAAGGCGGCATCCTCGGCCATAGACTCGAGGTGGCCCACGCGGATTCGCAATCCAATCCCGGCGTCGCGCGTGCGCAGGTGCAAAAGGCACTCGACGGCGAGCCCTACGTTCTGCTCGGCCCCGGCTATTCCGGCTCGGTCAAGGTGACGGCGCCACTCGCCGCGGAGGCCGGCATCACGCAGATCATGGGCGGCGAAGCGGCCGAGCTCACCCAAGCCGGCAACAAATTCCTGTTCCGCACCTCGTTCGGCCAGCAGTCGACCATGCCGAAAGTCGCCAAATATATGGCCGACGATCTCAAGGCGAAGACGGTCGCCGTGGTCTGGGTGAACAATGATTTCGGCAAAGGCGGCCGCGACGTCATCAACCAGGAATTTGCCAAGCTCGGCATCAAGGTGGTAGCCGATCTATCAACCGAAGCTGGCCAAGCC
>WNGL01018351.1_pt1 | contig 15496 bp, 11 predicted proteins | sample 5400591 | NCBI WGS metagenome assembly WNGL01 (sample SAMN13153377, study PRJNA577476) | soil metagenome | isolation source: 80 cm soil or saprolite under Garry oak tree replicate 1 | place: USA:California | collected 2016-06-15
CCCGCCTTCACCGGCGGGGCTTTTTCTTTCCGGGAATTGACGTAGGTTGATGCGCCCGGACTTGCGCTGTCACCACATCCGTTCCGCGAGATCATGGTAACGGACCAGGATCTCACTCAGCAACTGTCGGGCCGTGATCTCGTCGCACCAGCCGTGGTCGCCGACAGCGTGCATCATACCCAGATCGGAGATTGGCTCGGGATCTCGGCGACCCCACTCCAACCGGTAAAGCTGACCGTTACGACGCTCGACGACCGCGAAACGCTCGCCACGAGCGAGGAGAAGGTATCCTTCTCGCTCTTCGACGATCCGGATCTTACCCATGCTGCACCTCCCTAAAATCTTCATCATATCCATTTTGGAATCGAAGATTCGGAGGAATAGGTTCATATACAGATATAGGATATGAGCGGCGCAAACAAAAATATAAAACGGGCGGTGTCAAGAAAGTTCTGGCAAACGCGGCGATCTCTTTTTGTGGGATGCGGCAATCACTTCGCAATCGCAGCATATTCTTGTTGCCGCGCAGCAAGCTGTTGTTCCGCAACTTCTAGCTCTACTCGATCAGGAGATTGCTGAAGCCACCGCACCGCAAGAAGAGAGGGCACGGCCGGAATGTTTCGCGGAGTGATCGAAGGATTGCCGAAAGAGTAGAGCAAAGATCCCAGTCTAGAGCGTGATGTATTTAGGCCTGTGCATAGCCTGAGTTCTTGAAATAGTTTGCGCATTCCTGCGGTGTGAAGTTGTCGAGCAACTGCCCGATGGCGGCGGTGACGGCGTCGAAGTTTCGTGCGGCGGTTTTGCGCAACAGATGTTTGAGCTTGGCGAAGACCTGCTCGATGGGGTTCAGGTCGGGTGAGTATTTCGGCAGGAAGAAGAGCTTGGCGCCGGCCGAGCGTATGGCGTGACGCACGGCCCACCCCTTGTGGCTGCCGAGATTGTCCAAGACGACGATGTCGCGCGGCCTCAAGGTTGGGACGAGAACCTTCTCGACGTAGAGCCGGAACTTCGCGCCGTTGATCGGACCGTCGAGCAGCCAGGGGGCGTCAAGGCGATCGTGACGGAGCGCGGCCAGGAAAGTCATGGTCTTCCAGCGACCCTGCGGCACCTTGGTCCGCAATCGCCGGCCGCGCGGCCCCCATCCCCGAAGCGGCGCCATGTTGGTCTTGGTCCAGGTCTCATCGATGAAGACCAGGCGGCCGGGCTCGATCCGGCTCTGGCGCGCTGTCCACTGCACTCGCCTTCGCGCCACGTCGGGACGATCCTGTTCGCTGGCGAGCACGGTTTTTTTGAAGCTCAGCTTCTCGGCATGGACGAAGTTCCACACCGCGCGATAATCGACCTTGAGGCCGCGCGCGGCGAGCTCGGCCACAAGTCCGCGTAAGGTGAAGTCCCGCTCGCGAATCCGTTCGCGCAGCCAGGTCTCATGCTCGTCCCGGATCGCCTTCGGCTTGTGCCCACCTATCTGGCCCGGCGCCACGCTTCCCGTTTCCCGGAAACGCCGCACCCAATTAATCGCCGTGCTCACGCCAACGCCGAACCGCGACGCCGCCTCATGCCGCGATAGACCGTCCTTCTCAACCGCACCAACAACGCGCGCGCGAAGGTCCATGGAGTAAGGCTTCGCCATCCATGCTGGCCCCCTTCGTCCAGCGAGCATGTTGAATCAGATTTGTCCCAAAAGGGGAATCCCAAATCGATTCCGCCTAAAGCCACTCCGCTCTAGACGCCGAGGCGCATGAGGCGCTCGCTAAACTCACCGCGGTATCCGGGATGATGATCCGGGCTATCCGTCGCGTCCCTCGTCCCGTCAAGCATCTGCTCCGCGATGAGATAGCCGAGCTCGCGATAGGCTTCGAACTGCGCCTCGCTAAAGAATTGGTCGGCCGTCGTCTCGTCGGGAAAGGTTGGGTTGGCGCCGAGATAGCCGAGCAATTGGAGGCGCAAGCCGTCGATGATCGTCGTCGTGAGATAGAGGAGGGTGCCGGTCGTGCGGTCGCTATAGGTTATCGTTGCCTTCGCATAACCGCGCCTCGAGCGATGGAATTCTCGCGGGAAGGGCAGGACCTGCGAGGGCATGAGAGGCGAGAGCGCCGGCACGTCTTCGAACACGATCCGAGCGCCAAAATCCTGTTCGGCCCGAGCCAACGCGTTGGTGAGATCACTGAAGCTAAAGTCGGGATCGGCGCCGGCGTCGGAAACAACGATGAACTCGACCCGACGCCGGAGCATCTCGTAGATCCCGAGATTGTCGAAGTGCCCGCCATCGCTGAGCCGCAGCATCCAGCTCTTCTCGTCACGGTCCCAGTCGACGAGGTCGAGGAGCCCCGGCTCGAAATGATTTGGACGCACCGATCGCCATTTTCGCTGCGGGCTCGGCACCCAATATCCCAGGCGGAGGTTGAGCAATGACAGGACGATCGAGACGATCGGATTGCGCGTGACCCCGACGCCTCCCGTCCCGGCATCGGGATTGATCGCCGCACCGGAGATCGCCATCGCCGTGGGCAGGGTCATCTCGTTGCTGATGAACCTGTCCGTCGCCCGCCAGCCGGTCGCATTGCTTCCGCAATAGCGCGGCGACAGGATGAAGCTGTCGCCGCCGCGCGTTCTGCGTGTCTTGTCTTTCGTGCCGGTGAGAATGAGATGTGTGTTGATGATGTGATAGGGTCCGCGCGGATCGTCGTCATCGCACATCGCCGAGAGCGGCGCCGGATCGGCGGCACGCGCTGGACCGGCGCGGTTCGCCTGTACCAACCCGATATCCGGCATGAACGCCTCCATCAGGCGGTCGCGATAGTAGCGATGGATGGTCAGATAGTTGAGGTTGACGAAAAAACCGAGGGCGATGGCGAGGAGGGGAAAGGCCGGATATAGCAAGTGCCGATCCCACGCCTGCGGCGGCCATAGTGGGAACGATGTCGACGTGGCCACACCCGCACGCCAGCCAATATCGAAGGCGAGGATCAAGAACCCGTAGCAGAACAGCAGCCCGGCGATCGGGGCGAGAAGTCCGAGCGGTATCTTGCCCTCCTTACTCGAACGCGATTTGAAGAAGCTGACGATGCCGCCCGCGGCACCGCTCACAAGGAAACCCACGCCGCCTTTACTGCCGATCCACTGGTGAACAGCGCCGGCGACCCAGGGCAAGGTCCCAATTACCGTCAGCCCGGCAGCCCAGAGCAATACCCAGTGCGCGCATTTCTCGAAAAGGCGCCGGCCGCGATAACGCAGTGCCGCGGGCGAGTTCTTGCGGACAGTAGAGAACGAATAGACGATCGAGCCGATCACGAAGGCGGCCCACAGGAACACCGCGGCAGCCAGCACCCAGGCGAAGCCCGGCGGCAGGAAGAGATGCCCGATATCGGCCACGCAATCAGTCGGCGGCTGATCGAGGCAGAAAAGACGGTGCTCGCCTGCCCAGGGCGCGAGCTTGCCGAGCGGAAGCCAATCCAACAGAACAACAAGGAACGCCGCGATCGGCAGCCAGACAAGCAGGTTCAGGAGAATGCCGCGAAGGATGACCGCGATCCCTGAGACGAGCGTGATACCGCCGCCGGGTATCAAATACTGCCCGTGTGAGCGCAGATAGGCGAGGAATTGATCCTCGAGGCAGGGCGGATGCCGCGCCGGCGGCTCGCCAACACTATCGGTTCCGTAAGGGAAGGGCAGCGGCGCACCAGGCCCGCCGGGGTGGAAGCCGAACCGCACGCCGCCCGATTTCTCCTTGAATTTGGAGCTCGTGAGCCAAGTCAGCGATGAACCGATGTAGCCACCTCCTGAAACCGTGGAAAGGTAATCGAAGAGTCGCAGATAGTTCTCGCCTGCAAGCTTTTGCATGACGCCGAGCGCGAAGGCCGCCGAGCGGATGCCGCCGCCCGAGAGGGCTAGAGCCGCGGTCTTCGGATGCTTCAAGCCCGGTGATTGAGGCGGATTCTCGTCGAAGCCCTCGCTGATGCGACGGTTCTTGATGTAGACCTGCTCAGCAGCGATGAGCGCCTTAGCACCGGGGTCGAGCTCTCTCGTTGCCTTCACTTCGGCGAGCTTGGTGCTGTCGACGCCGTCGATGTACGCCGTCATCGCGCGGTCCCCCTCGCGAATGGCGAGATTGCGATAGTCGTCGGCGCGGTCGCCCCGGAGAGCCTGAGCGCGCAGAGATCGCAACGGCGTGTTAATTTTTCAGTCAATGCAGCGAAACCTTTGCTGCGGTGCTACCGCAACCTTCTTAATTTGACACACCTTTCCAAGGCGCGAAGGCGTTCGTGGTTCCTTTCAAGATCGGCGTTAGTTCGGGGAAATGCCGCAACAGCACCGTGGTCATGTTGTTGTTCTCGATCCAGTCGATTCCGGGCTGGGTGTAGACCGCGGGCGTGTAGTCGTCGGTGAAGAAGCGGTCGCTTTTGAGGCGACGCGACGCCATGAGGATGAAGACGCGGAAAGCCGTATCGCTGAACCCGAACCCATCCGGCGGCTTCTCGGCATACATTCCCACCATCAAGTCCACCTTGTCCGGGTGGCCATAGACCTCGCGCAGCGTGCTGGCGAGTTCCGGGTCGTCCGTCATCTGCTCGAACGAGCGGACGCGCGGCATATGGAACAGTTCGCGGAAACGGTTGTAGCGGGGAACGCCGCGTTCGCGGTCGCGTAGAATGTCGATGGCCGCGAGGTCGATCAGTTCTTCCACATTCGCACCGCTCCGCCGGCGCAACCTGCGCATCCAGTTGGGGAAGTTGCGTAGCGTCACGGCCCCGGGATTTTGGATACCGAAGGTGTAGATGAGGTCCGTCATAGAGGACCCGTCGCGCAGCGCGTTGGTCATGGCGTGCGGTCCGACGATGACATCAGGGTCGGTGGGGTCGTCCGACTCGAACTTAAGCACCCGGCCCGGCCGCCCGTCCTTGGCCGAGAGAATCTGGATATCGTTCGGCAGGAGCGGGTGCAGGCGGTAGACAGCGGTGAACTCTTCCGTCAGGCAATAGTCCGCGCCATGCTGGTTGGTTTGCGCGCCCGGGATGCCGCTGATCGCGTCGCTCGTGCTGATGCGCCCAAGATATTTCTTGACGCGCGCCGACGCGAGGCCCGACCAGTTGGCGTTCATGCCGACCTGCAGGGCGGGGTGCGTCAGTATGGCGGGGGTCCAGTCGACCGTGTGGATCTTGGCCATCAGAGAGTTGTTGACCAGGCGGGCCACGCGGAACAACTGTTCGTCCTGATCGCTTCTGTCCCTCCATTCCGGGAATGCCTGAATGAGGTGATCGCAGATGGCGTTGTGCTCCAGGGTGAAGAGATTGTGCAGCAGGCCGAGACCGAGCCACCAATTCGAGGTCAGACCGGTGATCTCGATGCCGGTCGGGTCGAGCGGGATCCGCTTGGTTTGCGGATCGATGTTGAGCTTGCCGTCCTTGCCAGAGCGATACTTCCGTCCTGCCTGGGGGCTATCGCCGTAGATCTGCGAGCTGTCCCACCAATGCGTCTCGGCATTCGCGTAGGTTACCGGCCCGGCGCCGTCGTTCGGCCTGCGCGTCGGATCGGATCGGGTGCGGCGGACGAGCATCTTGCCGCCGGGCCACTCGTCGCCGGGCGGCAGCGGGACGTCGAACGGATCATCGTCGATCGGGCGCGGTGTGCCGTGGTTGAACCAGTCGTGAGTCTGGAATTGAATCCAGGCGGCCGCGAGCAGGTTGAGGATCGTCGCCGGTTTGAAGTCGGTGGTTCCGTCGCGCCGCGTCGGCCGCGCGAGCAGCCGATTGCTGACCAGCCGAGGACTGGGATCAAGAAGCCCGCCGTCGCGCGTAGGATCGACCTCACTTAGCGGTATGTTGCGGCCGAAGCGCGCGCCGGGATTGCTGAGCGTGAACTCGGACCCGTTGAGTGGGTCATCCGGGTTCAGGCTGGCATTGCCCATCGTGGGTTTGGACAGATCGTTATATTGCCCGTCCTCTTCGCGTTCGCAGAGGTAATTGGGCTGGAACGACACCGTCGGTCTGACGCCAACCTGATTTGTCACCGGAATGTCGGACGTGTTGTGCAGGTTCTTGGCGCGCAGCACCTCGCGCAACGCCCCAAGGTTGCTGACCGCCAAAAACGTCGGCAGCTTGTCCCAGCGGATGAACAGATTAAGCAACTCAAACGACTTGACGTAGAGGACGGCGACCAGCGAGTTCGGGTCGTTCTCGCGCACGATCATCCGCAGCACGAAGCAGGCCAGTACGGCGACGGCCATCGTGATGCCGAGAAAATGCGCCACCACGCCGGCCTTCGGCGCGAGGACGAAGGCGCCGAAGAACATCGCGAACGCTAAAAGATGAACGGCGCCGCGCTGAACGCGTACCCATTTTCGATCCGGCGCCAGCCACGCGAGCAGGACATCGAGTCCCCACCACGCCGCCAGGAAAAAGTCGGGTCCAGGGTGATCGACGACCCTCTCGGGATTGGTCGCCTCGCCTTCGCGACTGTGGAAGATGGCAGCGAAATCGCCGTCGAACGTGCCGAAGACCGACCAATAGAGGTGGCTCAGAAACGCGAGATAGCTGAACGTCCACAAGATGCGCCAGTAGCTGTTGGGAGCGCCGCTGCGGGAGAAGACGTGGAAGCACAGCGCTGGCGTTAGAAGCAGGATCGTCGCCCAGATCGTGAAGATCACGCAGTAGTAGACGACGGTGTGGACGGTGTGCCCCGGTACCGTAGAGCGTGCGTCGCGCAGCGCTTGCAACTCCGCGGCGCCGTGGGCGAGCGCCATCAAGACGACGAACAGCACGAACACGAACCAGAACCTCGCCCGGAAATTGTGTGCTTCCTGTGGAGTATCCATGTTCCCCTCCTGCGCGCGGCCGCCGCTTAGTGAGCGTGCCACCGCCGTTGGTGCTCACGTTGCGTTTCGGTGTAGCCGCCCTTGAACAGCGTGTCGTAGTACTTCAGGTCCAGATGATGCGCCTGCAGCCAGACGCCTGGAGCGTAGATCGCATCGCAGTGCGCAGGGAAGCGGCCGTGCCTCTCGTAGATGTAGGTGCAGATGTCCTTGGCGCAGGCCACGACCTCGTCCTTGTAATGGGGCACTTCCCTGAGATAAACCGGCCCGCGGTCGTCCTGGAAAATGGATCGGAAATATGCTTCGTCGCTGTACGTACCACCTGGGCCATATTTCGAATCGACGATCGCCTGCACGGCGTCCGCCATAGACTTGTAGTAGGGCGGGCACATGCCCTGGATGTGCGGCGGAAGCCCGATCGGGTGAGACCGCGCCTCCGTGTGAAAAGTTCCCCAGCGGAAGAAATCGAGCCCGCGATAGGGCGGCGTGACGTATTCGAACCCGAGCGCGGGCAGCAGCTTGATGGGCGCGACGGAAGCGTGAATCCAGCCACCGAGGCCCATCGCCTGTAGCATTAGGATGAGGTTCTGCAACAAGAGCTCCGCCTCGATCTGGGTCCGCATGGTGCCAAGGACGCCGAGAGGCAGCTTGATCTCCTTGTTGAGAAAGCCGCCGCGTATCCACTTCCGCACCCCGGCTGGAAGGTAGAAGTTGCGGTCGTCGAGAAAGGCCGGCCGGTTACCGGCCGGCTCGGTCAGCAGGTACATCAGCGCGTTGATGTACTGCCGCGTCATGTCCACGACCGGGAACAGGATCGTTGAGCCGGGGACGTTGGAAAGGAAGCGGTTGGAATCGAGATAATAGGGAAACTCGCGCGGAAACTCCGGACGCTTGTCGAGAATCTTCACCTTGCTGGCGCTCGCCCGCCGCAACAATAGCTCCGGTGTGTAAGTGCCGGTGTCGTTGAACAGGAAGAAGTGAGTGGCCTGAGCTTTGTCCGTGCTGCCGGCGGCGCGACCCGGCATGTTGAGGTTGGGGGTGCCAAGAATCTTTTCGCCAGTGGTCGATTCGAAGGGGCGGTCCGGCATGGTGAGCCCGGTCAGTCCAACCGCGGCGATGAGGATGGCTTCTTCGAGTTCGCTCAGCGGCTGCGGATCCGAGTTCGACGTATAGGTATTGGTCCCCGCCCTGACGGACTTGGTACCCAGGCCGATGCGCCGCGATCGGCGTTTGAAGAGAGCCTCGAAGAGAGGGTATTTCCTCATCTCGTCGAAGCCGTTCGGAAGGTCGGTCATCAAAATTCCCCCCTGTCTCGAGGTCGCCACAAAAAAACGGGTTGCCGCGGACGAAGCCGAAATGAGTGGCGAATGCGGATCACGCCTCGATGGAAAAGCGAGCGAAACCGACCAAGAGGAGTTTCAACCGCCGCCTAGATTCCTTGCTATGGCCTCCTCTATTGCTGCCAAGAGCCCCGATGGGTTGGGGCTGTAATGCGGAATGGCGAGCCGCGTGATTGCGGCGTCGATCAAGGTTGGCTTGCCCGACGCGAGCGCCTCCTGAAACGCTGACTCGAACTCCGCCACGTTTTGAACCCGATAGCCCTGCGCGCCACACGCCTTCGCATACGCGACATAGTCCGGATTGGTGAATTCGACGAGGCCGGACTCGCCGAAGGTGGTGAGCTGGAAGAGCTTGATGAGCTTGAACTCGCCGTCGTTGAAGATGATCCAGATCACGGGGATATCGTACTGGACGGCCGTGAGCAGTTCGAAGCCGGAGAGGAGATAGCCGCCATCGCCGCACCCGACGATGACGGTCCGGTCGGGATGAGCGCATTTTGCTCCCAACGCGCCGTTTACGGCCCACGCCATCGGGCCGAAGCTCCCCGGCTTGCGGTAGTGCTGCCCGCGCGACAATTGGAGGTAGTAACCAAGCCAAGCTAGGTGGGCGCCCGCATCAGCGAGGACGATGCTGTTGTCCGGTAGCAGCCGCGACAGGGACTGCACCATCTGGCCGGGATGGATGTGGTGCGGCTCGAGGTTGATGATCGAGGCCGATGGGTACCTGTCCTTCTCGACCTGCACCGGAGCAACGGGTTCGACTGAAATCGAGAGCTCGTCGATGAGCCGCGCGATCGCCACCTTGGCGTCGGAGACCACGCCGCGATCCGCCGGATAGACCTTGTTGATCTCGTGAGGATCGATGTTGATGTGGATCAGCGTCTTGCCTGTAAGCAGATCGGGGCGGAAGTTGAAGGTCGCGTGCTGAGCGAAGGAGTTGCCGACGGCAAGGATGACGTCGGCATGGACGAAGGCCTTTGCGGCCGCTGCATGGCCGCTGTCGGCAAAGACCCCGAGAGCTAGCGGATGATCCTCGGGAAGAATCCCCTTGCCATCGAGCGTCGTGGTGAACGGGATCTGGAACCGCTCGACCAGTCTGCGCAGCTCGGGCCCCGCGCCGCTGCGTATCGTTCCGAAGCCTAGGAGGGCAAGGATCCGCTTGTTCTGCCGGAGCCCTTGGGCGATGACCTCGGCAGCGGCAGTTATCTGGGCCGGGTCGGGAAGGACCGGCCGCACGTTGAGCCGGATATCGTGGTAGTTGTCGACCGACACGCCGTGATGCGTCAAGTTTTCGGGAACGTGGATGTGAACCGGTCCAGGGCGTCCTTCGAAGGCTAGGTTAACCGCTTCTTCCAGGACGTCGCAGGTCTTTGCCGGATCGTCCAGGAGATACGAGCGCTTCGTCGTGGCGGCGAACATGGCCTGGGAGTCGGGGGTGCGGCTGAGCCCCGAGGTCTCGTTCAACGCGCCTTTGCCCTTCCACTCGAGCGAGGCAAAGCCGGAAATCGCCAGTACGGGGTAGGAATCGGACATCGCGACGGCGAGCCCGGAGAACAGGTTGAAGGCCCCGGGACCCGCGGTCGCGAAGCAGAACCCGAGGCGGTTGGAGTAGATCGCGTAACCGCAGGCCATGAACGAGGCTGCCTGCTCGTGCCGGACGATCACAGGCTTGATCTTGGCGGCATGTTTCAGGGCCAGCATCAACGACGCGGCATTCTCGCCCGCCCCGCCGAAGGCGGCATCGACGCCGACGCCCTCCAACGCCTTGACAATCGCTTCGTAGACGCGCATCTGTCGGGCCTCTCGATCGAAGTCCCTTGGAATGTGCCCACTGCGACAGCCGCTCCATCCCCTGGCGGCGCTTCGGTTTGTATCCGATTTGTGTTTAATACTTCAGCACGACTTCGCTAGTTGCGCAAGTGCCACGACCGAAACTGACGGCCCCGGGTTGCATTTCGTGGTGGCCCAAGGAGCAGGATGGAGCTTCGAGCTGAAAAATACCGATGAGGCTTTTTATCTTCGGAGGGCGCCATATCGAACGCGGCATTGTCAGTCGGCATCGCTCGGTCTTTTGCTCTTAGCTGGTTGCGAGGGCGAGTTCTTCGGCCGCAACGAGTGCAATGCCGTATTGCGCCGCGAGGTCATAAGCACAGCCATGCACCAGCCCTTGTCCGCTGGCGATCGCAAGCTTGCGACGACGCACATCCTCTATCCATCGCGGATTCGTCGCGTCGGCGCGCCGGTTCGCCACGATCTCGAGAGCGGGTTGCTCAAGTGCAGGGCCGGAGGCAGGCGTTGTGAGACGCGCAATATCGCCGTGAATCTGAGCCGATACGAGATCCGAGATGCCGCCATTCTGAACTTTGATATCGAACATCAAGGCGACGGCGCGCTGCGAACCGAGATTGAAGCTGCGACAGAGGTCAAGTGCCGATCCGAATAGCCGACTTGCGGCTCCGATCTCGATGTCGATGAACTCTTGTCGGCGCCCGAGCGTCTTCAACATGCCCCGCCACGGCTCGCTGAGATCGCCACGTGGGGTTTGAATAGACCGCGCCCATGCGAGCTGTTGATCGCTCGTCGAACCCAGCATCGCAGCGAATTCGGGATAGTGGCTACCAAAGTTCGCTCTCAGGATTTCCGAATGTGAGTCGTTCATTTGCACCAGGAGCGGCTGCAAACTATCCTGGCCCAAGCACCACTGCAGGGCACCGAAACTGATCCCCTGGCCATCGAAATCGCCGCTCAGCCCCGCAAAGCACTCAGGGGGTGGTGTATTCGTCTCGAAGGCTCCGGTCAAAGCGAGACAGCGAAACGCAAGACTTTCACCCAGTATCGCCGGCGCCGGCGGCGGCGCGCCGTCGAACAGCTTCTGCCATGTCGCCGGGCCGACGATCCCATCGGCGGCGAGGTTGTTCGAGCTTTGGAAGGCACGGACCGCCGCCTGAGTGCCGCCACCGAAGACGCCGTCGACCGGTCCGGCATAGAACGAGATATTCGCCAGCTTTAGCTGTAGCTGCGTGACTTCCGGTCCTTTGGAGCCGACTTGAAACGTCGTCATGGCCACAGCCTCCGTTGTGCTATCCCTCTCCCGCTTTGACCCAAGCTGGATTGGCATCATTGTGGGCCTCCGACCGCGGCTCTGAAAGATGACCCTCTCTGCGGCATGATATTTCCCGGCATTGTCACATCTACCAAGTAAAGGCTCTTTCGCCGGAAAATCCGGATCAGCTACGTCATTGATATAATTGACTACGACTCTCGCCGACGCGTCAGTGTAGCGCAGTAAAACGCGTTAATGTGACAATGCCGGCGAGCGGCATCGTCCACGCGCTGCTCTACCTGCTTCTGCTGGCTCTGCCAGTCAGCGGCTACATCTTGGTCGTCGCCGGCGGCTTCCCGCTGACCTATTTCGGGCTGGCCGAGGTACCGAGGCTGGTCGCTAAGGACGAGCCATTGTCAAAGCTCACCGAGACCACACATCTGACCCTGCAATTTGGCGTCTGTCTATGCATTGTGCTGCACTTCGGCGCGGCGCTGCATCACCACTTTCTGCGTCACAACGATGTTCTGGCGCGCATGCTGCCGGGGCTCCGCCGGTCGATCTGATGATCCGAGCCGGGTGTCCTCTTCGCACGCAGCAGCGGGAACAGCCTGACTTCTTCGACCGGGATATCGGAGGTGGCGGTGCGGGAGCTTCAAGAATGCGATGTCCTCGTCATCGGCGGTGGGCCTGCCGGTTCCACCATCGCGGCGCTGCTTGCCCAGAAGGGCAAGCATGTCGTTCTCTTGGAGAAGGACCGGTTCCCGCGTTTCCACATTGGCGAATCGCTGCTGCCCTTGAACCTGCCTTTATTTGATCGTCTGGGTATTGCCGAGGATATCCGGCGCATCGGCGTGTACAAGCCGGGTGCCGAGGTGATCTCGGATGAACACGGCGTGGCGGCGACATTCCGTTTCGCCAACAATCCGCATCTAAGCGTCGACCACAGCTATCATGTGAAGCGCGCGGATTTCGACAGGCTGCTGCTCGACAACAGCCGACGCCTCGGCGCGACGGTGCGCGAGGGCACGCGCGTAACCGAGGTCGAGTTTGGCGCCGAGGGGCGCACAAGGGTCACGGCGATCGGCTTTGACGGAGCCCCATCGTCCTGGTGCCCCCGCTACCTTGTCGACGCCTCGGGGCGGGACACCCTGCTCGCCAGCCGCCTCGGGTTCAAGCGGGTCGACAAGCGCAACAACACGGCCGCGGTCTTCGGACATTTCCGCAACGTGCCGCGCCGGGAGGGTGACGCGGAGGGGATGATCACCATGCATCTGTTGGAGCATGGATGGTTCTGGATGATCCCACTGCCCGATGGCGTCATGAGTGTCGGCTTGGTCGGCAAGCAGGCCTTCTTCAAGACCAGGACGGGCGATCTCGACAGTTTCTTCGCTCGCGCCATCGCGGCGAGCCCCAGCGTTGCGAAGCGAATGGCGAATGCCGAGCCGATCGGCGCGCTGGTCGCAGCCGCAAACTATTCCTATGAGTCACGGCGGTGCACGGGAGACGGCTACATCCTGATCGGTGATGCCGTTGCCTTCATCGATCCGCTATTTTCGAGCGGCGTCATGATGGCGATGAGCAGCGCCGCATTCGGCGTGGAAGCGGTCAATGCCTGGCTCGACGACAAGAAGTTAGGCGAGCGGCTGATGCGCGACTATGAACGCAAGGTGCGGCGCGGGCTCAACTCGCTCTCCTGGCTAATCTATCGAATCAACACGCCGGTGCTGCGAGACATCTTCATGGCGTCGTTCGACCTTTTCAACACGCGCAATGGGCTGCTTGCGATCCTGGCTGGCGACTTCTATGAAACGCCCTGGCTCCGATCACCGCTACGCCGCCTCCAGCTTGCCTACGGCTGCCTCTATCTTCTCTCCAAGGCGGGCTTGCGTCTTCGCACGGAGGGCCTCACATGGCGCCCGCGACCCCGGGTGGATTGAGCAGGTTCGTCAATTCGGCTTCGCAAGCTCCTTGCGATCTTCTCCGGAATGTCTTTCAGCCAGAGCGCGTACCATCCGTCTCGATAATCGAGGGTTCGGACGCAACGGACGCCGAGACGCGGTGCCACGGCACGGAAGCTGCGATTGTCGGCGATCGCAACGAAGACGGTCAGATCGACAATGTCGCTGCGGGGCATTCGTGAATTCTCCTCAACACCGAATGCAACCGATATAGGATGATCGTTCCCGCCCTTCGTCAGCATCTTGCTGCCACGAGTCCGGTCCTGCCCTGGGGTGTCGTCCGCGCAGATAGATCCAACGGATCTCGCGCCCATACACCATCACGAGATGTTGATCCACTCGCGGCGAATATCCGCGTCGCCTCATCGGTCTACATCCGCACTGCACACGAGTGGAAATCAGAAGACGTGGAGACGAAGATGTCAGCATCAGTAGCTACGACGTTTTCTCCCGCTCACGGTGGGGACGTTTCCGAGACGAAGAACACGACGCGGGGACCGATACGGCAGGGGTCTTTCCTTCTTGCCGTCGCTGCCGCCCTGGCGGTGGCGGCCTGCACCGGCGGCGCCGGTCTCGATATCCCGTCCGGGCCGGTCGATCATAGCTGCCATACCGGCCAGGGGCGCAATTTTGAGGCAGAAGGGTCTGGTTGCAGTTGACGACACGCAGCCTGAATGACGTCAGCCGCAGCAGCGGCTGAGGGCAGCGGCCCGACAGGTTGTAGCGCGCCAGGGTGAGCCGGCGGCCCGGCGCACTTCCCCCAAGCGCCGGGGCCTAAATTCTCAAGTTGCAGCACGCATTGAAGGAGTCATGAGCATGTCCACCCATGCAAACAGGGCATATACGGCGCACCGGAAGACGCACAGGGTGCCGGTCCGCCCTCCCTTCGAAAGCATTGCGCTGCTCCTGCAAGGGGGCGATGCTCTCTTGAGCCCCTGATGGTCGACGATCACCAAAACGCCCGCAACGTCGATACCTGTCTGCACTTAAGGGATGGATGGAATAAAAAGCCATCCGGCATGTCGACTCAAAATTTATATGCGTAGCTATGGGTTGGGGCCGAGGATTGTTCGGCTGCCGTAGTAAAGGCGGCGTCATGATAAAAGGCGCCGATCGCCGTACCCCGCAATGATCGAGGATCAGGGTTCGCGATGCTCTGATCGCTGCGGATCCGGCGGCGATCGACCGGGAGTCAGTAACTAGAGATCGAGCACCATAAGGAGACCATCAAGAGGCTGAGCGAATACGACGAGCCGGCACGCGCCGCGTTGGCCCCCGGCATCGAAGTCATCCACGTTGCAATCGCAAAAATTGAGGCAGAACTCGCCAACCGTTAGTTCCGCTGATCGCCGAGACCACCCTTAGTCACTTGCCTTCGACGTCCTTCTCGGCCCGGCACCGAAACAATCATCGTTCGGTATAGGTGGCATCGCTCTTCCGCTCGATCCTCTTGCAGCAAACCCCCATGGAGATCCGCTCCGGGTCAAACAGAGAAGAGAGAACATCCCGGTCACGCGGCAGCTCTTCGCCCGGAGCTCGGACAAAGGAACATCGCTCCTAACGTGAAGGTAAGGATGCGGCGCTTATCATTTCCCGATCGAGGGCATCCGCCGCAGCCGTTTTCCGCTCCACCTGCTCTTTCCCTGATCCGGGCGAATTCCTTCCCTGATCCCGAATTTTAAATTCCCTGCTCCGATTGAGCCCGTGTGATCGAAGCAGCAGTAAAATGCCGGAAAACTAAACGGATTTCTCGGTTTGCTTGTGAGCCAGGAGCTCAATTCGGAGGAAAGATTCCCTGTAATTTTCCCTGATACCAGGGAATCTGGGGCAGAGAAGGGTTGGCGGTGGACTGCCTCCACCACCAAGTCGAAGACGCCGCGTCGCCGCGTCGAATTTACCCAGAAAATCTCGGGGAGACCGCCAGAATCCAGCCGGTTCTGGCGGCAACCCCGTTCGCCGGCGGGGCCATTCCACCGACGCCGCCTCGGCGCTCGACCGAGGGTCTCTCTCATAATGCTGTACGTCAGACGATATTGTGGTATCTACTCTGCGGCATAGGGCGCGCGGTCACAACGGACGTGAAACCATGACGCGGATGAAGGGCGCCGACCTGATCACGGAACATCTGATCAGAAACAAGATTCCGTACGTCTTCGGCATTTGCGGGCATGGCAATGTCGGCATGCTCGACTCGCTCTATCAAGCGCGCGATAAGGTGAAGCTGGTCTCGCCGCGCCACGAGCAGGTTGCGGGGCATATGGCGGATGCCTACTTCCGCGTCCGGCACGAGGCGGTCGCGACGCTCACCTCTTGCGGTCCCGGCTCCGCCAACATCGTGATGCCG
>WNGL01005192.1_pt1 | contig 15491 bp, 10 predicted proteins | sample 5400591 | NCBI WGS metagenome assembly WNGL01 (sample SAMN13153377, study PRJNA577476) | soil metagenome | isolation source: 80 cm soil or saprolite under Garry oak tree replicate 1 | place: USA:California | collected 2016-06-15
CGCCAGTTACGATAAAACGGCACGCATCTGGAATCCCAGCAACGGGCAGAGTATCCACATCTACCGTCGCCATTCAGATAGAGTCAATGCCCTCTCCTGGTCGCCCGACAGCACTCGTATCGCCTCTGCCAGCGACGACCGCACCGTTCAGGTCTGGGAGACCGGCGCAAATCATCCCCTCTTTACTTTCGGTGGGCATACCGACAAAGTCCTTGCCGTGGCCTGGTCACCCGATGGCACCCGCATCGCTTCCGCTGGCGCGGACAAAACGGTCCAGGTCTGGGAGGTCGCCACGCGGCGCGTCCTCTTCGTCTTCAACGGCCATACTGACCGTGTCACTGCCCTGACCTGGTCACCCGACGGCAAGTCCATCGCTTCCGCGAGCAATGACCGCACCGTTCAGGTCTGGGAATGGGCCAAAGACACCAACCGCAACTTTTTGACCTCGTTACTCTTCCCCCAGCGCCGCGTGAATACCTACCGCGGTCATTCCCAGAAGGTAACTGGCGTTGCCTGGTCGCCTGATGGCAGGCGCATCGCCTCCACCAGCAACGACAAATCGATGCAGATCTGGGATGCCATTACCAACAGGACAGGCTTTCTCCATCGCAACTCCCTTGGCAGCATGAATAGTGTTTCCTGGTCGCCTGATAGCCGCTTCATAGCCTCGGGAGGCAACGATAAAATAATACAGGTGTGGGACGCCATCACCCGAAACTCTATCTGTGTCTACCAGGGCCATACAGGCTATGTCACCTCCATTGCCTGGTCGCCTGATCGCTCCCGTCTTGCCTCCGGCAGCGTCGATCATACCCTCCAGATATGGCAACCATAGTAATACCGCACTTGACAGCTACGAAATATCCATGCTACCATGCTCAAAATATCGCACAAGATGAAAAGACCTATCGCAAGAGCTTCACCGTTCTATTGCGTATTCTGAAATGTATAACGTTGATGTAGTCGATAGAAGAGGATATAGAGTGTCTTACCCTCTTTTCTGCGTTCACTGTGGATCAGCCAATCTACCACAAGCAATCGTATGTATCCAGTGCAGGCAGTCGCCAAGGGCAAAAGCTCTGGGGGCAGCCGTTACCAATTCCACTGGATCTCTGCCAAACAATTACCCCCTTAATCAGCGCTATCTCATTCTTGGTCAGGTCGGAATGGGCGGCATGGGAGCAGTATACAAAGCGGAAGACACGAAACTTGGTAATCGCCTGGTCGCCATCAAAGAGCTGAGCCAGAGCGACCTCAATCCGCGCGAGATCGCCCTGGCCTCCAAAGCCTTCAAACAAGAAGCTCATATGCTGGCTGGCCTCCATCACCCCAACCTCCCTAGCATTCACGATTATTTTAATCAGGGTGGTCGCTCGTACCTCGTAATGACATTTATCGAAGGCGAAACGCTCGAACACTACCTCAATTCAACAGAAAATGGCTATCTCACCATCAAAGAAGTGCTCGATATTGGTATCCAGTTGTGCACGGCTCTTGATTTCCTGCATACACGTCAACCTCCTATCATCTTCCGCGATCTCAAGCCTGCCAACATTATGCGCACACAGAACGGTCACATTTACCTGATCGACTTTGGCATCGTTCGCCGCTTCAAACCAGGACAGACCAGGGATACCCATGCCCTTGGTACGTTGGGCTACGCTGCCCCAGAACAATACGGTAGAGCACAGACAACCCCGCGCGCTGATATTTATAGTTTAGGTGCCACCCTCCACTATTTACTTTCAGGCAACAACCCCGTCAATACCCCCTTCCGCTTCGCGTCGCTGAATTTTCAAGATCAACCAGAACTGTTAGATCTTGAAATGCTGGTCATGCAGATGGTAGATATGGATGAGATCAAAAGACCTGGCAGCGCAGCCGCCATCAAACAGGCATTGCAGCGCATTGCCCCTCTGGAAGGCGAATACAAGCCACATGTTAACAGTACACGTCTTCAAAGAAATCCCTCACCAGCAACGAGACGCATTCACACTCCCGGGCCTGCCTCAATGCCACTCCAGGTCTCCGCGCTCCCGCCGCAAGCCAGTTCAACTCCTTCGCGCCAGGGCGCCAGCATCTATACCTACCGCAATTTTTGGCCCGTCAATGCTATCGCCTGGTCGCCAGATGGCAAACTCATCGCCTCCGCCAGCACAAATGTCCAGTTGTGGGAGGCTTCCACCGGCAAAACCGTCTTTACCCATCGTGGACACTCAAAAACAGTTAATGCCGTGGCGTGGTCTACCGATAGGAGAACAGCGACTCCTGGACGTGGCTATCGTATCGCCTCTGGCAGCGATGATAAAACCGTACAGGTTTGGAACGCCGCTACCGGCAAAAACATCACTACATATACTGGTCATGCCCATATCCTACGCGGCGGGAGTGTAAAAGCTCTTGCCTGGTCACCTGACGGCACACTCATCGCTTCTGCCGGCCACGATAAAACCGTACAGGTTTGGCATGTCGCTACTGGAGGCACCGTCCACACCTATCAAGGGCATGCGCACTGGCGCAAGGGCGGCCCAGTCAACACACTTGTGTGGTCGCCCGATGGGCGATTCATCGCCTCTGGCAGCAACGATAAAACAGTGCAGGTTTGGGAAGCCGTCAGCGGCGCCTACGTCTTCACCTATCGCGGAGTTACCGCTGAAGTGCATGCCATTGCCTGGTCTCCCAATAGCAAGTTCATTGCCTCTGGGGATACTACTGGCAGAATTCGCATTTGGGATGTAGATACGGGGAACTACCTCCTCACCTATGTCGCCCATAGCGCCGCGGTCAGAGGTATTGATTGGTCGCCTGATGGCAAGTACATCGCCTCCGCCAGCGATGATACAAGTGTGCAGATCTGGGACGCCATTACAGGCAACCAGGTCATCACGTATTCCCAGCACACCGCAAGTGTCAAAGCCGTGGCCTGGTCCCCCGATAGCAAACTGATCGCCTCCGCCAGCGAAGATAACACCGTCCAAGTCTGGCAACCATAGTAGGAGCGACCCTCGTGGTTGCTTGCGTTCCCTCTTTCTCGCCATATATTGACTTTTCCTTGCACCGCTCCGCCTAAATATGTTACCTATATAGCATGGGTAAAGTCACACTCAGGAAACCGAGAGGAACAGCACAGTCAGGAACCCTATAGCCTAAAGGCTATGGGCTTGCGTACTGTTGAGCGTTCTAGCTCAGGCTGACGCAAGTCTGAACCTGTCCAGGCTCAGCCAGGGTCTCTCGCTTGGATACAATCAAGCTAGCCAACGGGCTACGTTACCAGAGAAATAGGTACCTTTAGATGCCTCCTCAGTCTGAAGCTCTACGGTCAAGGGTTAAACATCTGTACAGGGTGAAGGAAGTGCTCTTGACGCCAAACCTCTGATTAACATTGCCGAGAGGAGCCTGGGAGCAATCCCAGCGTCACACAGGCCCTTACGGGCACGGTTTAGCCGTTCCGTACCACAAAAACGGCTCCCCGCAAGGGGATGCAAGACGAAAGGCAGTTCTGTCTGCGGACAGCCTTTCTTTCCTCCCGCCCCGTGAACGGAGGCGGGCATCCAGAAAGGATTCTTGGTGAATTTCGATCTCGACGAAGAGCAAGCAGAGATCCGCGACACAGTCCGTCGCTTCACCGAAAGTCATATCACACCCTACGCTGAAACGTGGGACGAGCTTAACCACTTCCCAAGAGAAGTCTATACCCTCATGGCCGAACTCGGCCTCATGGGCATGACCACCCCCGAAGAGTATGGCGGCAGCGCACTCAGCCGCCTCTCTGGCGCGCTGGTCTACGAAGAACTGGCCAGGGGTGAGATGGCTACCTCCGTCGGACTTTCGGTTCAAAACATGGTCGCAGGCTCAATCGCCCGTTTTGGCAACGCGGAGCAAATACAGCGTTGGGTCACCAGGCTGGCCTCCGGCGAGTTACTGGGAGCCTTCTCCCTGAGCGAAACCGCCTCAGGCTCAGACGCCGCCAGCCTGCAGTGTCGCGCAGAGAACCAGGGCAGTTCCTACCTCCTCAATGGCTCAAAAACGTGGGTGACCAACGGTGGCGAGGCCGATGTTTATTTGCTCATGGCCCGCACCAGCGCCGGAAAGGGCGCGTCAGGTATAAGCTGTTTCGTCGTCGAGAAGGGTACGCCAGGCTTCTCCTTTGGCAAAACAGAGCGCAAAATGGGCCTGCACTCATCCCCGACCCGCGAACTCATCTTCGAAAACTGCCAAATTCCCGCTTTCAACCGCCTCGGCGATGAAGGCCAGGGCTTCAAAATTGCCCTCTCTTCCCTGGACGGCGGGCGTGTCAATATTGGCGCAGTGGCCGTTGGCGTCGCCCAGGCAGCCTTCGACATTGCCTGCAACTATGCGCGAGAGCGCCAGCAATTCGGCCATCCTATCGGTGCATTCCAGGGCATTCAATTTATGCTCGCCGACATGGCCATGAAAATCGAAGCCGCCCGCCTGCTCGTCTACGAGGCAGCCTACCGGCTCGATACCGGCCAGAGCGCAAGCATGTATGCCTCCATGGCCAAGTGTTTCGCCACCGATACAGCTATGGAGGTCACGACCAACGCAGTACAGGTCCTTGGCGGCGCCGGCTACGTCCGCGATTATCCCGTCGAGCGCTACATGCGCGATGTAAAGGTATCACAAATATTTGAGGGCACCAACCAGATTCAGCGCATCGTTATCGCCCGCTCCTTACTAGGCAATTTGCGCTAATCCACTCAATAGTAGGGACCCGATGTATCGTGTCCAACTACTGTGTAACCGTGGCAGCCGCGAAATCGCGCACCAGGCTATTGAAATGCACAGCCTGCTCATCCTGCAAATGATAACTACACTTAGCCAGGATATGTACCTCAATCTGTGCGTTCACCTGCTTGAATGCATCGCCCACTTCAGACGCAGAGAACATGCCCTCACCCTCGCGCCCAACCACTACTATGACAGGCATTTGCAAACGCGCCGTAGCCTCGTGCGCATCCACGTTTAAACTATCGCTCAGGAACGAGATCAACGCGTAGCGACTGTTGGGCTGGTGAGCAGTGGTGTAAACATATTCAACCAGATCATCGGTAATCAAACCAGGGTTGTGAAACCCCTGGCGATCATAGTACCCGCTAATCGCCTGGCGCGATGTAAGCAGATTGTACACAAATTGGCCAACGATCGGCAGGCGCAAAATAAACCCCAGAGCGCCACTCGTCGGCCCTGGTGCGCTCTCCTGCAGCATCGTTGGAGGTGGTGATACCAGCACAAGTCGATCGTAGTACTTTGCATGGCGGTAAGCGTCCGCAATCACAAACGCGCAGCTTATACCATGTGCGACAACCACAGTTGGCTTGCCAATAACTTCCCTGATGAAATCCCCCACCAGGTCAGTAAATACCTCGGCGTTATAATCAATCGCCGGGCGATCGGACAAACCAAACCCTAAAAGATCTAGAACAAAAACCCGGAATTGCGTAGAAAGTATATCGATATTCTTGCGCCACTCGTAAGAAGAAGCGCCAGGCCCAAAACCATGAATGAGCAGTAAAGGCTTCGCATCCCGCGCGCCCTTTACCTCGTAGAACATATCGCCATACTTCCACGGATAGCGTCGCTCTTCACCCGTTAATAGGGTATCAAGATCGCCCGCCATCGTCTCCGTTAATCTATTCACTACAGTCATTGTTCCCAGCACTCCACCGATCAACAGCCCCGTAGTAAATAACTTCCCTGCCAGTTTCATTCTATCCCCCCTAATAAATAGTATCTTGCAACAAACATCAAGAAAACGCCTGCTCTCACCTGCAAACGTGAGCCACAAAAGGTACTATATCATGCCAAAACAGGAACGTGCAAATAAGTGAGGTTTTGATGAAACCACAAGCGATGATCGCTTGTAGATCTCCTGTTTCCTGTGTATCATGATATGTGAATGAACTGTGAAAGAAAGAGCCAGCATAGTGACTAAACTGTGACATCTAAAGGCTACACTCTATTATGAGAAGGTATGGGCAGAGGACAGAGGTAGACGATGGAGCCTATCTCTTCTGATGTTTTCCTCTGCCTTCTTCATAAGGTGGTCAACATGGCTACTTATGGTGTATATTCAGAAGTCGGCAGATTGCGTGCGGAGTAACACAACAACAATAGGAGAAAATAGGATGAGCTTTAACCTGAGAAATAGACATTTCTTGAAGCTGGATGACTTCACTCCGCAGGAGATCAACTTTCTGCTGCAGCTGTCAGCCGAACTGAAGGTGGCTAAATACGCAGGGACGGAGGTACAACACCTGAAGGGGAAACAGATTGCGCTCATTTTTGAGAAGGACTCAACGCGCACCCGCTGCGGCTTTGAAGTAGCCGCGTACCAGCAGGGTGCGCATGTGACCTACATAGGTCCAAGCGGTTCGCATATTGGCTACAAAGAAACTATGAAGGATACCGCCCGTGTCCTTGGTCGCATGTACGATGGCATCGAGTATCGCGGCTTTACACAGGCAGAGGCCGAAGAACTGGCTCAGTACTCTGGCGTACCTGTCTGGAATGGCTTGACCAATGAAGCGCACCCGACGCAGGTGCTGGCCGACTTGCTCACCATGCAGGAATACACATACAAACCGCTAGAGGATGTCTCTTTCTGCTTCCTGGGTGATGCCGGCTACAACATGGCCGATTCCCTCATGATCGGAGCAGCAAAGATGGGAATGGATATCCGCCTGGCAGGCCCCAGGCAGACATGGCCCGCTGAAACCCGCGTGAGCTATGCTCGCGCTATCGCCGCAGAGACTGGAGCGCGCATCACACTGACCGAGGATGCCGAATCTGCCGTCAGGGGTTGTGACTTCCTGTACACCGATGTCTGGGTATCGATGGGCGAAGCTCCTGATCTCTGGGCTGAGCGCATCAAGCAGATGCTGCCATACCAGGTGAACAACAAGCTCATGGCTATGACGCAGAATCCTACCACAAAATTCATGCACTGCCTGCCAGCGCTCCATAACACCGATACGAAACTTGGCAAGGAAATCTACGAGAAATACAGCCTGAGCGCCCTGGAAGTCACCGACGAGGTGTTCGAGTCGAAAGCATCCATCGTCTTCGACCAGGCCGAGAACCGGTTGCACACCATCAAAGCAGTCATGGTAGCAACGCTAGGAGACTAATCTTCTTCCTCAAACACATACACCTCAAAATCAATTTTCTCAATGCCCTCCGTCACCCAATGGTACTTCTTGTCTATCTTGACATATCCCATCGCACACGCTAATCTCATGCCAAGCCCTTCAACCACAAAAGGAAAATTAATGCAACCATCAACTTACCTCACCCTATCAGACGAAGTACAGACAGCCCTGCAGGAGCAACGTCCAGTCGTCGCTCTCGAATCCACGGTCATTGCTCACGGCCTCCCATATCCCGCTAACATCGAAGTTGCGCAATCCATGGAATCAGCCATTCGCGCCGAGGGCGCCATTCCCGCCACTATTGGCATCCACAACGGCACAATCAAAATTGGCCTGAACCTCGACGAGATTACCCACTTAGGCATCGCGCAAAATGTACGCAAGGTCAGCAGGCGCGACCTTGCCATCACCCTTGCCACAAAACAACTCGGCGCAACCACCGTCGCCGGGACCATGCTTTGTGCCAGTATGGTTGGCATTCGCTTCTTTGCCACCGGCGGCATCGGCGGTGTCCATCGCGGCGCCGAGACCAGCATGGACATCTCCGCGGACCTCACCGAGTTGAGTCGCTCTCCCGTTCTCGTCGTCTGCGCCGGAGCAAAATCTATCCTCGACCTCAACCTGACCCTCGAATACCTTGAAACCCAGGGCGTACCCGTCATTGGCTGGCAAACCGACAATTTCCCCGCCTTCTACGTCCGCAACAGTGGACGCCCCATATCCTATCGCGCCGATGAGGTCGCCACAATCGCAGCTATCGCCCGTGTACAATGGCAATGCAACCTCCACGGCCTGGTCGTAGGCTGCCCCATACCAGAAGAATATGCAATGGACCCCGGCCTGCTCGAGGCCGCCACTGAGGAAGCCCTACGCCTCGCCCATCAGCAAGGCATTCGCGGCTCCGCCACCACCCCCTTCCTCCTTGCCCACGTAGCAAAAAGAACCTCCGGAGAAAGCGTCGCAGCCAACAAAGCCTTGCTCATCAACAATGCCCTCTGGGCAGCCCGCTTCGCCCAGACCTACTACTTCAAAGAATAGAGTGGTATATAATATATTTTATAGAGATGCTAGAGTAGCTTTTTGAAAATTTTACCTGGTTTTGCAATTTAAAGCTGTGATGTAGTTCATATTTTGTGACAATTCAGTAGCCAGGAGCAGCAACATATGGATCAGCTAGATAAGGGTGTACAGCAGCATTCCACCACTGCTATTAGTAGCGCGTCTATAAATGGCGGCGTTGCCCCTTCTCCAGGGAACAACGGTGCTATAACAAAAGTGGAGCTTACCCTTAGAGACCGTTTTGAGATAATGATGAAAGCCTATAGCGCCTCTCTTCTTGCAGTTGGGGTCATGATGCCTGTTATTGCCTCATTAGTCGCAGCGGGGCTCTACCTGTTCCACACCTCTCTTGAACGGGTCACTTCGGCCATTCTTAACGCCGGGGCCTTCAATGCATTAGTCTTTAGTAGCCTGTTTACAGGAGCGCTCTGGCTCGTGGTTTCCATTCCTTTTTGTTTTTTGTGTACAGCTCGAAATGCCAAGCCCGGCAATTACACTCGACTCCACAGCCGCTTACATCAACTGCAGGCAAGCCTTGGCCTGAAAAACGATGTTGATGTGCCTTCCGAAGAGTTCAATTCCATCATGAAGGCAGCGGGCTTCGACAGGGAGAGCGATAGACATACATGGAGTGTCGTGCAAGAGGCCTACGTTTGCCATATGGATATCTGTCGAAAGCTCAAATCATTTCCTGCCGGACTCGTATGGAGTACAGGTACGGGATACAACAGTGCATGGACGCTCTTGCATCATGCTGAAGAGGCTATGATCGAAGTGACGGATGTTGATACAGCTCTTCGCGGAGCCAAACACGATTTTCTGGCGATTCAAGGCTCTCAAATTGATAGTAAAGATGGTCTGCTCGCTGATGTGATTCGGGCGGTAGCGGTATTGAAACTGCAACCAGACGAAGCCGAGGATTACTTAAAAGAGCAACAGCCAGGCAAGATGCCTGTAACATTGAGCCAACTCACGGAGTTGATCCACCACTCAAGTGGCGTGGTATCCAACAAAGGCGTAGAAAATGCTCATCCTAAGACTGAAGCGGAAGCAGCGGCGCGGATCACGCTGCGTGAGGTGAGGAGTACGCTCAACAGCTTCCGTGATAACCGCTGGGAAGGGTTCGTGCGCCAGCGCGGTCGGCTCCTGAGAGCGATTGCGGTCACGGGAATCGTGACATATGTTTCAATCTGCTTTGTGCTGGCAAGCGGACCACCACCGGATTTCATTCTGGCAGCGACGCTGTTCTATATAGTCGGCGCCATTGCCGGATTATTCGTCAGGTTTTACCATGAATCGAGAAGCAGCACGCCCATTGATGATTTTGGTCTTACCACCATTCGTTTGCTCGCTATTCCGTTGCTCTCTGGCCTGGCGGGTATGTGGGGAGCACTGTTAGTAATTCTCCTTCCCGACCTGGCCTTTCAATTTTCCAGTCAAGTATCCACCGCTGCCTTACAAAGTAGCATTGCCAAGGGATTGAATGACATTCAATATCTTCTTTCGCCGCAGTTTTTGCTTGCTGCCGCAGTTTTTGGCGCAACGCCCAACCTGGTCATCCAGGGTCTCCAACGGAGGGCTGAAGAATATGCATCTGAGCTAAAGAGTAGTACAGCATCGGTAACGCAGGCGAGTGGTGTCAAAGCTTGAGGTGTGAGCGAGAGGGTGAGGGCAAAACCCTTCCCCCCCAATTTGACAACACCCCCACCCCAGGGCTATCATGCTATAAGGAAAACAACACACCACACACCGGAGGAACATTTCATGACCGATCCCACAGCCACTAATAACGGCATTGTGTTTCATACACATACACTCAGCAATGGCGTACAAATCGTCGCCCAGCCCATGCCCGACTTCGAATCCGTCTCCGTCTCATACTACGTCCGTACAGGTTCTCGCGACGAGCCAGATCCCACCATCGCAGGTGTCTCCCACTTCTTAGAGCACATGGTGTTTAAGGGCACCCAGACCCTTGATTGGCAACAAATCACCCTCGAGTTCAACAAAATTGGCGCCGAACTCAACGCCTTTACCTCGCATGAGTCCACCGTCTACTACGCGCGCGTGTTGGGTGAATATCTGGACCGCGCCGTTGAACTTCTCAGCGACATGATGTATCCTCGACTGGCCGAAAGCGACTTCGAGACAGAAAAAGAAGTCATCGTCAACGAGATCGCTCGTTCGCAGGACCAGCCATACAGCTCCACCTTCCGCCGCTTGATGCAAACCTATTTCAGCACCCACCCCCTCGGCCATGATGTGCTTGGGACGCCAGAGAGCATCCACAACATGCGCGTCGAGCAGATGCGCGAATACTGGAATCGTCGCTATGCCGCCAACAATATGATCCTGGCCGTTGCCGGCAATTTCGATTGGGAACACATTCTCCATCTGGCAGAAAAATACTGCACCAACTGGCGCGTCGGTGACTCCGGTCGTAACGTTGAGCGCTACGAACCCGTCCAATCAATCAACGATGTCGTCGTTGACAAAAAGCTCAAACAGCAGATCATGATTCTCGCCATGCCCTCGGTAGACCTGAAAGACCCCGACTACTACGCCGCCAACCTTGCCAGCAGCATCCTGGGGGATAGCGAAGGTTCACGTCTCTATTGGAACATCTACCAGAAGGGTTTGGCAGAATCGGCCAGCACCGGTATCATGGCCATGGAAGGCACCGGCGTCTTATATATGCAGGCCAATTCAACGCCCGATATGGCTCCGCGCGTCCTCAAACTGCTGAACGAAGAACTCAATAACTTCCTGAATGATGGGGTCTACGAGGACGAGTTGCGTCGTGCCAAAGATAAATGGATCAGCAGCATCGTATTGAACAGCGAGTCAACATTCTACCGTATGTTCAACCTCGCCTCCGACTGGGTTACCGAGGGTCGCCTGGTGACCGTCGATGAAGAGATAGAGCGCATCGAAAAAGTCACTGTCGACGATGTTGTCCGCTCCCTGAAACGCTTCCCCATCCGCGAAAAACAAGTCCTGACTGCCCTGGGACCATTGAGCGAAACAGAACTCCTGGCATAACGCTTTCCAGCTTATGTGAAGGCACACTGGGGAAGCCTGCGGGTTTCCCCAGTGTGCCTTCACATAAGCTATTTTTCTTCCTCAGAATCCTCAATCACGGCCCGTAACACACGCGCAACCTGTGACGGGGGCCCTTCCGTGCCAGTTCGACGCTCATTACCTCCCACCGTGAGTGGTCCGCTGACCCCGCCCGGCAAAGGACGCGGCAGCGGTGGCATAGCCGGTATTTCAGGAGCAAGGCCCACCTTCATATCCACAAAACGACGAAATCCGGCAGAATAATAGCCCCGTTCAGTCTGCCACATCTGGCGCAGCCTGGTTTCACTGAGCATCCTGCCCATATACTCTTCCCAGGCTTCCCACACATCGTTGGGCAGGCCACCCTTTTGTGACTGCGTCCAGATATGCTCAAAGAAATCCAACATAGCCGTGCCAAGCCAGCGCACACGCTCTCTAAGAGCAGGATCAATCGTCTTGAGCGTACCCGTAATCTCATTATTGCCCCCCTCCCCTGCTCCCGCTGGTTTGGGACTCATCAAGACACGGCTGGCCTCTGGATACGTCATCATCAATTCGCCGATGTGCGCCTCTGCGTCATAAAGGCTCTGATAGGTCGCACTGTAGATAGTATCGATAAAGACCCGCGTCTGCGCCGTCATCTCCTTACTTTGCACCACCAACGCGGTCGTCTGTATGCGCATAGCGCGCGTCTGCACCACTAGCAAAAAGATGGTCACCGGCAATACCAGGGCCTGTAAAACATTGGCAAGCAGACCAATAATGGCGATCATTTCATCAAATGTGAAAGCAAGGATGATGCTGGCGAATATCTGCATAGTAACCTCTTAAGCAGACCCTGTAAAAATGAGCTGCAATATCTTTCCACTCAGAACTCGCTCACAAGAAAAATCGTAGCGGAGCCAGGATACGTTCACTGAGTTTTACATACCATGGGCGGCTCTTCCACTTCTCCAGCGTCAGCTCAAACATGCCAGTTGTATCACTTTCAAAAAGCTCCTGCATTTGCTGTGCTAACTCAACGCTGTAAATCTCGACATTGATCTCAAAATTGCCAATGGAACTCAACCGGTCCAGGTTAGCAGTACCAAGTGTAACCCACTGGCCGTCAACTGAACACGTTTTGGCATGGAGCATTGCGTAATGATAGCCAAAGATACGCAGGCCCCCCTTCAGGCACTCGGTGAAATACCCACGTGCCAGCCAGTCCGCCACAATGTGATTCGATTGCCAGGGTACTAATACCCGTACATCCACTCCGCGTGCAGCGGCAGCCTTCAAAGCACCGAGCAGGATATGATCAGGAACAAAATAAGCATTGGTGAGCATGATCGAGTGCTCAGCCCGGTCAATTGCTTCAATATACATATCGCGTATAGGGAAAGTCAGCCTCAACGCATCATTGCTGCGTATATTAATCAAAGGATCAAATTTGCGTGGGTAATGTCTCGTAATAGCTCTTTCTCCCACGTTAGATCGGTTCCAAAAACTCACAAATGAATGCGCGAGATCGGCCGCTGCCGGACCGCGTAAGCGCAGGTGTGTGTCTCGCCATTCCGTCGCATAGAGGCTCCCGAGGTTATATCCACCAATAAATCCTAGAGATCCATCCACGACCAGCATTTTGCGATGATCCAGGGCATAGCGCCGCGGATCAAGAATATGCCATGGACGACGAATGGGCTGATACTCCAACATGTGGATACAAGGCGGGAAATGCTTAAACGAGCGCGGCACGACCAGGTTGGCAAAGGCATCGTAAATAACATACACATCCACCCCCTGCTCCGCCTTCTGTATAAGGTGTGCCTTCAACTCTTCCCCCACAGCATCACCTTTCCAGATATACGACTCCAGGTAAATGCACTCCCTCGCATTATCAATTGCCTCAAGCATAGCAGCGTAAAGATGTGCCCCATAAGCATAAAGCTGTAGATAATTATCGCCAACCTGTACTTCATGCAGCCGCAGATGTGGAAAACGAGCTTTGCGTTTGTGCCGCACCCGCAACCCCGCAACCACACGCAGCACGATTACCGTGAAAGCCTGTAGAGCAACGACAATAATGAGAATATTCTGCACCAGGCGCGTAAAAGGATTTCGGCGCCATAGACTCTTCAAATCACCTTTACGCACCATGAGTAACGTCCCATTTCTCCTCTTCTGTTTTGCCCTATCCTACGCCTCTATATTACCATAGTCGGCAGTATCTAAAGCGGTGATGATCTCACCCAATCCCCAGATGAACGTGTGACAAAGAATTGAGCTTGCTTTCCCTTGTGGCTATTGTGGGCTTGTGTTCTTGCGCATCCGACTAAATTGAGCACGGAAGCGCAAGGTATCTCCTTGCCTTCCGTGGTGGTTTTCTGCACCAGAGCTGTAGCCAATACACAGGCGAACCAGCACCCATTGCGAGCGAAAATCGCAACCTCTGTATTCACTTGATGAAGAGGTAGCCATAGTTAGCTGGCACATCGACCGTTATGATTTGATTCGCACTGCTGACTGCAATCTCAAGGGGAGTTGAACGCACATCATCATCGATCCTTTCTCGATAGCTACCTGGCTCTGGAAAAGGAACCGCGATCGATTGTTGCTGATCAGAGAAGTTGAGGAACACCATGGCAATTTGCTGCGCAGCTGTGGACTGTCTTCTGTAAGCCACTACCCTATCGCCAGTCCTGGATTGGGCATTGTAGTAGAAGGACTCTCGACTGCGTAGAGCAGGGCAGGTGTGCCGAAGCGTTCCAAGGATCCGATAAAGGCGCACGAGCGGCACCCCGAAATCGTCGTAAAAGTACTCCCAGTTCACATCGCGCCGGAAGCAGATACGCCCATTCCCCTGGTCCGGCAGAACGTAGTTCTCTGCGAACTCCTGTCCCTGCCAGAGCATTGGCGTTCCCTGGCAGGTATACAGTGCGATCACAAAGGGTTGCAGCTTGTAGGATTTGCTCCTATCCCCGAATGGGACGTCACCCGGCAGTTCCCCCACAAAACAAATCAACTGGCTATGGTCATGGCTCTCCAGGTACTGGAAGGGTGCAACGGGCATAGCGACGGGATCGTTGGCAATGTCATGCACGGTTTTGGTATCGGGGTAGGGATTGCTCCCGAAGCGGGTATCAAGCAGATGGACAAAATCATCATCCACATAATGGAACTTCGCCATGTCCTCGGCTTTGTTCAGGAGTCCATCCTGCCACGTGCTGTTGGAGTACGTGGTGCTGAGGATTTCTTGGGGCCGATTCAGGGCTTCGGGGCACTGAATGATCCGACTGTATTCACCTGGAGCTACGCCGCCAGAGGGGGTAAACTGGGGGATCCTCAGCGACTCATTATATACATCGAAGGCCATCTTGGCGTACTTCACACCTGCCGGACCGTCATAGAGATCGGTGACTTCGTCGTAACGGAAACCATCCACATGGTACTCGTGCAGCCAGTGAAAGTTCGCCGCCTGGACATAATCACGGGCAAACTCCTGGCTGAAGTCAATCTCGGGGCCGAACGGACCAACCCCACCGATCATTGGACTCGGAAGACTAGCATTCTCGTAGACCAAATGGTAGGGGAAGGTCACATCGACGTGTTGATAGACTACATCGAGAATGACAGCGACTCCTGCCTGATGGCAGGCATTGATCAGGCGCTTGAGTCCCTGCACGCCGCCCCAACGCTCACATGGGGCAAAGTAGTGCAGCGGCCCATACCCCCAATCAAAGTCCAACTTCAAACTCGTGATTGGCATCAACTCCAGGCAAGTGACGCCAAGGCTCTTGAGGTAAGGCAAGCGTTCGACGACACCGTCAAAGGTACTGTTGAACTCTTCGACATGCAGCTCGTAGACCACCAGATCTTCCAATTCAGGGACTTTCCAGGCATCATCAGTCCAGACAAAGTCTGCAACAGAGCCCGGAGTGACGAATGCGGAAAGCTCACCCACGTCATCCGTTGCGCGGGCGAAGGGGTCAGTAAACCAGCGTGTAACCACATTCTTCGTGGCGGTACCGGGAATCGTTTGGAGGAGTTGGTAGCGGTACAGATAGGTGCCAGGCTGCCCAAAATTGGTCCCAGGCTTGACAGGAATAGTGACCTTAGCGCTCCAGAGATTGTTTGACGAGCCAACTACAGGAGTAAGGGGGAAATCGAGGGGTTTGATCTGTGGAACAAAGCGGTCATCCTTGTGGATCACGCGCACGAGCA
>WNGL01005195.1_pt1 | contig 15488 bp, 15 predicted proteins | sample 5400591 | NCBI WGS metagenome assembly WNGL01 (sample SAMN13153377, study PRJNA577476) | soil metagenome | isolation source: 80 cm soil or saprolite under Garry oak tree replicate 1 | place: USA:California | collected 2016-06-15
GCCGGCTCGCTACGTACTTCCGCAGGTCTGCGAGTCCAGGCGCTGCCATCGCGCTCCTGCGGATGAACACGCAAATGGACATTCGCCACGTGCTGCCCACCATTCGCGTTCCCACACTTGTGATCCATCGAACGGGGGATCGGGACGCGAACGTCGAAGAAGGTCGCTGGATCGCGGGACAAATTCCAAACGCGCGCTTCGTGGAGCTGCCGGGTGAAGATCACATCCCGTGGGTCGGCGATCAAGATGCAGTGCTAGACGAGATCCAGGAATTTCTGACTGGAGTTCGCTCAGTGCCCGAATTCAATCGTGTTCTGGCGACTGTGCTTTTCACCGACATCGTCGGCTCGACCGAACGGGCGACGCAGCTCGGCGACCGCGCGTGGCGCGACCTTCTTGATTCGCATCATGCTCTGGTGCGTAAGGAACTGGCTCGGTTTCGCGGGCGCGAGGTTAAGACCATCGGTGACGCATTTATCGCCACGTTCGACGGGCCCGCTCGCGCGGTCCGATGCGCGTGCACCATTCGTGATCGCGTTTCGGAACTCGGGATCGAGATTCGCGCCGGCGTGCACACGGGAGAAATCGAACTGAGCGATGGCGATATCGGTGGAATTGCCGTTCACATCGCTGCTCGCGTGATTGCGGCGGCGCAGCCAAGCGAAGTTCTCGTCTCGAACACCGTAAAAGATCTCGCCGCCGGATCGGCCATCGAATTCAGCGACCGCGGTGCGCACGTGTTAAAAGGCGTCCCGGATGAATGGCGCCTATTCGCTGTTACGCGATAGGTCTGCCGGGCCTCTGAGAATTTGATAATGATAAGCGAAGAAGAAGCGCGGGCGAAGATTCTTGAAAACCTGCGGCCGTTGCCCGCGCGGCGGCTCCGAATTGATTCGCGAGCCCCGATTGTTTCGGGGTTGTCGATCTTGGAGGCGCTCGATTGTTTCGCGGCGCAGGATTACTTCGCGCGATTGCCGCTGCCGAATTTCGACAACTCGGCGATGGACGGTTACGCGGTGATCGCAAGCGACTGCCGATCGGGCGTCCGATTGCGCGTGGTCGGGGAGCAACCGGCTGGGCTAGATCGGCAACTGCGTCTTTCGCCGGGCGAAACGATTCGGATTTTCACCGGCGCACCGATGCCCCTCGGCGCGGATGCGGTCGTGATGCAGGAAGACGTTGCGCGTGGAGGCGACCAAATCGTCGTAAGCGTAGATGTCGATCCTGGCGAATTCGTGCGAAAGCGCGGATGCGATTTAGCTGAAGGTCAAAAAATCCTGGCGAAGGGCGAACGGATTCGTCTGGCGACAACCGCGCTGCTTGCATCACAAGGTTTCGCCGAGGTGACCATCGGCGGCGAAGTGGATGTGGCGATCATCTCGACCGGCGACGAACTTGTGAAGCCCGGAGACAAAATTAAACAGGGGCAGATTTACGAAAGCAATTCGCTGCTATTGCAGGGGCTGGCGCAACGCTGCGGCGCCTCTGTGCGATCGGTGGAATATTGTCCGGATGATCGCGATTCTTTAACCGAGGCCCTTAAGCGCGGCATCCAACATGACGTTCTCATTATTAGCGGAGGCGTGTCGGTAGGCGAACATGACATCGTCCAATCAACATTGCGATCCCTCGGCGCCAAGATCGACATTTGGCGAGTGGCGATCAAACCGGGTAAGCCATTTCTCTTTGGCCGCGTTGACAAGTGCGCCGTCTTTGGCTCGCCCGGGAATCCAGTTTCCGCTTTCATCACGTTTCTGCAATTTGTGCGTCCGGCGATTCTGAAAATGATGGGCGCAATTAATCTCGATCTGCCGGCAGCGCCGGCGAGGTTGTTGGTCGATCTAACCAACGATGGCGATCGGCCGCATTACGTACGCGGAAAACTCGAAGACGGAAAATTTACGCCAGTTGGCCGCCAGGAATCGCATGCGCTTTTCGGTTTGAGCCAATCGAATGCATTGTTGCGCGTCGCCGTCGGCGAGTCGTTGAAAGCCGGCGAAATTGTCGATCTTCAAATCTGGGATAGCTAATTTTTCGCCTGAGCGTGGTTTGACAGGCTACGCGCGCATTTCTAGCTTAGTCGCCTTGAATACGGGAGCGCTCACCGCGTTTGCACGAAGTCCGACCGATCACATTCGTGCGGATGCGGAACGGCTTTCCCACATCATTTTGGAGATGCAGCGCTGCTTTGTGCTGCGTCTTTGCAAGCAGCTTGCGCCGGGCAACGTTTCGTTCTCGCAATTTTTTCTTCTCGCCTATCTCGATCAAAAAGAAGTGCTCACCATGTCGGCGATTGCGCAGAAAATGGGGCACACTACCGCGGCGGCGAGCGGTTTGGTGGCGCGACTGGAGAATCTTTCTTACGTGATGCGCTCCGTCGCGCGAGATGATCGCCGCAAGGTGATGGTCTGTATCACTCCGAAAGGTTCGGCGCTAGTCCGGCGGATTCGCGAGGAAATGGTTGGCAATCTTGTGAAAATCCTGAATCACCTCACGCCCGACGAACAAAAGGCGTGGTTACAGATTTACAGTAAAATTTATGATTACTGCCAATCGAAATGATTTTCATCTATTGGCCGGCAATGCTATCACACCACGGTAAAGAGCGCGCAGTTTGAATCTACGCGGCTACGATTACGCGTCTAATCTCTCGGGCTACATCTTCTTTATGCGAAAATATTTTGTAATCTCCGGGTTCGCCGCTGCGGTGATTGCCGCCGGACCGGTGGCGCGCGCTGGCACAGGCGAAGGATCGACATCGAGAGGCAGTGGTACATCTTCTTCACGCAAAGTTCCCACGTTTACACTTGATCAAGCGATCATGACGGCGCTCCAGCGCAATCCGACTCTCCTCATCGCGGAACAAGAGATCAAGCGGACGAAAGGCGTGATCATTCAGATCCGGGCGCAGGCACTGCCGCACATCACACCGGCCGGGACTTTTGAATGGACTGATCCGAACCTGATTGGGGCTCGGGTATTGGGAGGTACGAGCGGGACCAGTACAACGCCCGGAACCACGACGACAGGCGGGGCCGCATCCATTGTTGACTCACCGCCGTCGCAGGTCAGGGATGCCCAGCCACTGGCGGCCCCGTCGCCGACACCAACTGTCACCAATACTCAGTTGAGCGATATATCCTACAGCATCAGCGTTCTTGGAACGCAGCTGGTTTTTAACGGAACAACCTGGCCGTCGATCCGCGGTACTTTCTTTCAGCGAGACAGCGCCTACTTCGCGTTCCGCAATACGCTGGACCTACTCCTCGCGACCGTGAAAACGCAGTTCTACCAGGTAGTGGTCAATCGAGAGCTCATCAAAGTGCAGGAGCAATCGGTACACTTGCTGGAAACTCAGTTGAAGGATCAGCAGAACCGCTTTGAAGCGGGAACAGTTCCACGTTTCAACGTGCTGCAGGCGGAAGTCGCTCTCTACAATCAGCTTCCGCTACTGATCACCGCGCAAAACAACTATCGAATATCGAAGATTACTCTGGCCAAGACCCTGGGCCTCGATTTTCAACCACGACGCGGTGAAAACCCGCCGTTGGAAGTCGTAGGCGAAATGCCATACGTCCCGCGCACCATCGAGCTGGCCGATGCGATTGAGCTTGGAAAACAGCGGCGCCCATTTCTTAAACAGGCGAGGGCAAACGTCTTGAACCAGGTCGAACAAGTGCACGCAGCATGGGGCCAGTATCTTCCCACCATCAACACAACTGGAGGCGGCGAATGGGTGAGCTCGCCGACAAACTCGAGCTGGCACGATATTTCAAAAGGTTGGATCGCGCAGGTGCAGGGCAGCGTGCCTATTTGGGACAGCGGCGCGATATATGGCCAAGTCAAACAACAGCGCGCCCTTCTTTCGGAAGCCAAGATCACTTACGACGATGATGTGCGCCAGGTTGAACTGGAAATACAGACCGCGTATTCAAATTTGCTGCAGAACCGCGAACTTATTAAGAGCCAGGAGAAAAACGTGGAGCAAGCCGAGGAAGCGCTACGCCTGGCCAAAGCCCGGCTCGACGCTGGCGCAGGGGTGCAGTTGGATGTCCTCAACGCCCAGGTCCAGTTGCTCACGGCGCAATCGACGCGTTTGCAAGCGCTTTTCGGATACAATTCGTCCCTCGCGGAGTTCGACCGGGCCACTGGCGCGCAGAGTACCTACACCGAATCGTTCGCCAACCTGGCGCCGCACGCGACCCGATCGAACACCTATGATACAAGCAGCGGGACGGATGCCACTGGCAAGCGTAAAAAAACTTCAACGCGCTGAGCGAAGATAGTAATAAGAAATCTCAAGGGAATTGCGCATCCCCAATGCCGAGCTGCCACCAAATCCAGACGGAAACGGCGAGGGGCGGCTGTTAACAAGATTCGTTTTGGGATTTGGAGCTTCGACGGCGCGGCTGCAGATTTTCTCCGGTGACAAAGCAATTTCCCATCGAGCAATTTCAGGCGCTTCATGACGCGGCCGTTTGTCGGCACGCATTTATCACGCGCATCGCAGGTATCGATGTTTCGCATAATAAAAGCGAAGCGTTAAAACGGCTCGAAGCGGCGCATCGCGAAATTCGCAACGCAATTGGCATCGGCGATTGGCCGCTGCTCATCGCCCAACAAATTCACGGGAACAAGGTTGCAATCATCGATACACGGGTTGAATCGGACAAACATTTCGCCGGCTACGATGGCTTCATTACAAATCAGCCGCGGATCGCGTTGGGCATTCATGTTGCCGATTGCTGCGCTGTTTACATCGTCGATCCAAAAACACCTGCGATCGGTCTCGTGCATTCCGGACGTAAGGGCACTGAGCTCGATGTCGTCCCGAATGCAATCACACAAATGATCGAGTGCTTCGAATCAGCGCCAGCGAACATCATTGTGCAACTCAGCCCCTGTATTCGCCCGCCTCATTACGAGATCGATTTCGCCGCGAGAATTATCGAGCAATGTCGGGCGCTTGGCGTGAAAAAAATCCACGACATCGGCAGATGCACAGCGTGTCATCCCGATCTTTACTATTCCTACCGCGCCGAGAAAGGATGCACCGGCCGAATGCTGGCATTGCTTGGGCTTCTGTGAGGTAGCACAGGCTAGAAGCCTGTGCCACTTTAGATCGATGTTTCTTCGTCGGTACCGCGCTTATACGGGCAAATCCCGCGTTTCTTTGCGTGAGCGACGAAATCGAAAAACTCCCGGGCGGGCGCGCCGAGACTAAGCGTCGCCGCTTTCCCTAGCGTCTGTGAAATGTTTAGTCCGCTGGCGTAGAGTAACTTGAACGCGCTTTTGATTTCCTCCCGGTCTTTCGCGCTAAAGCCGGCCCGCTTCAAACCGATGACGTTGATCCCAAAAACAGAATTGCGTTCTGCGGCGATGACGAACGGCGGCAGATCCTTTCCGAAAGCGGAGCTGCCTTGCACCATCACGAGTCGCCCGACATGCATGAACTGGTGAAACATCGATCCACCGCCCAGAAATGCCCCGTCGTCCACGCGAACATGTCCGGCTAACAGACAATTGTTAGCGATGATGACGTTGTTTCCAATCTCACAGTTATGGCCGACATGCGCCCCCGCCATCAGGAAATTGTTGTTGCCGATCTTTGTCGCGCTTCCGTCGGGGCTGCCGCGATGGATCGTGCAATATTCGCGAATAACGTTGTCGTTTCCGATTTCGACCTTCGTTCTTCGTTCTGGCGAAAACGAAAGATCCTGCGGCGGCGCGCCAATAATCGCGCCATGTCCGATCAAATTGCCCGTTCCGATCGCGACATCTCCCTCGATGACAACGTGCGACTGCACGATTGTCCGATCACTGATCACCGCTTGCGGCCCGATCACCGAGAATGGACCGATTTCGACATCGGCGCCGATTCGCGCATCGGGATCGACAAGTGCGGTTGTATGAACCTTCACAGCACGCCTGCTTCCTTGAAGCTGAAGTAGCCGGGGCTTCCCTCGGCAGGCGCGCCAATGATGATGTGATCGAGCAGCTTAATTTGCAGAAGCTCGGCGGCTTCGGCCAGACGCCGCGTCAGGCTGTGATCGGCCTGACTCGGCGACGAATCGCCCGAGGGATGATTGTGCACGACAATCACTGCGTAGGCCGAAGACACTACCGCTGGATGAAAAATCTCACGCGGATGTGCGATGCTTTCGTTTCCACTTCCCAACGACACTTGTTCGATCCGGATGAGATGATAACGAGTGTCGAGCAGGATCACGCGCAGCGATTCCTTGCGCAGCATGCGCATTTCTGCGCCAATCAGCTCATTTACAATTTCGGGCGAATCGATCTTTTGCTTCGACAATGTCTCGTGCGCGAGGCGCCGGCCAAGATCAAAAGCGGCCGCCAGCTGTACTGCCTTGGCGAACCCAACGCCGTCGATTTTTGCAAGCTCATCGACGGTGCATCGGCTCAATCCGCGGAGCGAGCCGTAATCGCTTAACAATTTGCGTCCAACTTCAATTGCATTTGCGCCGCGGATTCCGGTGCGCAACAAAATTGCAATCAGCTCCGGATCGCTAAGAGCGGATGCACCGTGGGCGGCGAGTTTTTCTCTTGGCCGCTCTTCCCGCGGCATCTCGCGGATTTTAAGCTGCGACATTCCAGAAACGCGCGTTAGATCAACATCCGCTGGCAAAAAATGGTCGCAGATCAGACGCGAAGTTGATCGAACATCTCGCGCAACGCATCGCCTAGCGCGAAGAGCGCGTCTGCGTAAGGATTTGCCGCGATTCCATCCAATACGGTTTGCGCTTCGCGAATCAAGTCGCTGCCGGCTGCGATTGATTCGTTGAGCGCGCCGTTGGTCGCCCCGATCCTCAGAAGCTCGGTCATCTCTTCGATTCTTTCCTCAAGCACGAGCCGGCAACAGCGTTCCCGTTCAAAATCAGAAGCGGACCCCAAAAAGATCAACACTGGAAGGGTGAACTTACCTTTGCGCAGATCTGTCCCCAGTGTTTTGCCGGTCGCTCTCTCGCTGCCGGCGAGATCGAGGCAATCGTCATAAATTTGATAGGCCGTGCCGATTTGAAATCCGAAATTCTTGAACGTTTTGATCACATTCGAATCGGCCTCACTGATGAGCGCGGCCAGCTCCGCCGCCGCGGCAAAAAGCGATCCGGTCTTCTTCTCTACGATCCGCAAGTAATCTTCGACCTGCAGCTTAAGATCAAACCGGCGCTGCGTTTGGATCATTTCTCCCGAACAAATTTCACGCGCCGCCCGGGCAATTGCGCGACTGATGTCTGCGTTTTCAAAATTTGTGGAGAGATTCAGCGCATGCGCGAAAAGACAGTCACCCAAAAGAACGCTGAGCGAATTGCCCCAGCGCGCGTTCACGGTGGGCTGTGCCCGACGGCGCTCGGCCTCGTCCATGATGTCGTCGTGCACGAGCGTGGCTATGTGGATGAGTTCGACGATCACGGCAAGATCGACGTGTCCCGAGTTGATTTCGCCGGTTGCGCCGCCGGCGAGAAGCGCAAGAAGCGGGCGCAGCCGTTTACCGCGGCCACCGACAGCATAGGTCACATAGCCTTCGATGTCGGGATCAAACGCCGCCGCTTGCTGAATAATTCGCGCTTCAACTTCCTGGAGATGCGGCTGAACCAACTGCGCCACTAGAGCCAGCGGGCCGAACGGAAGACCTGTTGGCGTAACATTAGCCCGAACGACACCCGAGCGTGCGAAAACTTCCACGAGCCGAGAATAGAGGGGTGGCTTGTGTGTTGTCAAAGCATCACGCGCGTAAATTTTCCGGGGAGCAGTCGCCGCGGCGACCCAGCCTGTAGTCTTCGGCAGCTTGCCGAAGACCGCTCAACGCTTACGCAACCATGCGTCGGCTCCGTACTTTTGCTCCGCCAGTCCCCGCGCCCGATCCAAAGTCTCGCGATTGATCTCTCGCTCGCTGCAATTCGCTGATAACGCCTGCGCGAATCGTTCCGATAAACCATTCCCAAGATCGACATGTTGGATGCTGCCTTGCTGGAGCAAACCGCGCGTCGTCCGTCGCTGTGCTGCTCCTGCGACCTTGCGCCCATTCAACATCACATCTGCGCGCACCGGATTTGCGAAACAGCTGTGGCCGCGATCGATGATCGCGGCCACAGCGTCAACGATGCTGGTTACCGGGGCCAGTTCTGCGCGCTCGCCGCTCGCGACAAGCGCATTGCGCAAAGCCGCATGGATCGCAGCGTAAATCGACCTCGACGATTCACTGAAAAACGGATCGCTCGGGGGAATAACAATCGCATATGTCAGATCTTCACCGTGAAAGACAACGCCACCGCCCGTCCATCGCCGGACCAAATCGCGCTCAGTCGCATAATCCGCGACATCGGCAAATTTTCCAAAATATCCAAACGAAAGAGCAAGGGACTGCCATCGGTAAAAACGAATCGAAGGAACCTTTGTTGTTTCAAGCAAAGCTTCATCGATTGCCATGTTCATGGCCGCGGAGCGTGGCATGAAATCGTGATAAACGTGCAGCGTGTTAACGGGCCTTCTTGTCATGTCGAGCGGAGTCGAGACATCTCTCATTGCAGAACGCGAACTCTGCTTTCGGCCTTGGGACAATTCAATGCCCAAAGATATCCGATAAGCTGCACTTCAGCCGCTTCATAATTTGCTGAAGTCCGCGAAGTGTGATGCTCTGATCGCCGCGCTCGAGGCCATGCAGAGTTGATGGCGGCAGACCAAGGGCAAGCTGAGTCTCGCCCCACCAGCAATAGGCAATTGAGTGAATCGCCCCTATCACCATTCCGGCGCATCCAAAGTGGTCAGCCTTCTAGCTCGCTCAGGATTTTATTGACGGCTTCGCTCGGACGCAGATCTGCGATAATCGGCCGGCCAATAACCAAATAATCTGCCCCCGCATCGAGCGCCTCGCGCGGCGTCATCACACGTTTTTGATCGCCGGCTTCCGACCACGATGGACGAATTCCTGGGACCACCAGCTTTATTTTCGTGCCGAATTGCTGACGCAGCACTTTCAGTTCGTACGGGCTCGCGACCAGTCCGTCAATTCTCGCTTCGACACCTAACTTCGCCAGTCGTAAAACGTGATCCTCGATCTTGTCGGGGATTCCTATTTGCCGAAGCGTTTGCTCGTCTGCGCTGGTCAACACCGTGACGCCAAGCAAGGAAAGTTCTCGCGGCCTTGCGGAAACAGCGGCTCGAATCATCTCTGAACCGCCGCACAAATGAATCGTTAACATTTGGGCGCCGAGTTTGGCGCCGGATTCCACCGCGCGCGCGACCGTGTTGGGAATATCGTAGAGTTTAAGATCGAGAAAAACGTTCGCGCCGGTCGCACGAATCGCGCGCACGATTTCCGGACCTTCTGCCGTGTAAAGTTGCAGGCCGACCTTGAAGCGCGAAATGTCGCCTCGGAGTTGCTCGACCAGATCAAGCGCCTCCTTTTTCGTCGCCACGTCGAGGGCGACGATGATTTTGTTTTTTGTCATGTCGAGCGAAGTCGAGACATCTCTCATTTACTCCATGAACAGTGAGAGATTCCTCGACTTCGCTCGGAATGACAGAAAAATTACGCCGATGCAAGTTTTCGCACCTGCGAAGATCAATCTTTCCCTGAAAATTTTTGGACGCCGCGACGATGGCTTCCACGAAATCGAGACGCTCATCGCGCCGATTTCGCTTTACGACGAGATTAGGATCGACAAGGGCGATGCCAAAGAGGGAATCGAGTTTTGCTGCGATGACCCATCGGTGCCAAAGGGGTACGATAATCTCGCCGTTCGCGCGGCGAAAGCTTTCTTTGCCGGGACAAAGATCGACCCCGCGATTTCAATCGAGCTCAAAAAGAAAATTCCACATGGGGCGGGATTAGGCGGCGGAAGCAGCGACGCCGCTTCGGTGCTGCTCGCGCTCAACGAACTGTTTGAGACAAAATTGCCGCGTGAGGCGCTGGCGAAAATGGCGGAGGCAATCGGGTCGGATGTTCCATTTTTCATTTTTCAATCAGCCGCGATGTGCAAGGGACGCGGCGAAGTGGTCACTCCGCTAAAATTACAGGAACGATTGTCGATCTTGCTGTTCAAGCCTGAGTTTGCGGTCCCAACCGCATGGGCATACTCGCGCTGGCAGGACTCGCGAGAAATTCCTGGCGTCTCTTACGCAGCTCAACAATTTGTTGATCAAACTTTTATAAACGACCTCGAGCGTCCCGTTTTCGAGAAATTTGTTTTTCTTGCGCAGCTGAAGATGTGGTTATTGAACCAGCCGGAGGTCGCCGCGGCGCTGATGTCCGGTTCTGGTTCGACGGCGTTTGCGGTCCTGCGCCCCAATGTCGAGGTGCTTCTTATCGCGGAACGTGCGAAGTGCGAGCTCGATCCGGAATTATGGACGTGCGAGTGCCAAACAATCTGATTCTGGGTAGCGGCCACTGCTGGAGAGCCTGGCGACCGCCGTGAAACTCGACTGCTTAAAGCAATCGAGTTTTTGAAGCTGGAATGTCTGCGCGGAGCAAACACATCCAATGGGCGAATCAATCGTGTGAGGCGTCTCTGCCAGCGGCCGAGACGCGCATGCTAGCGCGGTGCGCTCCCCAGAATTATTCGCCCGCGCCGCGTTGTATTGCCGCGCGCGCGTGTTCGCGATTTAATTTCGCAATAAAACTGGCGCTGATCTCAGCAGGACAAACCGCTTCGCATTCGTACGTGTTTGTGCAATTCCCAAATCCTTCCGCATCCATCACGCGCACCATTTTCAAAACGCGCCTAACCCGTTCGGGATTTCCCTGAGGCAACAGGGACAGATGCGAGATTTTCGCGGCGGTGAAGAGCATGGCCGAGCCATTTGGACAAGCCGCTGCGCACGCGCCGCAGCCGATGCAGGCCGCCGCTTCCATTGCGAGGTCGGCATCGTGCTTCGGAATCGGAATCGAATTCGCTTCCGGCGCGGAGCCGGCGCGGGCGGATATGAATCCCCCCGCTTGTACGATCCGATCCAGCGCGCGTCGATCAATTACCAGGTCCTTGATGATTGGAAAGGGTCTGACCCGAAAGGGTTCGACCGTGATTGTCGCTCCGTCGCGAAATTTTCTCATGTAAAGCTCACAGACCGCACCGGGATGATCGGGACCGTGCGCTTCGCCGTTAATAGTGAGCGAACAGGTGCCGCAAATGCCCTCGCGACAATCGGAATCGAACGCAATTGGCTCCTCGTCACGGGCGAGCAACTTCTCGTTCAGAATGTCGAGCATTTCGAGAAACGATGTGTTCGGCGAAATGTCGCGCGCTTCGTAATCGACCAGTTTACCGCGCGTCTTCGCGTTGGGTTGCCGCCAAATTTTCAGCTTAAAATTCATGGCCAAAACAGCGAGAGATTCCTCGGTCCGAGCCGGACAGGCAGTTTAGCTCGGAATGACAAAAGGTAGGGACGGATCTCCAAGCCGTCCGTGGAATTAGTCGGCGTGCCTTGCGATCCCGCCCTACCAGGGAAATTGTTCATTTATAGCTTCGTTGGGTTAAGTGCACGGTTGCGAAATGAAGCGGTTCGCGATGCAATTTCGGCGGAGCGATTTGGCCGTTCCTACCTTGGAATTCCCATGCGAATACCGCGGCGTAGTTTTCGTCGTCACGCAGCGCTTCGCCGTCTGGCGTCTGATATTCTTCGCGAAAATGTGCGCCGCATGATTCATTGCGAGCAAGCGCGTCAGTGCACATCAACTCGGCGAACTCCAGAAAATCGGCTACGCGTCCGGCGCGCTCCAACGACTGGTTGAAATCCTCGTCCTTGCCCAGCACACGGACATTCCTCCAAAATTGCTCGCGCAACTCCGCAATTCTCACGAGCGCTTCTTGCAGTCCTTTGGCGTGTCGGGACATTCCGCATTTGTCCCAGAGAAGAAGACCAAGTTCGCGATGGATAGAATCGAGTGAACGTTTTGCATCGACATCGAGCATTTTCTTGATCCGCCCGCGCACTTCGCTCTCTGCTTTCTGAAATTCTCGCGAATCGGCTGGCGGCCGTTTGCTCATCTGACCGGCGAGATAATTTGGTAGAGTGTAGGGCAAAATGAAATAGCCGTCGGCCAAACCTTGCATGAGGGCGCTGGCTCCGAGCCGGTTCGCGCCGTGATCGGAAAAATTCGCTTCACCGATCACAAACAAACCGGGCACGTTGCTCATCAAATTGTAATCCACCCATAGCCCTCCCATTGTGTAGTGGACCGCTGGGTAGATCCGCATCGGTACTTTGTAAGCGTTTTCGCCAGTGATCTTTTCGTAAACCTCGAACAAATTGCCGTAGCGTTCACGAATCGTGCCTTCACCGAGGCGCTTAATCGCGTCGGCAAAATCGAGAAAAACACCGCGCCCGCCGGGCCCGACACCGCGGCCTTCGTCGCAAACTTCTTTAGCCGCGCGCGATGAGATATCCCGGGGCGCAAGGTTGCCGTAACTTGGATATTTTCGTTCGAGATAATAATCGCGGTCGGCTTCGGGGATTTCGACCGGGGGTTTCTTGCAATCTTCTTTGCGCTTTGGGACCCAGACGCGTCCGTCGTTGCGCAGCGACTCGGACATGAGCGTCAACTTCGATTGATGTTCGCCGCTGACCGGGATGCAGGTGGGATGAATTTGCGTGAAGGCGGGATTGGCAAAGAGCGCGCCTTTTTTGTAAGCGCGATAAGTAGCGGTGACATTGCTGCCGCGTGCGTTTGTCGAAAGATAAAAAACATTTCCATACCCGCCGGTCGCCAGCACAACGGCGTCGCCTGCGTGCTTTTCGATCTTTCCCGAACGCAGGCAGCGCGTGATGATTCCCTTGGCGTGTCCATCGACAATCACGATGTCGAGCATCTCCGTGTACGGAAACATTTGCACGGTGCCCGCGTCAATTTGACGGCACAGGGCCTGATAACAACCGAGCAAAAGCTGCTGACCGGTCTGTCCGCGCGCGTAAAACGTACGTGACACCTGCGCGCCGCCGAACGAGCGATTCGCGAGCAGCCCGCCGTATTCACGTGCGAACGGCACACCTTGTTCGACGCACTGATCGATGATCAGATTGGCGACTTCAGCAAGACGATAAACGTTCGCTTCGCGTGACCGAAAATCGCCGCCCTTGATCGTGTCATGGAACAGTCGGTAAACACTATCGCCATCGTTCTGATAATTCTTTGCGGCATTGATTCCGCCTTGCGCTGCAATCGAGTGCGCGCGCCGTGGCGAATCTTGAAAGCAAAAACATTTTACCCGGTAGCCCAGTTCGCCCAGGGTCGCCGCCGCCGATCCGCCGGCGAGACCGCTACCCACAACGATGACCTCGAACTTTCGCCGATTATTTGGGCTGACTAATCGTGAGTGATCCCGATGGCTGCGCCATTTTTGATCGAGCGGCCCGTGTGGAATTTTTGCGTCAAGCGTCCCGATCATAACTGTTGTGCCGGCCTGACCAAGCCGAGCAAGATGGCGACTGGGATCGACGTGTAGCCGGCAAAAAGAAGCCAGGCAAAAATTCGACCGCCCAGTGCGAGACGCGGCGCGAGTTTCTTGTCATTCAATCCCAGCGATTGATAGAAGCTGGATGATCCGTGGCTTAAATGCAGTGCGAGCAAAAATAATCCGAGAACGTAGAAACCCGATACAAGATAATTTTGAAAGCCGTAAACCATCATCGAATAGACATCGTAATGGCCGAGTGGGTCCGCCTTGAGCAAAGCAAACCGTCGGTCCGTTACGCGAACGGTGAAATGGGCCAGATGATAAATGATGAAGGCGAGCACAATGAGCCCGCTCATGAGCATGTGGCGTGAGGCGAACGTGGCTTTCACATATTGCCTGTCCATGTACGGCTCAGGCCGGGCGCGGCGATTTTCGATCGCGAGCTGAATAGTTACATAAATGTGAATGACCACGGTCAGGAGCAAAAAAATACGGATCAGCCATAACAGCGGGCCGAGGTCGCGCAGATGCTGCGAGTAACCATTGATCCAGTCTGGTCCGATGAAAATTTGCAGATTACCGAGCAGGTGTCCGATGACAAAAAGGATCAGAATGATGCCGGTGATCGCGACGATCATTTTCTTCCCAACCGAGGAGCGATAAAAAGCCGCTAAAATGTTCACGCTAGAGATATGTGCGCCGCGACGAACGATGCGCGGGTTTGAGATTATTGACGCCGCTTGGAGCGTCAAGCTATAGCCGTGATCGTTGATCACGGCCGTCCCAACCTCAGCAGTCATTGCGAGCGAATCTCCCGCCGGCTGAGGCAGCCGTCGCTACACGTGATTATTTAGCTGACCGGTCGGATATCGCCGCTACCTGGTTGTGTGCGCGTCGCGCATCGACACGGGTATGGCTAAACGCCTTCGACCAGAATCATGTTTGTCCTGGCGGTGTGATGACGCATTTTGCGCGGTTCGCGGTACTCCTCGCAGTGGAGCCAATCTTTTGCCCGCTGCATCGAGTCGAATTGAAGCACGACAATGCGCTTCGGCTGCCAATCGCCTTCGAGTACTTCCGTTTTGCCACCACGCACGACGTATTTGCCGCCGTATTTCTCTACGGTCGCGCCGGCGAGCTTCTTATATTCCTCATAGCCGACAGGATCGACGATGTCGATTTCCACAATCACGTAGGCGGACATTTCGCGAAAAAAGGTGAGGGTTGGGGTTGAGAGTTGAGAGTTTCAGCGGCCGTTCTGGTTGCTGTCTTTTGCGGCTAGCTCGGGGATTTTTTTCCGGCGTCGGAGCCTGAGCCAGTTATTCCATGTTTTGCGAAGACTGTCGCGCGGTGTCTGGTATCGCTGGTTCAGTTCGTTGCTCTTCAGGATCTGGGCGAGAATTCCTTTCACCGAAAAATCGTCGGTGTTGAGAATGGTGTAAGCGGTTCCGACGGCAGCGGCATGATGCGCGTCGCTCGCCGCGGTCATTGGCAGACTGCGGATCTGCGCGTATTTGAAGGCGTAACGATTGTAGCGGCGCAGCGTCGTCGCGGCATTGAATACCTCGATGGCGTCAACCGGCAGAGTTTCCAGCGTGGAAAAACGGATTCCCGCGCGAAACAAATCATAGGGATGCGGAGGAATGGCGAGGCCACCGCGTTCATGAATAATGTCGCAGACCTCGCGCGCCGGTTTTCCCTTTAGATAGGGAAGCTCTGCGCCGATGCAAAGGAGGTGACCGTCGGCGGTTGTCACCTCGACGCCGGGCAGAACTAGGAAGCCATCGACGGGCAAACCATCCAGTCGCATCAAGCCTTTCTCGAGCAGGTAATTAATGGCGTCACAAGTATTGTGATCCGTAATGGCGACACCGTGCAGGCCTTTGGCGCGCGCAGCGGCGATTAGATCTTCCGGGCTGGAAATACCGTCTCCGGAAAAGAAGGAATGCGTATGCAGGTCGATATTGAACGGCATTGGCCCGAGGCTAATTTGGAACGCGCGAAATGGAAAGCGTTGGTTTTATTTGTAGCAACGGCGCTGAGCGCCATTAAACCGGCCACAAGCCGTTTGTC
>WNGL01009594.1_pt1 | contig 15487 bp, 15 predicted proteins | sample 5400591 | NCBI WGS metagenome assembly WNGL01 (sample SAMN13153377, study PRJNA577476) | soil metagenome | isolation source: 80 cm soil or saprolite under Garry oak tree replicate 1 | place: USA:California | collected 2016-06-15
TGCCATGTCCTCGCCGCCGCGATTCGTTGCGGCGCCCAGGTCATCGTCACGACGAACCTACGCGACTTTCCCGCGGACGCGCTCGCGCGCTACGACGTAGAGGCGCAGCACCCGGACGCGTTCGTCTTGCACCTCGTGTCCCTCGATCCAGGTGCCGTGCTCCACGCGATCACGGCGCAGGCCCACTCGCTCCGAAACCCGCCTTGCACCGTGCCCGAGTTGCTGGGCACGCTCGAGAGCCGGGGACTCGTGCAGTCGGCGGCGGAGCTGCGAAAGCTGCGATGAAGAAGAAGCCGCAGAACGCGACGAAGCGCTGGGCGCCCGGCAAGCCCCTCCCGAAGTTCGCGACCGCAGCCGAGGAAGAGCGCTTCTGGCTCTCCCACGACTTCGACGATGCGATGGACGCTGGCGGTGAGGAGGTCGTCTACGAACCCCAGGCGACCCGCCGCCCCCGCACTCACGTCTACCGCGTGCGCCTCGATGACCAGGAGATGTCGAAACTACAGGCGCTCGCGAAGCGACGCGGCGTGACGGCGTCGGTGATCTTGCGGGAGCTCGTCCGCACTGCTCGCGTCGTGAAAGTCGGCGAGCAGGCTCGTGGTCCTCGCTGAAGTCCCGCAGGAGTGGCGTGGCCCCGTGACTACGGGCCTCTACGCCGTCATGCGCAGGGGAGATCTTCGGACTGCGCGCCAGAGGGAGGATGGGCTCCGGCGACCGGCCATCAGGGGTCTCCTGAGCAACTCCCGACCGCGACCTCGGCCTCGATCGACAGCCCTAGAACGGATGCACGAACAGCCCGCTGCGCAGCTTGGGCTCGAACCAGGTGCTCTTGGGCGGCATGAGGAGGCCGGCGTCGGAGACGGCCATGAGCTGCTCGATCCGGGTCGGGAAGAGGTGCAGCGCCAGCGACCAGCCCTCGTCGCGGACCCGCCGCTCCAGCTTCGGCGATGCCGAAGATGGGCGCCAGGATCTGGTCCTGCGCGATGGAGCAGTCGAGCGCCGCCACCGGGTCCTTCGCGTCGAACGAGCCCGGCTTCACGCGCGCACGCCACCAGCGCCCGCCGCAGTAGATGCCGAAGGAGAGGGGCGCGTCGGGGGCCGGCCGGTCCGCCGGCGTGACCTCCAGCTTCTTCCTCAGCTCGCCCAGCAGCGCCTCCGGCGAGCGGCCCTGCCGGTCGCGCACGAGCCGGTTGTAGGCCAGGATCTGCATCTGATCGTGCGGGAACACGACCGCCAGGAAGACGTCGTGCTCGCCGGGCTGCCCCACCCGCTCTGTGTGTACGCGGGCCGCCGCTGCCGAGCGGTGGTGGCCGTCGGCGACGTAGAGCACCGGCACCTTGCGGAAGAGGTCCTCGATCCGGCCGCCCGCCTCGGGCGGCACCACCCACAGCCGATGCTCGACGCCATCCGGCGTGACGAGGTCGTACTCCGGCGCGGCCCGCTTCACGGCCTCGATCTCGCGGTCGAGCTCCGCGCGCGCGAGGTAGGTGAGGAAGACCGGCTCGTCGTGCGCCGCGAGCGCCGCGATGTGGCGGGTGCGGTCGTCCTCCTTGTCGGGGCGCGTCTTCTCGTGCTTCTTGATGACGTCGGCGACGTACTCCTCCACCGATGCGCAGGCGACGAGCCCGGTCTGCCGGTGCTCCCCCATCTTCTGCGCGTAGACGTAGAAGCGCGGCGACGCCTCCCGCCGCAGCACGCCGCGCTGGGTGAGCTCGGCCAGGTTCCTGCGCGCCTGCTCGTACACCTCGGAGGCGTGCTCGTCGGTCCCCTCGGGCAGGTCGATCTCCGGGCGTGAGACGCGGAGGAAGCTGTCGGCGTTCCCCTTCGCCATCGCCCGCGCCTCGGCGGTGTTGATGACATCGTAGGGCGGGGAGGCCACGCGGACGGCGTGCTCGGGGGCGGGGCGCAGCGCTCGGAAGGGGCGGAGGATGGACATCGCGGCTCCAGTGCGGTGAGCCCGTCTCTTACCACCGCCGCCCTTCGCGGGCAGCCGCCCCGACCACTCCGGCGGCATCGGCTCACGTTTTCGGGAAGATGTCGCGCCACTCGCGTCAGGCGACCGCGTCGACGACGCCACGGACGCCACGAAGTAGGTTCGGCGGAGACCTGGGCTCCGGGTGAGGGTTCACCCCGGGGCCGAGCCGCGTCACCCGTCCGCGCAGGCCGATATCGATGGCGAGCGGCGCATCCCGGCCTGCGGCCGGGCGATTCTGCTCGGCCGGTCGCCCGGAGCCGAGCTGGGCCGCGGTCTACCCATTGCACTGCTCCTGGCCGTCCGCACGAGGATCCCGGAGCGCACATGGACGTCCATCTGCAGCAGCGCATCGCCGCCTGCACGACCCTGCCGAGCGTCCCGGCGGTCGCGCTGGAGGTGGTGCGGCTGTGCCAGGCGGACGAGGTCGAGCTGCGCTCACTCGTGCGCACGCTGGAGAAGGACCCGGCCATCACCGCCAAGATCCTGCGCTCCGCCAACTCGGCCTCCATCGCCGCCCGCAGCCCCGTCACGACGCTCACCCGCGCGCTGACGCTGCTCGGCACGAACAGCGTGCTCACGCTCGCCCTCAGCTTCTCGCTGGTCGCGACGCGGCGGCGCGGCCAGCACGGCGGTTTCGATCACGACCGTTACTGGCGGCGCGCCCTCACCTCCGCCGCCGCCGCCCGGGCGCTCGTCGACGGGCGCGAGCTGGACGGCGAGGAGCTCTTCCTGTGCGCGCTCCTGCAGGACCTCGGGATGCTCGTCCTGGCGGAGATCCAGGACGACTACGGGGCGCTCGTCACCGCCAGCGCGGACGATCACGCCGCGCTGGCGAACCTCGAGCGCGCGGCGCTCGGCGCGAGCCACGACGAGGTGAGCGCGTTCCTGCTCTCGCGCTGGAACCTGCCCGGCCTGGTGCTGGAGACGAGCCGCGGCTCGCACGACCCGCCGGTCGGGCCGAGCGATCCTCCGGCGCTCGCCCCCGCGGTGAGCTGCGTCCACGTGGCCGGGCTCATGGCAGAGGTGCTGGCCGGCCGCGATCCTGCGCCGGCCGCGGCTGCCGCCGAGCGCCTGCTGGGGATCTCTCCGGCCGCGCTGCACGCCGCGCTGGAACGCACCGCCGCGGCGCTGCCGGAGGTGACGGGCCTCTTCGAGGTGGCGCTCTCCACACCGGTCCAGGTGGAGGGGGTCCTCGAGCGCGCCCGGCAGGCGCTGGCGGTCGTGTCGGCCCGGGCCGATCGGGCGGCGCCGGTGGGCGAGGCCTGACGCGCATGGACCGCACCATCGAGCGCCGGCTGCTCGCGTGCCCTGGCTTGCCGACCGCGCCGGCGGTCGCGCTCGAGCTGCTCGCGCTGTGCCGGCAGCAGGCGCCCGACGCCATGCAGGTGCGGGACGCCGTGGCTCGCGATCCGGCGCTCGCCGCCAAGGTGCTCGGGCTCGCGGCAGCGGTGACGTCCCCGGAGGACTGCCCGCCGCCGAGCCTCGCGGCCGCGGCCGGCGCGCTGGGCCCCGCGGCGCTCCTGACGGCCGCCCTCTCCTTCTCGCTCGACCGCGGGCCGCCCGGCACTCCGGCAGCAGGCTTCGACGAGGACGCCTGGTGGCGGCGCGCCGTGGCCGCCTCCGCCGCCGCGAGCGCGCTCGGACCCGCGCTCGGCGTCGATCCGGCGACCGCCGCGGTGGCCGGCCTGCTGGAGGACCTCGGGGCGCTCGCGCTGCACGAGGTGCTGGGGCGCGAGCACGCCGCGCTGGCGGAGCACGCGGGCGGAGATCACGCGCGCCTGGCGCGGCTCGAGCGCGAGCGCCTCGGCGCCGATCACGCGGCGGCCGGCGCGCTCCTCGCGCGGGCGTGGAACGTCCCCGCAGCCGTCGTCGACGCGGTGGCGCGGAGCCACGAGGAGCCAGCCAGCCTGCTCGCGGCGGGTGCCCCGCTCGCAGCCTGCGCCGCGCTGGGCGGCCTGCTCCAGGACGCGCCCATCGAGGCGGCGCGCGCGGCGGACCGGGCGAACGTCGCCCCGGCCGCGCTCGACCTCGCCCGCGCGGCGGCCGCGGCCGCCCGTTCGGCGTTGCCTCCCCGGCAGGAGGGGCTCGACGCCGACGCCCGCGGCGAGCTGGTCGCCCAGGCGCGGGAGACGCTCGTCCTCCTCTCGTTCCGCGCCCCCCACCGGCCGCGGCGCGCCGGCCGGACCCGGAGCTCGAGGGCGGGGCTGTGCGAGCAGGGACGACGTGACGCGCTCACCGGCCTCTCCGACCGCGCCGCGGGCGAGCTCGCCCTGGCCTCGCTCTTCGACGAGGCGCGCGGGGCCGGGCGGCCGCTCTCCCTCGCGCTCTTCCACGTCGAGCACCTGGCGCTCGTGCAGGACGGCTTCGGGACGGCCACCGGCGACGCCCTCTTGCAGGCGATCGCCGCCTGCCTGGGGCTGGGACTGCGCGACGGCGATCTCGCCGTGCGCTGGGGTGCCGGCGAGCTGCTGCTGGCGCTGCTCGGCACCGACGAAACCACCGCCGCGCGCGTCGCAGAGCGGTGCCGGCGGAGCGTGGCCGAGCTCGTCATGCGCGCGCCGGGCGGCGAGCCGCTCCGGGCCTCGCTCTCCATCGGCCTCGCCACCCTCGACGCGCGGTCACCGTGGCCCTCCCTGGCCGCGCTCGTCCAGGCGGCCAGCGAGGCGCTCGACCACTCCCGGGGCGGCCATCGCCGCCCGACCTCTTCGAAACCCGTCGCGCTGCAGGAGGCGAAGTCATGATGCCCGCCCTCGCCGTCGCGCCCGAGCTGGAGCGGCGCATCCTCGCCTCGCCGCGCTTGCCCTCTCTGCCCGCGGCGGTGCTGGAGGTCCTGCGCCTCTGCCACGCCGACGAGATCGACCTCTGGAAGATCGCCGACGTGCTGTCGACCGACCCGTCCCTGGCCGCGCGCGTCCTGCGGGCCGCCAACTCCGCGTCGCTGGCGGCGCGCGGGAAGGTGGGGACGCTCGCCCGCGCCGTGCCGCTCCTGGGCTCGAACGCCGTGGTGGCGCTCGCCCTCTCCTTCGCGCTCGTGCGCGGCAGGCGTCGTGACGAGGGCGGCTTCGACCGGAGCGCCTTCTGGCGGCGAGCCGTCTTCTCGGCGCTGGCGAGCCGCACCCTGGCCGAGGCGGCCGAGGGCGGCCTCGACCCGGAGGAGGCGTTCCTGGGGGCGCTGCTGCAGGACATCGGCATGCTGGCGCTGGCGGAGGTCTTCCCGCGCGAGTACGGCGAGCTCTGCACCCGGGCCGGTGGCGAGCACGAGGCGCTCGCCCGCCTCGAGCGTGAGCTGTGGCAAGCGGACCACGCCTCGGTCGGCGCGCTCCTCGCCCGGGCCTGGCGCCTGCCCCCGCTCCTCCAGCATGCGGTGGGCGGTAGCCACCTGCCCCCCGACCCGAGCGCGCCGGCCGGCGAGGCGCACTTCCTCCGGTGCGTGGCACTCTCCGGCCTGCTGGCCGACATCTGGACCGCGCCGGGCGAGGGCGGCCTGCGGCCCGCCCTGGACTCGGCGCGCGCCCGGCTCGGGCTGGGCGACGCGGAGCTGGAGGGCGTGCTGGCGCGCATGGCCCTCGCCATCCCGGAGACCGCCGGCGACTTCGACATCGACCTGGGCGGCCCCGCCCAGGTGGACGCCGTGATGGCCGAGGCGCGGCGGCTCCCGGCCGCGCTGGGAGTGTCGCCGGCCGCCCCCGAACCCGGCGCCCGCGTCGAGAGCGGCGAGGCGCTCGAGGGCGCCCTGCGCCTGGCCTTCGACTACGCCCGGACGCACGGGGAATCGATGGCCCTCCTCCTCGCGATCCCTGACGTGGTCCTCCCGCCCGAGCGCGCGGCCGCGCTGGTGGGGCTCTTGCGCCGCTGCGTCCGCACCACCGACCTGCTCGGTCCGGGCGACGGCGGCGAGGTGCTCATCCTCCTCCCGGAGACCGAGCTCTCGGGGGCGAAGGCCGTCGCGGGGCGGTTGCTGGCGCGCATCTCCGCCGGCGGACCGCGCCTGCCGCTCAGCATCGGGGTGGCCGCCGGGCGCGCGGGGGGCATCGCGCTCGAGCGGCTGCGAGCGGACGCCGCGGCGCGCGCCGCGGACGCGCACGAGCGCGGCGGCAGCCAGGTGGCGGCGGTCCACGACCCGAGCTCTGGAGGGGAGACATGAGCGCGCGAGCGCGATGGGCCGGGGCGTTCGCGGCCGTCCTCTTGCTCGCGGCGCTGACCGGGGGAGCGCTCGCGCTCGGCGCCTGGTGGGCGGCGCTCGCGGTCGGGATCGCGCTCGTCACCTTCGCCGCCCGTATGAGCGCCCACGTCCAGCGCGCGTCCGTGGACGATGACGCCTCCCGGCAAGTGCTGCGCGCGCTCGTCGAGCAGCGCACGAGCCAGCTCGAGCAGCGCAGCGCCGAGCTGGCCGAGACGGCGCGCCGGCTGGAGGTGGCGCGCACTCATCTCGACGTCTCCGACCGGCTGGCGGCAGTGGGGCGACTGGCCGGCGGCGTCGCCCACGAGGTGAACAACCCGCTCGCCATCGCCCTGACGAACCTCTCCTGGCTGAAGGACAACCTCCCCGCCGCCCTCTCGCAGCGGGCCGCCACGGATGACCCCCCTCTCGAGGAGCTCCTCTCGGCGCTCGCCGAGTCGGGCGAGGCGTGCCGCCGGGTGGCGGACATCGTCCGCGACCTGCAGGACTTCGCGCAGGAGCGGGGGAGCAGCACGGGCGTCGCCGACGTCGGGCACGTGCTGCAGCACGTCCAGCGCCTGGTCTCGCCCGAGGTGCGCTCGCGGGCGCGCCTCACGGTGGAGCTGCCGCGCGAGCCGCTCTGGGTGGCCGGTCCACCGGCGCGGCTGGGCCAGCTCCTCGCCCACCTGTGCCTGCACGCGTCGCGCTCGCTCGGCGAGGGCGGCAGCGACCGCGAGCAGGTCCGCGTCGTCGCCCGCCGCGACGGCGACGGCGCGCTCATCGAGGTCCGGCACACCGGCCGCGCCCTCGATCCGGATTCGCTCGCCCACGTCTTCGATCCCTTCTACGAGGCGTGGAGCAGCGGCGACGCGGGGCGGGGCCTCGGCCTCGCCGTCTGCCACGGGCTGGTGGGCGCCCTCGGTGGTCAGATCGAGGTCGAACCGGCGGCGGAGGGCGCCGTGTACCGCGTGCGGCTGCCGGCCCTCACCAGCCAGGCGCGCCTGGCGCTGCGCCCGGCCACCGGTGATCGGCCGCGCGTGCTGGTGGTCGACGACGAGCCGCTGGTGGTCGCCTCCCTCTACCGGCTCCTCTCGCGCAGGTTCGACGTGGTGCCGCACACGAGCCCGCGCCAGGCGCTGGCGGTGCTGCGCGCCGGCGAGCGGTTCGACGCGGTGCTGTGCGACGTGATGATGCCGGAGCTGGGCGGCCCGGCCTTCCACGCCGAGGTGGCGCGGGTTCGGCCGGCGCTGGCCCGGCAGATGGTCTTCCTCACCGGCGGCGCGTTCACCGAGGAGACGCGCGCTTTTCTGGCCGGCGTCGAGAACCCGCGCCTCCTCAAGCCCTGTGACGCGGGCGACCTCGTGGCAGCGCTCTCGGCCTTCTGCTACAGCGGCGCGGCGGCGGTGGTGGCGGCCACCGGGTGAGGCAGCGCCCACCGCGGATCGGGTGCTACGGCGGGGGATGAACCCCCGCCCTACTCCGGGCTGGTAGGGCGGGGGCTTGTCCCCCGCCGCCCTGGCCGGTTGAGGTGATGAGGGCGCCCGGACCGGGCCTGCCGTACGATGGCCGCGTGAGACGCTCGCTTCCCCGCAGCACGACGCTCGCCTTCCTGCTCCTCGTGGCGGGCGGATGCCGCGCCGTGGGCCGCCCTGGCGAGGGCGCCGTCCCCCCGTGGGAGCGCGACAACCCGGTGCAGGCGCTCCCCACTCCGCCGCTCGGCATGCCGATCGTCTTCGCCCGCGCCCGCGGCGTGGAGGTGACCGCCGAGAAGGTCCGCCTCGGACGCTGGCTCTTCTTCGACGCCAGGCTCTCGCGCGACGGCACCATCTCGTGCGCCACGTGCCACGTGCCCGCGCTCGCCTTCTCCGAGGCGAAGCCCCGCTCCACCGGCATCGGCGGCCAGCAGGGCACGCGCAAGTCGCAGCCCATCGTGAACGCCGCGTTCCCGCTCGCTGGCGTTTACTTCTGGGATGGGCGCGCCGCCTCGCTGGCCGAGCAGGCCAAGGGGCCCATGGTGAATCCGGTGGAGATGGGCAACACGCACGAGGGCGTGCTGAGGACGGTGGCGGGGCTCTCCGGCTACCGCCGCGCCTTCCGCGAGGTCTACGGGGACGATCGCCTCGAGATCGATCGCATCGCCGACGCCATCGCTGCCTACGAGGCGACGCGGCTGTCGGGAGGCTCGGCCTGGGACCGCTACAACGCGGGCGACGACGCCGCGCTCACGGCCGAGGCGGCGGCCGGGATGGAGATCTTCTTCGGCCGCGGCCGCTGCAATGCCTGCCACGTGGGGCCGAACCTGACCGACGGCAAGTTCCACAACGTCGGGATCGGGTGGGAGCCGCCCCAGGACGGCGTGCGGCTCGGGTTCCAGGACCTCGGCCGCTACGCCGTCACCCGCGATCCGCGCGACGTCGGGGCGTTCAAGACGCCGACCCTGCGCGACGTGGCCCGGCGCCCGCCCTACATGCACGACGGCTCCTCGCCCGACCTGCGCGACTCCGTCCTCCGCTACTTCGAGATCGCGGCGAACCCCTGGCTCGATCCGGCGATGCACGAGGTGCGCATCTTCCCCTTCGACGTCCGCCCGCTGGTCGCTTTTCTGGAGGCGCTCGACGGGACCGGCTTCGAGGACGCGCCGCCGCGCTCCTTCCCACAGTGAAAGGGTGTCAGGGGGCTCTGGCACGCTGCGAAGCGTGAGACGCTACCTGGCGCTGGATCTGGAAACCGTGCCCGACGAGGACCTCGTCGCGGCCGTGGACGCCGAGCCGGACCGCCCGTATCCCGACAAGCTCGGCCGGCTCCTCGCCGCGCGGCGCGCCCAGAGCGGCGGCCGGAGCGACTTCCTGCCGCTCCCGTACCACCGCCCGGTGGTGGCCTGCTCGCTCGAGGCGGTCGAGCGCGACGGCGCGCTCGTCGTGGCGGAGGTGGGCTGCTGGACCGACCGGCGCGGCTCGGAGGAGGCCTTCCTGGCGCGCACCTGGGACCGGCTGACGGGACGCACGCTCGTCACCTTCCACGGCCGCGGGTTCGATCTACCCGTGCTGGAGCTGCGGTCGCTGAAGCTCGGCCTGTCGCTCCCGGCTCCGCACCGGGGCGGCCCGCCCGCCGGGCAGCGGGATCACGACGATCTCTTCGACCTCCTCACGAACGGCGGCAGCGCGCCGGCGGCGCCGCTCGACCTGTACGCCAAGCTGGTCGGCCTCCCAGGGAAGGAGAGCGTGGCGGGGAAGGACGTGTCGCTCCTCTATGCGCAGGGCGCGCTCGACCGCATCGCGGGGTACTGCATGAGCGACGTGGTGCAGACGTGGCTCCTGTACCTGCGCTACCGCCTGCTCGACGGCACGCTCACGCCGGCCGCATACGCGGTGAGCGTCGCCTCCTGCCGGGAGGAGCTGCCGGGCATGTTCGCTGAGCGGCTCGACCCCGCCGCGTCCTCGTTCCTGACCGGCTTCCTCGGTCGCTGCGCGCCCTTCTTCGAAGAGCTGCCTGCGGCGCCGTTGCGCAAGGCGCTGTAGCACCGCCGCCCCGGGGTCGGCCAAACCCTAGAAACATCGCAGGCAGATCAAGGGCTTGCTGCTGGCACCCGCCTCGCAATAGCGAGGCGCGTGCGGAACGTACCCCACCACAGCGCCATCGCCACTGCCATCCGGAACCTCGCCGCTGAGAAGGGTCCCGCCTGCTTGCTCGACTCGCAGGGGACGTTTCTCTTCGTGAACGAGGCCTGGGATCGCCACGCAGAGCAGAACGGTGGAGCGCCGTCCTGCCTCGGCGCGTCCATCATCGGGACCCGGTGGCTCGACCACGTCCGCGGGGACGAGGTGCGCGAAGGCCTGGCCGACCTCCTGGCGCGCGTGCTGCGAGACCCCGGCCCCCGGCCACGGCCTCTGCTTCAAATGGGCGAGTGCAACACGCCCACGACAGCACAGCTGCTGTCGACGCAGCTGGAGCCGGTGCTGCACGACGGCGAGGCCGTCGCCGTCCGCATCCTGCACACGGTGGTGCGCGAGCGCCCCATCTCCGAGGTGTACGACGTGGTGCACCGGCCGTCCGACAGCTACCTGGCCGAGGACGGCCGGGTGGCGCAGTGCTCCTGTTGCCGCCGGGTGCGCGATCCGGCCGAGCCGGAGCGCTGGGACCTCGTGCCGGCGCTGCTCCAGCAGCCGCCGGCGGAGGCGAGGCAGGTGCTCTGCGGCTACTGCGCAGAGCTCCACGTCGGCAAGCCGGCCGCTTGAGCGCGGCTACCCCGCCTTCTTGGCGCGGCGCTTCCGCTTGACGCTGAGGACGCGCTTCCGCGTGGCCTGGGTACGCTTGACCTTGGAGCGATTCGAGACCTTACGCTTGCTGCGGTTGCCCTTGGGCGTCGGCATGGTGTTCTCCTGCTGCGATGAGGGGCGAGTGTACCCGCCGGATGCGCTCGGTCAATTTCGGGGGAAGCTACTCGAGCCAGTCCTTCTGCTTCAGCTTCCGGGGCAGGTACTCCTCCGTGATGAAGCTGATACCACGGCGGGAGAGCGCTTCCAGCTCGAACTTGAGGCCGGAGCGCACCATCTCCGAGATCTCGCGCTGCCACTGCTTCGCGCGGAACCACGGGTAGGCGAGCATCTGCTTGGCCCGCGAGACGTCGCCGTCGTCCATCCTGATGGCGACGTTGGTGGGCAGCTGATAGGCGTCCTTGTCGAACGAAGACAGGCCGATGAAGCGCGCGTCCGGCACCGCCATCCGCATCGACTCGTAGGCGAGGTTGATCGAGCCCTGCTTCATCACCGAGTAGATGTAGAAGCCCCACGGGTCGTTGTCGACGAGCACGTAGACGGGCAGCTTCAGCTCGGAGTGGAGCCGCTGCACGAGGCGCCGCACTCCGCGCGGCGGTTGCCCTCCGCCTTGCAGGATGATGCACTTCTCGCGCTTCCAGAACTTGTCCTCGTTGAAACGCGTCCAGACCGCGTCCTTCTCGATGAGCAGGATGTACTTCGCCTCGTGGCGGACGAACTCGATGACGTTCGACTCGACGATGGAGGGCACCGCCCAGCCGCCCGAGCCCATGCGGCGCAGGTCGATGGTGTCGCCCGTGTCGCGGATGGTGATGGGCCCCACCATCGACCCCTTGCGGGAGGCGAAGAGGTGCAGCTCCTCGCGCAGCGCGTCGAGCGCCACCTCCAGGTCCTCGATGATGGGATCGGACTCGTCCTGCTCCTCGAACGTGTTCTGCTTCGTCTCGCCGATGGTGTGCTTGGTGATGTAGTAGAGGTCGCGGATGCTGGTGGTCTTGCCCGCCTCCACCAGCTCCTTGCAGGCATCCGAGACGAGGAACGTCTGCATGAACTTCTTCGCCATCGCGACGTTGAAGAAGTAGCGCCGCTGCTTCTGGTTCCCGAGCTCGACCAGCCCCCGCTTCTCGTTGAACTTCACGTTGGCGAGCGAGCGGATGGGGATCTCGACGAAGGGGTTCTGGCCCCCCTTCACCGAGCGCATCACCGCCTCGGCCAGCTTCTCGATCTTGTGGGCCGTCTGCTTCGAGACTGCGTCGAGTCTGGGCATGCGCTACTCCACCTCCTCGCGCTCGGCCCGGCGCGGCTTCTTGGTGATCTTCCTGCTCTGCTCCTCGAGCGCCGCGTCCTGCTCCTCCAGGTCCGACTCGGTCACCTGGTTCGCCACGCGCATGAAGTCCCGCCGGATGGGGTCCTTCGACCTCCCCGTGATCTTGCCGAGCGCCTGCGCCACCTCCTCGATGTAGAGCTCGAAGATGCTGCGGCGCTGCGCCTGGTAGTCGGCGTGCTTCTGCTTGCGGATGTGCGACGCGAGCTTGCGCCCGCACTCCTGCGCGGCGAGCTGGACACCCAGACGCTCGCGATGTGGACGAGGAGCGCCATCGGTCCGACCGGGAGCGACCCCTTCGGCTGCGAGAGCAGATACTTCCGCCAGTCGGTCTTCACGACCGCCTCGGTCACGCCGCAGGCGCCGCGCTGGAAGAGGAGCGGCACCCGGTTCGCGAAGCGGAAGAGCTCGATCGACTTGTCGGCCGGCCAGGAGCCGCCGTAGGCGAGGCCCACCTCCACCTGGAACGGGTTCCCGCGATACACCTTGGGTGGACGGGTGACCGTGGCGATGAAGTAGTTGTGGCCCTTGATCTTCTCGACGCCCTCCTCCGGCGGCGCGTCGGGCACCACCGGCGCCTCGGCCTTGGCCGCCTTCTCCTTCTTCGACGCCTTCTTCTTGCCCGCCTGGTCGAGGTCGAGCTGCGTCTCCTCCTCCGGGCCCTCGGTCTCGATGACGTTCAGGAAGGAGACGAGGCCACGCTTCATGAGCTCGTCGCCGATGGGGGAGAGGCAGTTCGTCGGCGGCGCCATGATCCGGGTCGCGCCGATGGCCTTGTGCAGCTTCTCCGCCAGGGCGCGATCCTCGGCCAGGTCGCGCGGCCGCACCCGGCCCTTGAGCGCCGCCGCCTTCGCGATCTCGTCCGCCACCGCCGGCGAGACGCGGGAGAAGGCGGTCTGCAGGAACCCCCGGACGTCGCGGCTCTTCGACTCGGCCGCCATCAGCATGAGCGCGCCCAGCTCGACCCCGTGCGGGTGCGGCTTGATCTCGAGCGCCTCCTTGGGCAGCTCGCCGGTGGCGCGCGGGAAGGAGAGCCGGTCCTGCTTCGGCCGCAGGTAGTGCACGGTCGCGTGCGGGTTCGCGAGCGCAGTGTGCTCGACGTACCGGTTCACGTAGCGCTGGCCCTGCTGCCAGCTGGCGACGATCTCGAGCTCGACCCGCGTCCCGTGCTCCTGCGTCCACTCGCCGAGCTCCCGGTCCTCGGTGACGACCGGGTTGTTCTTGCGGGTGTCGATCTGGATCTCGAAGAAGTGAGCCGGCTTCCCCTTGCCGGTGCGCGTGGTGACGCGGATGGGCGCGCCGGTGGTGAGCTGCGCGTACATGGCGGCGGCGCTGATGCCGATGCCCTGCTGGCCGCGCGACTGCTTCAGGCGGTGGAACTTCGAGCCGTAGAGGAGCTTGCCGAAGATCTTGGGCGCCTGCGCCTTCACGATGCCCGGGCCGTTGTCCTCCACCGCCACCACGAACCGGCCCTCACCCTTGTTGAGGTCGCCGCCCTGCGAGGCCTCCCAGGCCAGGTCGCGCACCTCGATGGTGATCTCCGGGAGGATGCCGGCCTCCTCGCAGGCGTCGAGCGAGTTGTCGACCGCCTCCTTGATGGTGGTGAGGAGCGCCTTCGAGGGGTTGTCGAAGCCGAGCAGGTGGCGGTTCTTGGTGAAGAACTCCGAGATCGAGATCTCGCGCTGCCCCTGTGCCATCTGCTCGGCGGTGGCGCGACGCTTCGGGACCGGCCGTTCGACCTTCGACTCCGCGCCGTCGGCGGCACTCAGGGGACCCTGTTCGGCGCTACGCTCAGGCCGAACGGGAAGGGGACCCGTTCGCGCTGAGCGTAGGGCCGGTGTGGGACCAACCGGGCCTCGGGCCGGCCCGGAGTCGAAGCGCCCCGTGACCAGCTCCAGCTGCGCCGTACCCTTCCCCTTCACCTTGCCCGCCATTCCGAGATCTCCCGGCGATATCGCCACGTTCGCCTTTAGCACGGGTCCCCGGCGAGACGCGAGAAAGCGAACGGGCGGCAGCTCGCCGCACGGGTGAGTTTGACGAGGGTCCCCGGCTGGCTATGTTCCGCCCATGGCCTGGTCAGAATCCACACCCGTGCGCGGCATCCCTCGGAGCTCCGCGAGCGTGGGGCGCAACTACGTCAAGACGGCGATGCTGATGGCCTTCCTCATCGCGCTGCTCGCCATCGGCGGGCAGGTGTGGGGCGGCTCCTCGGGCATGCTGCTCTTCGGAGCGATCGGGCTCGTCATCAACTTCGTGTCGTACTGGTTCTCCGACCGGATCGCGCTCATGGCGCACCGGGCGCAGCCGGTGACGCGGGAGCAGCTGCCGCAGCTCTACGAGATCGTGGAGCGGCTCACCCGCAAGGCCGGCCTGCCGATGCCGAAGCTGTACGTCATCCCCTCGGAGACCCCCAACGCGTTCGCGACCGGCCGGAACCCCTCGCACGCCGCGGTGGCGGTGACCGAGGGCATCCTCCGGCTCCTCGACTGGCGCGAGCTCGAGGGCGTCCTCGCCCACGAGCTGTCGCACGTCCAGAACCGCGACATCCTCATCTCCACCATCGCAGCGGCCGTGGCGGGCATCATCAGCTCGCTCGGCCATGCGATCCAGTGGGGCGCCATGTTCGGCGGGCTGTCCCGGCGCGACGACGAGGGCCGCGGCGGCGGCCTCGAGATGCTGGCCTGGGCCATCCTCGCGCCCATCATGGCGATGATCATCCAGCTCGCCGTCTCGCGCTCGCGCGAGTATGGCGCCGACGCCTCGGGAGCGGCCCTCATCGGCGACCCCGACCCGCTGGCCGACGCGCTCCTGAAGCTGGAGCGCGGTAACGAGGCCGTCCCCTACCAGTTCGGTGGGCCCGCGACCGCGCACCTCTTCATCGTCCACCCGTTCGGCGGGACGGGCGGCGCCATCATGAAGATGCTCTCGACCCATCCGCCGGTGGAGGAGCGCATCCGCCGCCTGCGCGCGATGAAGCGAGGCGTAAACGGCGGGGGACAAGCCCCCGCCCTACATCGGCGTCTCACGATTGATCACCTGCGGGATCATGAGACATCGGCGTAGGGCGGGGGGTTCATCCCCCGCCGAAACGCGGCTACAGCAGGCTGCAGCTCGTACCCGAGCCGATGGTGAGCTGCCCATTCACGGTGGAGTCACCGAGGATGACGATGCTCACCGTCCCGGACGCGCTGGCCGGGATCGTCACGTTGCAGGTCGCGCGCGGCTGACTGGTCGCGCAGGCGCTCGTCACGCCGCAGCCGGCGGACTCCTGGCACTGCTGCACCGTCGGTGACACCTCGAGACGTGTCCCCGACGCGTCGGTCCGGAACTCGGCCTGGCAGCTCGGAGAGGTGTCGGTGCACTTCCCGCACAGCCCGACGCTGACGGTCGCAGTCGAGCCCGCTGCGAGCGAGCAGCTCGTATTGGACGACTGGGCGAGCGGCGCCGGGCTGGACGTGCAGGCAGTCCCCCCACAGCCGGCGAGGGCAGCGAGGGCGGCGGGGAGGAGAGCGTAGGCGAGCAGGCGCTTCATGGCAGGCTCCTTGGGAGGATTCAGGGCGACGATCCGCGCCGAGCCTCCATTCACGGTGCCCCGATCTTGCCCAACTCGGACCGTGGCGCCAGCGGAGTGTTCGATGACTCCCGCAGGGGCGTCCCTTGCAGGCGGTGCCGGTCGTGCGCTTGGATGACGGCGTGCAAGACGTCGAGGTGGTCGCGGTGCTGGGCGCCGATGAGGAGGGCTGCCTCCTCGCTCA
>WNGL01010943.1_pt1 | contig 15487 bp, 14 predicted proteins | sample 5400591 | NCBI WGS metagenome assembly WNGL01 (sample SAMN13153377, study PRJNA577476) | soil metagenome | isolation source: 80 cm soil or saprolite under Garry oak tree replicate 1 | place: USA:California | collected 2016-06-15
AGTCCGGGTGGGGTTGCGAGCTTTTTCAATCTAGCTACGGACGGATCGGCTATTTGATACGGCGGACACGATTGTGTGCCAACAGTGTGCCGCACACGTAAAGCCGTACGAGTGACCTGCCACGAGATTGACCTTTCGGCCGATCGGTCGGCCAGCCCGAATTGCCCGTCACTCGTCGTGAATCACGCGGCAAGCGCCAAAGGGTGCTTCGTTCCGCTAGCCATTTACGCCAGTGACCCAAGGCGACTAGTTTGGTTTTTGCGCAGCCGCGGCGCGTTCTTTGGCGTGGGCAACCAGGGCGGAGAAGCGTGGGTCGCTGTGCAGTGCCGCGAGATCGGGGTCGCTCTCCAGATGGAGAGCGATATTAGGAGCCAGCCCGTGGTCGACTGCGTCGCGCAGAAGTGAGAGTGCTTCGTCGCGCTTACCTTTATGAAGGGTAATGCCACCCAGGTCATATGTGGACATGGCTGTATCTGGATGGTCGGGCCCGAGCACGCGGCGTTGAATAGCCAGAGCCTCACGCGCTAGTTCCTCGTCGTCGCCGTGGCGGCCCTCGAGAAACAACATGTTTGCCAGGTTGTTCATCGACATCAGTGTGTCTCGATGGTCAGGCCCGAGGACACGGTGCCGGATGTCGAGTGTTTCCCGCAGCAGTTTCTCCGCTTCGTCGTTGCGGTGTTCCTCGGCTAAAGTAAGCCGTCCATCAACGACAGTGTGTCAGGATGATCAGGCCCGAGGACACGGCGCGAACCTCCAGGGCGTCGTGGTATAACTTTTCCGCTTTCGGTCGATCCGGCAAGCCATCAGTTATTGCGGGCTCTGCGGTGAGGAAAAAAGCTCCGCCGACAAGGTGATGCGCACCCCGCTTTCCAAACAGCGCAACAAGCATATCCAACGGGTACTGGTGGAAGCCGCAAAGTTGGCGCCCAGACAGGATCACGATCTGGCTCTGGTCTATGAAACAGAAAAGCAGAAAGGGAATGCCAATCGAGCGACTCTGGCCGTAGCTCGAAAGATGGTCGCGTATCTGCTCGCCGTAGATCGGGAAAAACGGGACTTCGTGCCCGCAGAAAATTATCAGAGAGCGGCGGCCTAGGAACCTCCGCCTGGGGAAGAACAAAAAATCACACAGCGCGCAGGCTGCCAGGTCCTGCCGGTTGCCGACTGAGCGACGGAGATCACCCTCCCGAGGCTCTCTTCGGATTGTTTCAGGACTGGCAGCGAACACAGACTCAATCTTCTCTGACGGCCTTCAGGGGCCCGAGATAGCGAATGGATGTCCGGTTCTGCGAAGGCAGGAACCACCGCCGAGAGGCACAAGTGCGAGCTGCGGATACTGGTGAATACGGTAGTGCGCGCTCCTCCGAAGCGCGCGTCCGGAGAACTGTGTTTTCCCTTGACAAAGACTTACATGGAAGTCGGCAAACAGGAAGTTATCCACTCGGCAGTTCGAAAATCGTCCGCTTAGGGTGTAACTATTCGATTCGCCTGGGTTTAACCTGCTGAATGCACTGGTTCAAAATCGGGCACATTCAGCAGGAAAGTTCGAAAATCGTCCTCTAGGGCCGACCATTATTTTCAAACACTTAAACTGCACTTCTGGTTTTCCGTCTACATCGATGGTGTCGAAATTGTAGTAGACGGTGCCTGTTTCGCTGACGTTCCTGAGGATTTCCCTTGAGAGTTACAACGTGATTTTCCTGCAAATTTTTCCGATGTAATCTTTCTTGGAGTGTGCGCGTCTGTGTTGGCCGGTAAACGGCCGATCAGTCGAAGCCAGCTTCCGAGAGTTGCCAACTCATACGTTTCCTGGCTACAGTGCGCCACTTGTGTGCACGATTTCAGTTCGGGCAACGTTGACCGCCTCTGACACTGCGTAAAATGGTCTGCGTCATTGAATAATCCTGCGCTCCCTCGGCCGCTGTGCTGGCTAACATATCTGTGTTCAGCTAGCATCCGAGTCTGTGAAGTTTGCAACGTTGTAGACCCAACCGACCGAAACCACAAGGGAGCACCTGATGCGATTCATAGACCGCGAAGAGGTTGCCAGACGGCTCACTTATGAAATGTGCATCCCGATCGTGCGCGATGCGATGATCGCATTCTCAAGGGGCGAGACGAAGCAACTTTTGCGGTCGATCATCCCGCTGTCGGAGGGTCGCTTATTCGGCATCATGCCGGGTGCGATGGGTGCACATGCCCCATTTGGCGCGAAGTTGATCAGCGTTTTCCACGAGAACTTCACTCGTGGAATACAGTCACACCAGGGTCTCGTCATCCTATTCGATCCCGAAACCGGGGCGCCTGTTTGCGCCGTCCATGCCGGCGAGATCACAGCCATTCATACAGCAGCGGCGAGTGCGGTTGCCACCGACGCATTGGCACGCAAAGACGCCCGGCGCTTGGCTCTGCTCGGCTATGGCGAACAGGCTGCGACCCACGCGCGGGCGATCCAGAAGATTCGCACTCTAGAATCCATCGTTGTTTGGGGGCGGTCGCGCGACCGCGCCCACACCTTCGCGGAGCGGATCCAAGCGGAGCTCGCTGTGCCGGTTGCCGCAGCAGGGGTCATCCGAGAAGCAGTCGCCGAGGCCGACATAATCTGTACCGTTACCTCGGCGCCCGAGCCGATCTTAAAGGGAGAGTGGGTACGACCGGGTACACACCTGAATTTAGTCGGGTCAGGCTACGCGGGACCCGCGGAAGTGGACAGCGATCTCGTCATCCGCTCGCGCTTCATTGCCGACAGTCGCGAGGGCGTTCTAAACCAAGGTGCGGAGTTTCTCCGAGCCAAAGCGGCTGGCTTAGTCAGCGATGAGCACATCGTCGCTGAAATTGGTCAAGTGTTGGCGGGCGAGATTGAAGGGCGTCGTTCGGCAGAGGAGATCACCGTCTACAAGTCCCTCGGCCACGTCGTCCAAGACTTGGCAAGCGCGTGGGCGCTCTACTCCCAGCATGAATGACGGCTGTCCCGCGCAAGGGAACTCGGAGCCCGAACAATAACCGGTGTCCACCATTTTAACCGCATCGTTTAATGGGAGAGTCGCTTGGAGATGAGCGTGGCGTGGAGTACGCCATCCTTCCCCCAAGTGCCCTTGCAGATCACTCGATCACCGTCTTTAACCTGGCTGGCATCAATATCGTTAACCTTCTTACTGCCGTGCTTCTGACTGACCCATTGCGTCGAGCTGTCGTAAGCGACGTTCCTCTCCTGGCTCGAACCCACCTTGCGAACGGTCAATGTAGATTTATCCTGACTGCTCCGGACGACATTGCCCTCCCAGCGATCCTGCTTTGCCATCTTGTCCATATTCTCCTGGGCGGGAGCCGCCTGCCCGAACAGTGCTGACGTCGGGAAAGCAATCACAGATACGAACAACAGCACGAGTAGATTCTTCACCATGGGATCTCTTCTCCTTTGCGGAAAGCTGTACTGTCTGGCAGAAAACAATAGACCTAGGCCATGAAAAGAGCAAGCCGTCACAAGGCTTCAGTGTGGTTATCGGAGATCACCGATGTTGAACTTTTGTGAGCAGGCTTTGGCGCTATGGCATGATTTCTTTGGTAACCACGGTAACTGCCGAATGAGGTCGCCTTGGGTGAGATTTTGGTGCGGTAGTCCGACTGTAAGTGGTTGGGATTGCAGGGCCTCGTAAGATCGCAGAGTCAATAGCTACCTAACCGTTCCCTGTTGATACGTTATTTAGGAATCACAATACTAACCTTTACGCACTACTGTCCCGGCGAATTGTGTCGCCAGCTGGGGACCGCTCTTTCTGCTTATTCCTGTTCCTTCTCTACCCCCTGGATGGGCCGCTGTCGTGCTCAAATGGCAGTCCGTACAAGAGTCAAGTCGGTGACCGATCACCCTATGCAATACTGAAGCCATGCAGTCCCCACTTCAGGCCCCCGCGGCGGCCACAGATCCCAAGTCCGTGAACGTGAATCTCACGACCGGAACGGGAGTGGACATCGAGTGGAAGGACGGTCACCGCTCGCATTACAACTTCGCCTATCTGCGCGACGCCTGCCCCTGCGCCCTGTGCAATGAAGAGCGGGACAAAACCAGCCGCCAGCCGGGCGAGCCTGCGAAACCCGTTCCCGGCGCGCTGCCCATGTTCAAGCCCTCCGCCAAGCCGGTGTCTGCCGAAGGAATCGGCAAATACGCCATCAGGTTCAAATGGAACGATGGGCACGACTTGGGTATTTACTCATGGCAGTTCCTTCGCGAAGTTTGCCCGTGCCGGGAGTGCGCGGCCACAAGAGCGGCGGGATAACCTGCCCGCTCCCGCGCCGGGCCTCCTCAATACGCTGTAAAATCTAAGTACCAACTCCGGAGCCACTCCCGCATTGTCTTTTCTCGACCAACTTAATCAGCAGCAGCGCGAAGCCGTGGAGACTACGGAAGGCCCGGTGCTGATTCTTGCCGGTGCGGGTAGCGGCAAGACGCGTGTCATTACCTACCGCATTGCCCATCTCATCGAAAATCTGGGGGTTATGCCGGAATCCATCCTGGCGATGACGTTCACAAACAAGGCCGCTGCTGAAATGGGCGAGCGCGTCGACAAACTCGTGGGCGGCTTGAGCATCGCCAAACCGGTCATCTCGACGTTCCATTCTTTCTGCGTGCGCGTTCTCCGCCGCGACATTGAGGCCCTGCGCATTCCTTCATCCACGCCCGGTCGGCCGCCCATCGGACGTACTAAAAACTTTGTCATTTACGACGAGGCCGACCAACTCTCCGTGGTGAAATCGACCATGAGGCGCCTTGGTCTCGACGACAAGCAACTCACTCCGCGCACCGTGCTCTCGCGAATCTCGTGGGCGAAAAATCACATGCTTGATCCGCAGGAACTCTACCTGCAATCGGCTGATCCCAAGACGGAAGAGATCGCGCATCTGTTCGAGGAATATCGAAAGGAGCTAGGCAAGGCCAATGCCCTCGATTTCGATGACTTGCTGCTCGACGCCGTTCGTCTGCTGAAGTCGTCCGCGCCGGTGCGCGAGTATTACAACCGCCGCTTTCAATACATCCTGGTCGACGAATATCAGGACACGAACCGTCCGCAATACCAACTCATGCTGATGCTCGCGGGCACACGCCACAACATCTGCGCCGTTGGCGATGAAGATCAGTCGATCTACTCGTGGCGCGGAGCCGACATTCGCAACATCCTCGAGTTCGAAAAAGATTTTCCTGAGGCCAAAATCATTCGCCTGGAACAGAACTACCGCTCCACGCAGAACATCCTCCAGGCGGCGTCGTCTGTGGTGGCAAACAACATTCGGCGCAAAGGAAAAAATCTTTGGACCTCGCACCAGGGCGGCGCCAAGATCGGCTACTACGAAGCTCCCGACGGTGAGAACGAAGCTCTCTTCGCGGCCGACTGGATTGCCCGCTACGTCCGCGAAGCTGCGCATCGCGGAGAGGCCTCCCGCGCTGCAGTCCTCTACCGCACGAACTCCCAGTCGCGCCTGTTTGAAGAGGCCATGCGCCGTTACGGTCTGAAGTATCACGTTGTCGGAGGTTTCTCGTTTTACGAGCGCTCCGAGATCAAAGACATGATCTCGTATCTCAAAGTCGTCTTGAATCCGGATGATTCGATTTCGCTGTTGCGTGTCATTAACACTCCGACGCGCGGCATCGGCAAGGGTACGATGGATACCCTGGAACGGCTCGCCCTGGAAACAGGCCTGCCGCTATGGGGCGCCATTGGCGATGCCATTCGTCGTCAGCTCCTGCCTCAGCGCGCCCTCGCTGCATTGCGGATCTTCCAGCGGCTCATTGAAGACGCCCGCGCGGCGCTAGCCGGAACTTTTGTCGAGCGCTTGGAAGAAACTGTGGGCGCGGGCGACTCGCCAGCGTCTGCGGATGCCGTAACGGAATCAGCCCCAACGAACGGAGACGCTACTGCGTTCGATCCGACCGAGTTCGACAATACGGCCTTCGACTTCGGTGGAAGCTATGCGGGTAACGAGACCGCCGTGGGAGACAGCACCCGCGTCCCGCCGGGCGCCGACGCCCAGCCGGACATTCGTCCAGATGCTGCTGGGCCGGAATTCTCCAGCCACTTCCCGACCCCTACCGTCTCCACCGCCGACATCCTCAAGTTCCTCATCGACCGCACCGGCTACATTAAGCAACTGGAAGAAGAAGATACTCCTGAAGCTTATTCGCGCATCGAAAACCTCCGCGAATTGGTGAATGCGGCCATGGACTCGCGCGACCGCGCCGAAACGCTCGACCAGTTCCTGGATCATGCCGCTCTGGTGAGTGACGCTGACGATTACGACGAGCGCGCGCAAATCACGCTCATGAGCCTGCATGCCGCCAAGGGTCTGGAGTTCCCGCTGGTATTCCTTAGCGGTCTCGAGGAAGGACTTCTCCCGCATTCGCGCACCCTGCTGCAGCCCGACGACGTCGAGGAAGAGCGCCGCCTCTGCTACGTAGGCATGACTCGCGCAATGGATCTGCTTATCCTCACGCGCGCCGTCTACCGCCGGAGATACGGGACCGACCTGCCGGAAGCCAGCGTGCCCTCGCGCTTCCTGGAAGAGGTGCCAGCATCTCTCATCGAAGAGTTAGGCACGCCGCGCCGCGGCAGATCGGCGGCGGGGGCAGGCGCCTCTGGGATAGGTTCAGGGCAAGATTTGTCCACGCCGGCGCGTAGCGAAGATCACACTTCCTCACACTATTCCTACGAAGATGAGGATCAAAGCATGAGTTGGCGAGGCCGCGATAATGCCGGCAGTATCGCGGCCCATCGATCTCGCCAGAAACCCACCACCCCAGCAAAACCCTACAACTCTATCGAGAACATCGCCGAGTTCTTCGCTTCGCGCGGCAAAAAGTTCACTGTCCCGAAAACGCCTGTACAACTGCCCACTGGCAAGCGCGGCTTTCGTCCCGGCCAGAAAGTCCGCCATCCCAAATACGGAGAAGGAACTGTCTACCAACGCGAAGGAGAGGGCGAAGAAGCCAAGATTACGGTACAATTTCCTCGCTTCGGCTTGAAGAAGCTGGTGGAGAAGTATGCCCAGTTGGAGCGGGCTTAAGACGATTGAGTAATTGGTCAATTACAAATTCAATCCAAGAAAGCATTCATGGCAAATACGAAATCACTGAGCAAGGAAGAACGCAAGAAAGCCCGCCGTGCCGCCCGCAAGAAGAGTAAAGCGGAAAAGCCGAAAAAGCCCCGCGACTACGCACGCGGATCGAAGAAGCCCAAGGTGAAGAAGCTGGCGCGCGGTCAGGCGAAACGGTAAAGGCAGCAATCGGCATTGGGCGCCGCTTCGCATCTCGCTGACAGCGGTTCGGGAACCGTGGCGCAGGTCAGCTATTGCCAAGTGCTAGCGGCCCAGAGCCGGGTGAGGAGACGAACAACCTTTTGGCACAACCACCAACTACGACTGAGCCTCCAGCGGATAATGTTATCCGAACCTCGTCTAGCCAGCTTTTCTGTTGCAAGTCGATCGACAAGCTGATTTCCGAAGCGGAAGATCCCGCTCGCCGTCTGAAGAAGACGCTTGGGCCATGGTCGCTGACCGCCCTGGGCATTGGAGCCATCATTGGCTCCGGCATTTTTGTGCTCACGGGCACCGCCGCCGCCGGAGAATACTTTCAGGCGCCATCCATCCTGCACGCGCAAGTTCTCGATCTCATCGTGAACTTCCTTCGCGGCGGAGGGACGGCGCAAGTCCTCATGCACGGGCGCCCGCCCGCGGGCCCCTCGATCGCCGTCTCATTCTTTCTCGTAGCCCTGGCTTGCAGCTTCGCTGGACTCTGCTACGCCGAATTGGCGTCGATGATTCCCATTGCGGGCAGCGCCTACACGTACTCTTACGCCACGCTGGGCGAAATTTTCGCCTGGATTATCGGCTGGGACCTGATCCTGGAATACGTTGTCAGCAACGTCGTGGTGGCCGTCGGCTTCAGCGCCTACACCAAGGCACAATTGGAATCTTTTGGCCTGCACTTGCCCGACCAATGGTCCACGCCGGTCTGGGAAACGGGCCGCTGGACAGGCTCTTATTTCAACATGCCAGCTTTCGTGATCATTTTCATACTCACGGTGCTGTTAGTGCGCGGGGTGCGCGAATCCGCGGAGGCTAATAACGTGATGGTCGCCATCAAGATTGGCGCCATCTTGATCTTCTTGGTCGTCGGCGGCGCACTGGTAAATCCCTCGAACTGGCACCCCTTCGCGCCTTCCGGATTCGGAGGCGTCATCACCGGTGGCGCCATCGTTTTCTTTACCTACATCGGCTTCGATTCCGTTTCTACCGCGGCCGAGGAGGCGCGCAACCCGCAGCGTGATTTGCCCATCGGCATCATCGGCTCGCTGATTGTCTGTACTACTCTCTATGTCGGCGTCTCCATCGTGCTGTTGGGCATGATGAAGTACACCACATTCGTCTCCGGAAAAGCTGCCCAGGCCCCCGTGGCGTACGCGTTGCAAGTGCTCGGCGCCAGCCGGTGGTCTCGTTCGATCATCGTGATCGGAGCGCTTACCGGGATGATTTCATCGCTCCTGGTCTTCCAATACGGCCAAGCTCGCATCTGGTATGCCATGTCGCGCGACCGCCTTTTTCCCAAGCTATTCTCCAAGGTTCACGCAAAGTTCAAGACGCCTCATTACTCCACCTGGATCGCCGGCTTTGCCGTCGGTATCCCCGCAGGAATCTTTGCCATCAGCGATGCCGCCGATCTCTCGAACATCGGCACGCTCTTTGCGTTTGTTCTGGTGTCACTGGGCGTGATCATCCTGCGCCGTACTCAACCCGACCGCAAGCGGATGTTCAAAGTGCCCTTGGTTCCCTTGTTCCCGTTGATCTCGATCGTGTTGTGCGGCGGCCTGATGACCGGCCTCACCGTCATCACCTGGCTGCGCTTTGTGATTTGGCTCGCGCTGGGCCTGCTGATCTACATTTTCTACAGCCGCCACCGCAGCGAGTTTGGGAAGAAGTAGTGTCAGCCGCAACCAGCCTCAAGAGTCTTCCCCGCCGCATTCGACGCTCTGCTTCGCCCTGTGAGTTTGCTCTCTCTCGCAAATATGCTATCCACAATCTACAATCTGAACTATGTCCCCAGCGCCCGACCGGCCGAACAGCTTCATCCGCCTCCTCCCCAAGGCCGAACTGCATCTGCACCTCGAGGGCGCTATTCAGGCAGCTACCCTGCTCGAACTTAAACATCGCCACGGGCAGTCTGGTTCGCTCGCCGAAGTCGAAAAACTGTATCGTTACTCAGACTTCGACAGTTTCTTGATGGCCTTCAAAGCTGTCACCGAGCATCTGCGCTCGCCGGAGGACTACGAACTCATTACCTACGGCCTCATGCAGCAATTGAAGGAAGAAAACATTCTGCACGCCGAGATCTACGTTTCGGTGGGAGTCTGCCTGTGGCGGAATCAGGATTTCCCTGCGATCTTTGAAGGACTGGAACGCGGACGCCAGCGTGGGGAGCGCGACTTCGGCATCTCGGTGCTGTGGATTTTCGACGCCGTCCGCCACTTCGGAGCCGAAGCCGCGCAAAAGGTATTTGAGCTGGCCGTCCGCTACCGCGACCGCAACGTGATCGCGGTTGGAATTGGCGGCGACGAACAGAAGGCCAAGCCAGAACTGTTCCGCGATTCCTACGCCTACGCCGCCGACAACGGCCTTCACCTAACCGCGCACGCGGGAGAGACCGCAGGCCCCGAATCGATCTGGGGAGCGATCAACCTGCGAGCCGAGCGCATCGGTCACGGCCTGACCGCCGCGCAGGACCCTGACCTTGTTGAGGAACTCGCCCAACGTCAAGTGCCAATCGAAATCTGCATTACCAGCAACGTCCGCACCGGCTGCTGCAAGACCGTCTCTGAACACCCGGTGAAGCAATACTTCGATCATGGCCTCATGATCACAGTGAATACGGATGACCCAGCCATGTTCGGCACCACGTTGTCGCACGAATATCAGCTCGCGCAGCAAGCCTTTGCCTTCACCGACGAGCACCTCCGCGAGCTTGCCCGCAACTCCTTCGAGGCGTCATTCCTGCCCGCCGAAAAAAAGCTGGAATTCCTCAACCTGTTCGACGCCGCCATCGCAAGATAGATTGCCGATGGGATCTGATCCTGCGGTCACAACGAGGTAAAATCCAGCAAGCGCAAGTCGCCGATAGCCGACAATTGAGAATTGCCCATGCCCATCCGACCCATCGTTCAACTGGGTGACCCGCGATTGCGCGAAACCGCCATCCCGGTGAAGGATCCAAGGTTGCCCGAGGTAAGCTTGCTGGTCAAAGATCTCGCCGATACTCTTGCCCATTGGCGGACTCGGACTGGCTACGGCCGCGGGATCGCCGCACCCCAGCTGGGTGTGAGCCTCCGGGTGATCTTCCTGCAATTGCCGGGTGCCGAAGCCTGGCCACTAGTGAATCCGAGATCGTCGTCTGGGACGCTTGCCTGAGTTTTCTTTCAATCTTTATGCAAGTGGAACGGCACCGCGCAATCACTGTCCGTTATCAAGATGCTGGCGCCGAGTGGCATGAGGTTCAGGCAAGCGACGACCGGAATCTATCGGAGCTTCTTCAACATGAAATTGACCACCTCGATGGCATTCTCGCCGTCGACCGGATCACTGACGTGAAAACGCTTTGCACCCGTGAAGAATTTGAAAAACGATATCGAGCCTCCAGCCCGTATGCGCTGATTCCTGCCAAGTAATTTAAGGGATTTAAGAGCTCAGATTTAATGCCAGCCGATCTGACGTCATCAGCGGGAGTCTGCTGTGAATCAGTCACAGCGGTATATTTCCGTGCTTTTTCGGAGGATTCTTGTCGCGCTTAGTCTCGAGCATTGCCAGCGCCTGAACTAGTTTCTTGCGCGTTTCCCGCGGCTGGATAACGGCGTCCACGAACCCGTGCTCCGCTGCCACGTAGGGGTTGGCAAAGCGTTCGCGAAATTCTTCGATCTTGCCGTTGCGCACAGATTGCCGTTCTGCTTCTTTCAACGCGCTCCCGTTTGCGGCCCGGTCCAGTTCGCGCTTGTACACGATATCCACCGCGCCCTCCGGTCCCATGACCGCGATCTCGGCGCTCGGCCACGCGTAGTTCACGTCAGTGCGGATGTGCTTTGACGCCATCACGCAATACGCGCCCCCATAAGCCTTGCGAGTGATCACGGTGACCTTGGGGACGGTAGCCTCTGCAAAGGCATAAAGCAGCTTCGAGCCGTGCTTGATAATGCCGCCGTATTCCTGTGCTGTTCCCGGCAGAAATCCGGGCACATCTTCAAACGTCACCAGAGGAATGTTGAAGCAGTCGCAGAAGCGGACGAAACGCGCGCCCTTGATGGATGCATTGATGTCGAGCGTTCCCGCCAGCATCGCAGGCTGATTAGCCACGATCCCAATCGGGCGGCCGTCCAACCGTGCGAACCCTACCACGATGTTCTTGGCGTAGTGATCCTGCACCTCAAAAAAGTAGCCGTCATCTACAACCGCGTGAATCACGTCCTTCATGTCATAAGGCAGGTTCGACTGTTCGGGCACGATGTTGTCCAGCGCACCGTCGGCGCGGTCAATCGGATCCGACGAAGCTTTCCGCGGCGGATCATCGATATTGTTTGAGGGCAGGAAGCTGAAAAGCTCCCGCACCATCGACAGACATTCAGCATCGTCGTGCGCTAAAAAGTGCGCCACGCCTGAGGTTTCGTTGTGCGTCAGGGCGCCGCCCAGTTGTTCTTTCGTGACGTCCTCATGCGTGACCGTCTTGATCACGTCCGGCCCCGTGATGAACATGTACGAAGTCTTGTCCACCATGAAAACGAAATCTGTAATGGCCGGCGAATAGACCGCCCCGCCTGCGCACGGTCCCATGACCGCCGAAATCTGCGGCACCACACCGCTGTAGAGGGTATTGCGCAGAAAAATGTCGGCGTAGCCCGCCAGTGACATCACGCCCTCCTGAATACGCGCGCCGCCTGAATCGTTCAGCCCAATCACGGGCGCGCCCGTCTTCGCTGCAAGGTCCATGATCTTCACGATCTTCGCCGCATTCGTCTCGGACAGCGACCCGCCAAACACGGTAAAATCTTGCGCGAACACATACACCAGCCGACCTTCAATCCGTCCATAGCCCGTAATGAAACCATCTCCATAGTACTTTTGCTCGGCCATGCCGAAGTCATTGCAGCGGTGCGTAACCAATTTGTCGGTCTCCTCGAAAGAGCCGTCGTCCAGCAGGAACTCGATGCGCTCCCGCGCCGACATCTTCCCTTCTTTGTGCTGCCGTTCGCGGCGCTTTTCGCCGCCGCCCTGTTCGGCAAGGCGATTGCGTTTCTTGAGTTCGGCCAGTTTGTCTTCGTGTTTCATGGCGCAGCGATTATAGCGGTTGGAAAGCGTGCGTGTTCGGATCAGCGGAAGCAATTTGGCGAGAGCGGAAAACTGGGTGTTGCGGAAAATGAAGCTTGCCAGGTATGGGAAGTCGTGCCCTGATGCAGGGAAGGCTAAGAGCCGAAAGCCTGCCTGCTTCAAAACCGGTGATTGCTTCCGAAGGTGGAGGCTATCTTTTCGTGACCAGAGTGATCACTTTCCCGTGCGCCAATCCCACACCGGGTTGCCCTTGTCGTCTCGGAACTGGAGAGTATCGTTGCCCTTTACCAATTGCCGGGCGAGGATTACGTCCAAGGCCTCCAGTTTGACTTTTGAACCCGTGACTGCAATCTCGTCACCTTTGGCGAAATTGATGCCCATCTCTTCTTGAAATGCTTTGGGGCAGACGTAGATGTAGACCTTGTCGTCCCCATTCTTGATGACGAGCTCTGTGATGTCCCTTTTCGCTCCTAGAGGAAGGAGCTTTACTTCATCCACCACTCCTTTGGTTTTCATTTCGGAATGGAGGTCGTACTTGGGAAGGCCACCTGCATCTTGCGAGGGTTTTTGCGCCGGCGCCATGGTGACGCACAACACTAAAAACAAGGCTAATCGCAACGGTGTTTTGGTGACTGGGGAACGCAGGATGGAGTTTTTCAGACTAAGTAGCACGGGGTCTCCTAGTGGCCGGCCGAGAACCCGATATGGGGCAAGGCGCGTTTCCGTCGCGCACGGCCCGGAGAAACAATGAGCTGCGGTTCTCGGGTTTGCCAAAACGATTCTCTTAGCTATAAAGCCGTCTATTGGTTCGTCCACTAGGAAGACAACAAGAGGATGGTACACCCTGTTGGCCTTGCAGGCTACGGCTTTCCGGCAGCGGAGGGGCCGTCCCTAAAAGGGGGAAGGCGCAGGGTTGGCATCGATACGAATCTCCCTTCTGGGAGACCTGCTGTTCTGGGTGCGCGAGCCGCAATCCGAATTCGGGAAAGGGCATGGTCAAACCGATCATGAAGCGTCTGGTGGGAGCGGTTGTACCCCTATACTGTGGGCGTGGCGATTGTAGACAGGACTTCTGACGCGAACCTGCAGATCGACCGGCTGGCAGCAACTACCGCTTCGCCGCCTAACTGGGAAACGGACCTGATCAGCCCCCTGAGGCGGTATTGGGGGTACAGTTCGTTTCGTCCTCTGCAGGAGCGAATCGTTCGCAGCTTGCTGGCAGGGCACGATACTTGCGTGGTGATGCCGACGGGCGGGGGCAAATCGTTGTGCTACCAGTTGCCGGCGCTGGTGTCGGGGAAGACGGCAGTGGTGATTTCTCCTTTGATTGCGTTGATGCAGGATCAGGCGGCGGCTTTGGCGCAAATGGGGATTCCGGCGGCGGTGTTGAACAGCACTTTGGCGGCTGATGCGCAAGCGGCGGTCATGGGCAAGGCGCGGGCGGGGGAGTATCGGCTCCTTTATCTCTCTCCGGAGCGGCTAGTTCGAGCCGATACCGTAGGCTGGCTGCGGCAGGTTCCGGTGGCATTTTTTGCCATTGATGAGGCTCATTGTATTTCTGAGTGGGGGCATGAGTTTCGTCCAGAATACAGGCAGCTTAGCCGGTTGCGGACGCATTTTGCCGAGCATCCGATTGCGGCCTTTACGGCGAGTGCTACGCGGCAGGTGCGGCATGACATCCTGGCACAGCTACAGTTGCGAAATCCGGACAAGTATATTGCGAGCTTTTATCGTTCGAACTTGCGCTATCTGGTGCGGGAATGCGATGGCGGCGAACAGATGGATTTGCTGGTGCGCGGGCTGCGCAACTACAGCGATGGCAACATGATTGTGTACGCTCCGACGATTGCGCGGGTGGAAGAGACAGTGGACTATCTCGAGGAACAGGGGATTGCTGCGGTGCCGTATCACGGGAAGATGGAGACGGAGGCTCGCAAACGCAATCAGGAACGGTGGATGTCGGACGAAGTGCGCGTTTTGGTGGGCACGATTGCGTTTGGATTGGGAATTAATAAGGCGACGGTGCGAGCAGTGATTCATCTGGCGCTGCCGAAGTCGATTGAGCAGTACTACCAGGAGGCGGGGCGCGCCGGGCGGGATGGTAATTCGGCGGATTGCATCCTGCTTTGGCAGCAGCGTGATGCGGGCTTGCTAGCTTTCTTTATTGGGAAAATTGCCGATGCTGCGGAGAAAGAGCGGTCCTGGGAGCGCTATCACATCATTCGGCGGTTTGTGGATTCGGATGCTTGCCGAGCAGAAACGGTTTGCACCAGTGCTGGCGAGTGGGCTGCGGATGGGGCAAGGTCCGGCCAAGGAAGCGGCGCAGCCAGGAGCCCAGCAGGCCAGGATTCCGGTTGAGGCTGGGACCACATCGGCAACGGCGGCGGTTGATCCCGAGTTGCGCGAATATCTTCGCGAGTGGAGGCGGGTGACGGCGAAGGAGCGAGGAGTTTCGGCGTTTATCGTTATGCATGACACTTCGCTTGATGAACTTTCGAGGCGGCCTCCCGCATCGCTGGCCGAGTTAGGAAATATTTCGGGGTTTGGTGAGCGCAAGGTCGAGAAATATGGCGTGCCGATTCTCGAGGCGCTGGGGCGATTTCGTGGAGGCGCGCGGGCAAGCACTCCGAGCGAGAAGACTTCCAAGCCCGCAGATGAGACCTTGCGGTTGCTGGCGGAAGGCAGAAGCATCGCGGAGATTGCCACTATCCGCGGGCGGCAGGTTAGAACGGTGGTGGGGATGATTGCGAATCTGGTGGAAAAAGGGGAAGTCGAGTTTCAGGCCGCTTGGGTGGATAAAGATCGCACGGCGATTATTGCGGCGGCTTGCGCGCAACTCGGGCTGGAGCGGCTGAAGCTTTTGCAGGAATCGTTGCCCCCCGAGATTACTTTTGAGGAAATACGACTCGTGGTGGCACGGTTACGGCGATCGAAGGAAATCAGCGGTGCGGCGTCGGTGGCATAGAGCTCGCTCGGGGTGGGGCAATGGAAAGCGCTGCCGAACCTTGCTCGGCCCCGGACAGCCGAGGCGGCTGTCCCTACGGGGGGTCGTGGTGGTTCTCGTCTCAGTGTGCTTCTTCGGTGGCGGGGGCGGTGTCGGGCGTGTCGACTTTTTGCGCCGGACTTGCGGGCG
>WNGL01055160.1_pt1 | contig 15484 bp, 15 predicted proteins | sample 5400591 | NCBI WGS metagenome assembly WNGL01 (sample SAMN13153377, study PRJNA577476) | soil metagenome | isolation source: 80 cm soil or saprolite under Garry oak tree replicate 1 | place: USA:California | collected 2016-06-15
ACGGCGGATAAGGCCATCGCCGATAATGCCGCCGCCGGCACTCCGGCTCCCGCTGCAGCCGCCGGCAACTACGACGAAGCTGCTGCCCTCGCGGCTGCTCAGGCCAAGGCCAACGATGTGCTAGAGCAGATTCGCAAGGGCGCGAGTTTTGAGGACATTGCCAAAAAATATTCCGACGGTCCCACTGCGGCCCAGGGTGGCGATCTCGGACTCTTCAAACGTGGTGCGCTTGCCAAAGAGCTCGAAGACAAGACTTTCGCCATGAAGGCCGGCGACATTTCCGACGTGATCCGCACCAAGCAGGGCTACGTAATTCTGAAAGTGAATCAACATCAGGCCGCCGGTATTCCTGACATGAAGGACGTTCTGCCTCGGTTACAGGATGCGCTCTATTATCAAAAGCTGCAGCCCGCTCTTCGCGCTTACCTCACCAAACTGCGTGAGGAGGCCTACATTGACATTAAGGGGGGATTCATCGACACAGGCGCCAGCCCCAATCAGACCAAGCCCGTCGAAACGGCTACGGCAAAGGAAGCGGACGCCAAGAAGCTGAAGAACAAGAGAAAGAAAAAATTGGGCGTGTTGTGAGCCAGTCGAAGTAGTCCGCCAGTGCGACGTGCCTGAGTCCAGAGCAGTCCTACGAGATCGTTGCGCATGAAAGACTTCTACATCTCGGAGTGCGTCCACCACGAAAACAAGATCATTACCTCCAGCTTCGTCGTAGTTTCCAAGCAGATAAAACCGAAGAAGAGCGGTGAGCCATACCTCGCACTTACCCTCGGCGACCGCAGCGGCCATCTCGAAGCCAAGATGTGGGACAACGTGGAAGAGGTCCTCAACGCCTTCGAGCAGGACGATTTTCTCAAAATCAAAGGCTTGGTCAACAAATACAAGAATCGTTTCCAGCTTACGGTCCACAAACTGCGAAAACTTGGCGAATCAGAAATTGAGTTCGCGGACTACCTCCCCAAAACCACTAAGAACATTGATGAACTCTGGCAGACTTTGAGTGACTTTGTTGCCTCTATTCGGAGCCCGCACTTAAGGTCGGTAATTCAGGCTTTCATGGCTGACCCTGAAATCGGCGCTGCGTATCGCAACGCCCCAGCCGCCAAGACGCTCCATCATGCCTACATCGGAGGGCTTCTCGATCACGTGGTCTCTCTGTTTCGCAGCTGCGACCTGATGTGCCGCAACTATCCCCAGATTAATCGCGACCTCCTGCTCAGCGGCGCGTTCCTTCACGATGTCGGCAAGATCCACGAACTCACCTACAACCGCTCATTTTCGTACACCACCCGGGGCCAGTTGCTCGGCCACATGGTCATCGAACTGGAAATGCTGCACGCGAAGATTGCTCTCGTCCCGGGATTTCCTGACGAACTCAAAACGCTGCTTGAGCATCTCATTATTAGTCATCACGGTCAGTATGACTTCGGCTCTCCCAAGCTTCCCATGTTTCCCGAAGCGCTGATGTTGCACTACCTCGACGATCTCGACTCCAAGATGGAGGCCATGCGCGCCCATTTCGAGCGCGAAGCGGACCTCGAGAGTCCATGGACCAGCTATAATGGCTCGCTCGGCCGGCCGCTTTTAAATACTTCGAAATTCCTGGCGCCGAAAAAATCATCGCATCCTCAACATTCTTCCTCACTTGGACCTGTTGTCGAAGCTGATCCAGAATCCGCGCCGCCCAGCGACGCTTCTTCCATCGACGAAATCCCGACCTTGCCCGGACTCGATCCACAGGGTTAAGCTTGTACCCCTCGTAGCTCAGTTCCTGAGGGAACAAGATGCCCACTGCGAAAAAGAAAGCCACCAAACCCGCAGGCGACCCGCGTGATATTCGCGCCGGTCTACCGCAAGTCCCAGCTTTATACGGGCTCAAGCCCCGCGCCAAGTATCTCCCTTTCCGCCATGCTGAGGATCGGCTGGCGCGGTCACGCAATTATTGGATTTGCACTACCCGTGCTGATGGCCGCCCTCATTCAATTCCGGTTTGGGGATTCTGGATGGATGGCGCTTTCTATTTCGGCACCGCCCGGTCCTCCCGCAAGGCGCGCAACTTGGCCCGAAATCCGGCCGTCTCTGTGCATTTGGATTCGGGCGATGATGTGGTCATCCTGGAAGGGACCGTGGTCGAAGTCAGCCACGACGAACGCGCTACGCTCAAGAAATTAGACGCCGCCTCCCGAGCCAAGTACAAAATGCCGCTGACCACAATTCCGGGTGAAACCGTGCTTTACAGGGTCCAGCCCTGTGTGGTGCTGGCCTGGACCGAGAAAGAGTTTCCGAAAAACGCCACTCGCTGGCAGTTAAGCTCGGCAGCTTCTAAGTGACAGAGTACGATCCAGGCGGCAAACAACTCTCCGCTGCCTCGAGGAACGGCCAGCGCCGGAAACCAAACTCGTCCGCGCATGGACTTTCGATTTCGCCTCGACCATTGCCCCTAATACCAGCTTCCGGTACATTGGCAACGGTGGAGGTCCTCATGCGTTCACGCTTGCTGCTTTTGACACTCGCTTTTTATCTGATCTTTAGTCTTGGCTGCACCAGCAAGCCGGCGACAGACAACTCCAGCAATGCCAACCCGAACACCAATGGGACTCCTGACAACAGTGCTGCAAACAATGAAGGGGACAATCGAAGCTCGAAAAAGGGCGCCGAGGAAGCCAAAAGACAGCCCATCATTGTCCCCGCGAGAACCACCATAACTGTCGCTCTGGGTTCTGCTCTTGGCTCCAAGCTGAGCCAGTCTGGCCAGACTTTCACGGCCACAATTGCCAAAGACGTGATCGCCGACGACGTCGTTGCCATTCCGCGAGGCACCACCGTCACCGGCACAGTGGTTGATGCGAAACCGCTCGGCAGGTTTGCCGGCGGAGCCGTACTGTCGCTTCGTGTTGACTCCATGAACGTGAACGGCGCGGATATGCCCGTGCAGACCGCCATGCGGACATTTACGGCGAAAGGTAAAGGCAAGCGCACCGCTGTAATGGCAGGTGGCGGAGCCGCGTTTACCGGCCGAGTCCGCTGTCGCCTTTCAACTGACGCGGCCGCTCGAGTTCAGGTAACGGCGACTGGTACAAACGCCATTTTCGAAGAGCGCGACAACCTGCGCCCTAAAGCAGGCCGGAGGCTGCGAAAGAACCCTGCCACGGAGCAGCAAAGGAAGGCAGCCCAGCGTGCATAATCCGCGAGTGAGTCTGCACCCCATGCTCGACTTCAATCGCTTCCGGGTCCTGACTTTCGACTGCTATGGCACCCTGATCGATTGGGAAACCGGGATTCTCTCAAGCCTGCACCGCATTCTCGTAGCCTACGGTAAGAAAGTTGATGACGCCACGCTGCTGAAGCTCTTCGGAGATTTCGAAGTCCGGGCCGAGCAAGGCCAGTTCCAGCCCTACCGTCAGGTTCTTCAGTCCGTGGTGCGCCAGTTCGGAGAGGAACTCGGCTTCATACCCACAGACCACGAAACGCGCTCGCTTCCCGAATCGTTGGCGAGCTGGAAGCCGTGGCCCGACACGGTTCGAGCGCTGCGCCAGCTTAAACAGCGTTTCCATCTGGCCATCATCTCCAATGTGGACGACGACCTGTTCGCGGCAACTCTGCCCAGGTTGGAAGTTGAATTCTCCCAGATCATTACCGCGCAGCAAGCCCAGGCCTACAAGCCTTCGCGAAGGGTTTTTGAGGTAGCAATAAGCCGCATCGGCCTGCCCGCCCGCGCAATTCTGCACGTCGGCCAAAGCGTCTATCACGACGTTATTCCCGCGCAGTCGCTCGGACTCTCGACTGTATGGGTGAACCGGCCGTCGGCTCGAAAGGGGATTGGAGCGGTGATCTCCGCTGAAGGGAACCCGGATCTTGAACTATCCAGCCTCGCCGAACTAGCTGCCCGAGTCGCCCAGTGACTTTCACTCTGTCATTTGACCAATTTCAAAACTGTCATTCTCCGCCGAGCGGAATACCCCATGCTGGGATTGCACTTCGAGCAGCTCATTAAGACATTTCCACTCCAGACTTCAGAGCGCTAAGGGCGTTCCTTCCGGCGCAAAATGCATCATTTAACTCGCCGGCATCTTCACCACTCTCTTCTGAATGGCCCACATAACCAGCTCTGCCTTATTGTGTATGCCCAGCTTCCGCATAAGGTTGAACTTATGGGCATCCACCGTCTTCGCGCTAACTCCCAAAATGCCGGCCACCACGCGCACCGTTCTCCCCTCCGCTAGCAGCTTCAAGACTTCACGTTCGCGGCTAGTGAGCGAGCGCTTCTTGGGGAACAACCCCTCGGTCCGCTGCCGCGAGCCATCCACCTTAGAAAACATCTCCTGGGAGCCGCCGGGAGACGCGCTCCTGACCATCTCCACCAACTCTTTAGCGGAAGTCTCCCTGACCACGCAACCCGCCGTTTCAGTTCGCACGTCGCGCAGCCCTGGTCCCTTATTTTCTTCCGCGCCTAAGAACAATATGCTTGTTTGCGGAGACGCCCGATTGAGCCAACGCTCTGCCTCGCGGGCGGAAAGCCCAAACGCACTCGCCTCCGTCAATAGGACATCAGGACGGCATTGGAACACATTCTGAAGCGCCTCTACGGCATTGCTGGCTTCACCTACTACCTCCAGGTCCGGTTCGTCTTCCAACAACCGCCGTAGACCCTGACGCAGCAGGACATGTTCGTGCACAAGCACGCAGCGAACCTTCTTGCGGGGAAACAAATTTTCATCTTCGAATGGCATGAAAGTCGGATAATTATGTCAGCGTGCCCTTGGGTCAGGTTGTATTAGTCGGTGGCAGGAGGATTGCGCTGGCTCAACCTGATCTTGGCAACGAAGCATTCTTCATGCACAGGCTTCCCCTCCTCGCTCAGCTTTGCCCGTTCGAGCGCGATCGGTTTGCCGCAGATGGCGCACTTGATTGAAGCTTGTGCGATAGACATGGCAGAGGTTGGAATGCCCTAGTCCGCAGCCTGCGAGTCCTTGAGGGCATTCGCGTACTGCTTGGCGAGGAAGGCCATTCTGATTCGGATTTCTTCCTGATCTTCTTTTATGACCGCTTGCAGGAGGGAAATGAGGTCTTGAACCCTCCCGGGATCCTTCGCGTTGAGGATGTCTCCGCAGAGCTTGCGCACGAGATCGGAGTTGTACATCTAAGCGGCCCTCCCCAAACATTCCGACAAATTGACATCATGCTTACATCAAAATCAGTTCGGATTGAGTGGCCGCTCTGAGCCACACAGATTTAACCCCTCCCCGAAGTCCCCGCCCCACGTCCCGTCCCACCCATCAGGTACAATCGAACGTTTATGCTGCGTTATTTCACTGCCGGAGAATCTCACGGCGAGGCTCTGGTCGCCTTCCTTTCCGGCCTGCCGGCGGGATTGAAAGTCGATCAGGCGTTCGTCGACCGCGAACTCTGGCGCCGCCAGCAGGGCTATGGCCGCGGCGGCCGCATGAAGATCGAGCGCGACACCGCACATATCCTTTCCGGCGTCCGTCAGAGCATGACGATCGGCTCTCCCGTCGCCATCCAGCTGGAAAATAAAGATTGGAAGAATTGGCAGGAATCCCTCCCCATTGGCGAAGGCGATCCCGCAAAACACAAACGCGTTGCCTCGCCCCGCCCCGGACATGCCGACCTCGCCGGAGCGCTGAAGTACAATTTTTCCGAAGCCCGCTACGTCCTTGAGCGCGCCTCAGCGCGTGAATCCGCCGCGCGCGTTGCCGTCGGAGCCCTGGCCAAACTCTTCTTGCATCAGCTCGGTATCGAGATTCTCAGCCACGTGATTGCGGTTGGCGCTGTGGCTCTCGAACATGAAGTCGCATGGGAGCAGATTCTTTCGCTCTATCAGAAGGAAGAAATCCTGCTCAACTGCGCGGACCCCAAAGCCGAAGAGCGCATGAAAGAAGAAGTCGACAAGGTTCTCAAATCCGGCGATTCTCTCGGAGGAGTGTTTGAAGTCGTCGCGCACCGTGTTCCTCCGGGCCTAGGCACCTACGCGCAATGGGACGAACGTCTCGATGCTCTTCTCGCCGCCGCCGTCATGTCCCTTCAGGCCGTCAAGGCGGTTGAGATCGGTTCCGGGGTCGTCGCGGCCGCCTCGCCCGGTTCCGCGGTGCACGATGAAATCGGCTATCGCAAAGCGGCGGGCTTCGCCGGATTTACCCGCGTCCGCAACAACGCCGGCGGGATCGAAGGCGGCGTCTCCAACGGAGAAGATATCCGCGTCCGCGGATACTTGAAGCCCATTTCAACACTGCGCCGCCCTTTGCAGTCGGTGGACTTCGCCTCGCGCGAGCCAGTGAAGGCCGCTTACGAACGTTCCGATGTCTGTGTAGTGCCCGCCGCCGGAGTCGCCGGTGAATCCATGGTCGCGCTCACGCTGGCCCGCTGCGCCCTCGAAAAGTTTGGCGGCGATTCCATGGGAGAGACTCTCCGTAACTTTGAAGGCTACCGCCTGCAGCTGAAAAACTACTGATGATCTATCCCATCGTAAAGTTCGGCAATCCCGTCCTGGAAAAGAAAGCCGAAATGGTTACGGTCTTCGACGACGAGCTCAGGAAGCTCATCGACGATATGTTCGAGTCGATGTATGCCGCGCGCGGTGTCGGTCTAGCTGCACCGCAGATTGGCATCTCTCGCCGCATTGCGGTCATCGACGTGACCTTCAAGGAAGATCCCAAGGCCAAGTTCGCATTGATTAACCCGGAAATCATTCACACCGAAGGACGCTTCAAGCAGAGCGAAGGCTGTCTCAGCATTCCCGATTTTCGTGAGAATGTCACCCGCCCCCGGGCGGTCAGCGTTCGCGCCCAGGACGAGCATGGAAAAATCTTCGAGCTGACCGGCGAAGAGCTATTAGCCCGTGCTTTGCAACACGAGACCGACCATTTGAACGGTAAGCTATACATCAGCCACATCAGCGCCTTGAAGCGCGACCTGATCAAGCGAAAAATTCGTAAGCTGGTTAAAGCGGGGGAATGGTAGAACCATCTGGCAATCGGGTAAATTTGAGTTACAGCCTGGCCTGCACGGGCGGTTCAGTTACCAGATTACCCGATTGCTCAATTACTGAATGCCTCCCTCCCTTCAACTCGTTTTCTGCGGCACGCCCAGCTTCGCAGTCCCTTCGCTCGAAAAACTCGCCGGCGCCGGATTCGATATCCGTCTGGTAGTTACCCAACCCGATAGACCGAAAGGCCGAGGCCTGGAATCTGCGATATCTCCAGTCAAACAACGCTCGCTGGAACTCAGACTGCCGATCACCCAGCCTGACAAAATCAAAAATAACGACGAGTTCCGCGCCAAATTGACAGCTCTCGCTCCCGACGCGATCGTGGTTGTGGGTTACGGACACATTATCCCGCAATGGATGCTCGATCTCCCCCCTCTAGGCAACATCAATCTCCATGCTTCCTTGTTGCCCAAATATCGCGGCGCGGCTCCCGTCCAGTGGGCCATCGCACGGGGGGAATCCGTCACTGGCGTCACAACCATGAAGATAGACGCCGGACTCGACACCGGTGACATCCTTCTTCAGCGCGAACTGCCCATTACAGTCGACGACACTTCGGAAATGCTGGCGCCGCGCCTCGCATCCATCGGAGCCGATCTATTGGTGGAAACCTTACGCGGTCTGCAATCGGAATCGGTTCATCCACGCCCGCAGGATGACGCGCAAGCTAGTCTCGCGCCAATTCTAAACAAACAAGATGGCCTGATTGATTTCTCCCGCTCAGCAAAGGAGATCGTCAATCGCCTCCGCGGATTCCAGCCATGGCCAGGGGCATACACGATTTTTCGCGGCAACAATCTGCAAGTACGCAAGGCAGCGCCCATTAAGCAGGCGCTGGCTCCCGGGCAGCTTCACGTCGAGCAGAACCATCTGCTCGTCGGCTCTGCCCACAACAGCGCGCTTGAACTCTTCGAGGTTCAGCCCGAAGGCAAAAAGCGCATGTCCGCGCGAGATTTCCTGAATGGTTATCGGCCCACAAATGCCGAAAAGCTAGGACGCTTGTAAGGTGGAGCCGGAAATTCGAAAGTCGAAAGTGGCGGTTTCTCCTGCGCGCGCGGCGGCGTTCGATATTCTGCTCCGCGTCGAGCAGGAGGCGTCTTTTGCATCTGAGCTGCTGCATTCTGCTGCCTACGAACGCTTTTCCAAGGCCGATCACGGATTAACCACCGAACTTGTCATGGGAGTTCTGCGCTGGCGCTCTCGTCTCGACGCTGACCTCGCTGGATCTTCAGCCCAGCCGATGCGAAAACTTGATCTTGAGGTTCTCATTGCGCTGCGATTGGGGCTTTATCAGTTGCGCTGGCTCAATCGCATTCCAGCGCGCGCCGCGATCAACGAGAGTGTGGAACTGGTAAAGCGCGCCCGCAAACGGTCGGCGGCTCCGTTCGTGAACGCGCTTCTGCGCCAGCTGTCGCAGCTCGCCGAAGAGCCGGCGAGGGCATATCGCAGCAGTGAAGATCTCGCGCAGGCCTTCGCGCATCCAGTTTGGCTGGTCGAACGTTGGGCCAAAGAATACGGGCTCGCCGCCGCTCACCGCATCTGCCAATACAACCAAACCATCCCGGTGACAGCGATTCGGCTTTACCATCACGCTGCCGAGGACGCACTTCCGAAGGAAGGCGTTGTCTTCGACCCGGGCGCGCTGCTTGCCTCGGCAAGACGTATTCGCTCCGGCGATGTCACCCGGAGCCAGGCGTTTGCTCACGGACAGATCGCCATTCAAGACGAAGGCTCGCAGTTGGTCGCAGTGCTTGTCGGCAAAGGGGCGCGGATACTGGATTGCTGCGCGGCTCCAGGAGGCAAGACGATGGCGATCGCGCAGCGCGATTCTCGTGCGCAAATCATTGCTGTCGATCTTCATCCCCAGCGCGCGCATCTTTTGCGTCGTCTGATCGATTCCGGAAAGACAATTCTTGACGACGCCCGAGCAGACAACTCGAGCCGTGAGAACAAGCAGAGTCGGAACGGCGATGAAGAATCTGCTGAGCGCTCTCAACCGGCGAAGTTGGAGACAGAAAATATTTTCGTGGTCTCCGCCGACGCACGACAATTGCCGCTGGCGCGCAATCCTGAAATCAAGTGGAGGCTCAAGCCTGAGGACCTTGACGATCTTCACGCGCGGCAACTTGCAATTCTGCGCGGGGCGATGAATTCCGTGGCTGCTGGCGGGCGAGTTATCTACGCAACCTGTTCTCTCGAAATAGAAGAAAACGAAAACGCGGTCGAGCAAGCTCTCGCCGACGATAACTCATTTCGTCTGCTCGATTGCCGGGTTGAACTCGAACGGCTCAAAGCCGAAGGCGAATTGGTCTGGAACGACGCAGCATCGCTCACTCGCGGACCCTACCTGCGGACGCTTCCCGGCGTGCATCCCTGCGATGGATTTTTTGTGGCAATCATCGAAAAGCTCTAGCCATCGATTCTCAACGGATCTCCGCGGACTGGTTCGGAACTTGTGGGTTGAGGATACTTTAAGGTTTTCACGCAATACTCTTCATCGCACTTCAAAATTGACAATCGCTCCCGCCACCACTTTTTGTCCCGCGGCGGGCGTCTGCGAAACGATGATGCTGGCCGGCGTCGGCTGCGGAGGCGGCACAGACGGTAAGGGCATACCCGGCACTGCAGATGGCGACGCATTCCCGGGCGCAGGCGACGGGAGCGACGACGATTGTGCCGATATTGCTGGGGCGGGCGTTGAGAGAGCAGGCGTTCCGGCGGTTGCACCGGCAGGATTTGCGCCGGATGCCGAAGAATTGGCTGGTGACGTTGTCGCACCATTTGCCGGAGCTTGGGCCACGCTGATATTGCCCAACTTGAATCCTGAATCCTGTAGCGCGCGGCTGGCGGTGCCGAGCGGCTGTCCAATGAAACTCGGCATCACATACGCCTGACCATCGACTGCTGCCGTCACCAGCAAATTAATTTTCGGCGCCGCCACCTGACTCGCATTTGCGGGAGGACTTTGGGCGAGCACTTGATCGGCCGGGGTGCCGGGCATCTGCATCTGCGCAATGGAAGAGATGTCGAGACCCCGGCGGCGAATGTTCAACTCCGCAGCGCGCTCGCTTTCACCGGCAACATCGGGAATCGCCACGCGCTGCGGGCCCAGGCTCTGGGCCACGCGCAGGTCCCATCCGCGGCGGACTTTGGTGCCGGGCATGGGAAGCTGCGAGGTTATGCGCCCCTCGGGAATCTGCGCACTGTAGTATTGCCGTTCGATCTGGACCTGCAATCCCAGCGCCGCGGCGGCGCGCTCGGCGTCGGCGGGCGTAAGACCGACCAGCGCAGGGACCGCGACTTCCTGTCCGTGGATGGCAAAACGCATTGCGGTCAGCGCCGAGACCAGCGCGACGATCACCAGCAGCAAGGCCAGCAGCGCGACGCGGAAAAAAGATTTCATCGGAATTCGATTATAGGGCTTGGCTTCTCGCAATGGAGCGCCGGCCAGGAGGCCCACGCGCTTCGGTCAAGACTCGCGTGGAACACGAACTACCGTAATTTGCCGCCCGGCCTGGAGAGGCAACTCGCTGTGCGTGGCACTCTGCCGCCGGGCCTGCGAAAAAAGATTTACCGTTGTCCCGATGGCTGGGAGCGCCGCTTCGGACCACCGCCGCTAATTGCGAGCACCTGTTAGTCGGCGGACATTTGCTCCTGTTGAACCGCAGAGGGTTCCTGGTCGCAGATGTCTTCCACTAGCACTAGCGAAGTGAATTCATCCGGCTGGGTCTCCTAACGCACCACTTAGTTCTTGCCACTCAACTGGATGGCGATGTTATAGAAGGCATAGTGGTCGTACACAGGGATTAATGCCAAACCCCCTCTGACCCAGTCAAACGCCCGCCCCCACCCCATGCTTCTCAACGGAGAGGAAGTTCCCGGTCTGAAGCCCAGAGATTGTCGCGGCACCAGAGGCACTGTCGCCAAGGCCCTGTTGGGCAAAGGCCGGCAGGGCTAGAGCCAGCGGAATCAAAATATGCCAGGTGCTCGCAGCGGCTTGACCAACAATTTCCACGCGGAGAACTCTGCCGAGGCGAAGACTTTCTTGGTTAGATGCCTATTCGAGCTTGTATAGGGAGCTTTTTGTGAGAGAGATCAACAATTTACCTTACTCCATGCTCGATCCCAGCGGCTGGTAGCGATACTTCTTGCCGTCCCAGAAAACTACCGACGACAGGTTTTCTGCCTCACCGGTTTCTTCCATGTAGATCGCCATTGCCATTTTCTTCTTCAGGCTTAGCTTCTTAGCCGCCAGGGTTTTAAAGGGCAAGTTGATCAACATGAACTTAGCCTTGGGCTTCTCCGAACGCCAGGCATCCGGGCCGTCACCGTGAATGATCAACAAACATACGCCTCGGCGCTCGGGGGCATCGGAAGCAAAGCTCGATGTTACTTTGACGTCGCCGAAGCCCAGAAAGGAGTCATAGGGGTCGACGATTTGAAAGCTGTACTCATCACGATCAGCCATCGGATTCTTGCAGCGGGCCGCAACAACCAGGTCATCCACACCATCGCCATCGAGGTCCATCGTAAACTGCGGAGGCCCGACCAGCAGCGTACAGTTCTCGCCGAATTGCTTGTGTACCAATTCATCGGTCACCGCAGGGGAAGGAGCCTTGGCGGGCGCGGGCGGCGGCGCCGGCTTTTTTGATGGTTCTGCCGCGGCTGAGCTTACGATCGATATGACCAACAAACCGGCTAATAGAAGAATCAGTGTAAATCTACGGGAGCACATGGCGTTACTGTATGCTGCTTCTCCGCCGATGGGTATAGACATAGAGGGTAACGGAAGTAACGGCTACTTCTTGAAGTGCTCCCACCCCTCTGGCCCGAGCTCGCATCCCATGCCGCCTCGACTCATGAGCAATATTTTTCGACGGCGCACGATATTGCCTATGCGCGTAATGGGTACGCCTCGAATCTGCGAGGGAATGCGCTTGCCGCGGGGCACGGTAAACAGCAATTCGTAGTCTTCTCCGCCGTGAAGCGCAACTTCGAGATCCACTTCGTGCGCCGGTTTGCCGACGCCGGCCCGCGGGACGGCCTCGGCTTCGACTTCAGCTCCTACCCCGCTTTCTTCGCAAATGTGGCCTAGATCGGTCGAGAGCCCATCGCTGATGTCGATCATGGCGGACACCAACCCCTTCTCTCGTAACGCTCGGCCCAGCTCAATCCGCGGTTCGGGAAAGAAATGCCCAGGATAATCCCGCGGCTTGAGCGTGCCCTGACGCTTTTCCGTCATTCGGGCCAATGCAGCAGCGGATCCGCCCAGTGCGCCGCTGACATATATTCGGTCACCAGGCCGCGCCCCCGCCCGCCCAACGGCCTCACCTCGCGGCACCGTCCCAATCACAACCATGTCTGCAAGAATCCCATGGGGAGACTCCGCCGTATCCCCTCCCGCCAGCGTTGCGCCATACTTTCGCGCCAACGTCAGTAAGCCACGAGCAAACCGCTCGACCCATCTCTGGGGCAACTCCGCCGGCAGTGCGAGCGACAGAAACACCGCCGTCGGCAGTCCGCCCATGGCTGCGATATCGCTCAGTCCGCGAGCTAAGCATCGATGGCCGACAGATTCGGGCGGATGCCAGTTCCGCCGGAAATGAACACCTTCAAGGCTGAAGTCCGTGGTGACCAGCAGTTCGTGTTCGGGCCGCAACCGCAGCACCGCACAGTCGTCTCCGATGCCGGTGAGGAGGGCACCGAATCTGGCCATGCACCAATTCCACCTCGCGAACCATCGTAACCAGCCCTTGACCAAGTTCGTTACCACCCCTTAAGTAACCCCGACATGTCCTCCCGCTGCGTTGACAGGGGGAACCCGGTTTGTTACCTTTTACCAGTTATGCGCAACACCTTTTGGCCGAGTTAAGTTCTGTGTTCGGTAAGAATTGCAGACGCGTAAGCCTTTTACGTTTGGTGGCCTTGGTTCCGGTAGGAATGGGCAGGTAAGAAGTATCCGTCCCCAAGAGGGAGCGTAGCCCGAATCAGAATGATCGCTCAGGGTTTCTGCAACCACAGACCACCCTGGATTTGCGAGCCTGATTTTTCAAGAATTAAAGAGGAACCGACTTGCAGAAGCGCTTCTACATCCTTTTCGTGGCTCGCGGCGACGACGGCCAGTTACGCAAGATCTCTATTCCCGTCCAGTATCTCTACATATTCGTGGTGGGAGCCGCCATTGGATTCCTCGGCCTCACCGGCATAGCCAGTTCCTACGCCCGCATGCTGTTCAAAGTCTCGCGTTATAACGAATTGCGTACTGAAAAAGAGCAGCTCAAGGACCGCTATTCTCGGCTTGAGCAAGTGGCCAAGGAACGCGATGTGCAAGTCGCATCTCTGGGATCGATTGCCAACGAGGTCTCGGCGCTTTATGGGTTGAAGTCCCAGCCAACTCTGGTAACCGCGAGCCAGGAGCAGATTCAGGACGCGGAAGTGATTTCATCGCTTGATCAGCTGCACGCCTTGCGTAGTTCGGCGCTGAGCGGCGCGGCCACGGTCGGCATTACGCTTGGCCTGACGCGTAATGCCACCACGGCGGACTGGTTCCGTGCCAATTCGGCACCAAACCTCTGGCCGGTCGAAGGGCAGGTAACGGGCAGCTTCGGGGAGCGCATCGATCCGTTTAACGGTGAAGGCGCATTCCACAGCGGTGTAGATATCAGTAGCAACTATGGACATCAAGTGATTGCACCGGCCGACGGGGTCGTCACCTTCGTCGATTTCCTTGGCGGTTACGGCAAAGCCATCATGCTCGACCATGGTCACGGCATTAGTACCCGCTACGGCCATCTTTCAGGCTTCGCCGCAACCCCCGGCCAGCACGTTCATCGTGGCGACGTCATTGGTTATGTCGGCGCGAGCGGACGATCGACTGGCCCGCATCTCCACTATGAAGTCCGCATCAACGACACGCCCGTCAATCCTTACAAGTACCTCCGCCTCAACATCGCGCACACCGGGGGATTTGCCGCCGGCGGCTAAGCGCCGAGCTGGCATCTCCAGCGGATCCAAGCTCTGAATCTCAACACAACAAACGAGAATCGACTGGCTCCTCAGGCACTCGCCAAACCCGTTTTTCCGGTTACTCCCGTAATGCGCTGAGTAATAGAGGGCACGCGAATCAGGCAACCACCTGCACTAAGATGATCTGAGCACCTCGATCTTTTTTGCGGAATGGAAACCCGACAATCCAGGCGTTTTGGACGATATGAGATCGTGGCCGAACTCGGTCGCGGAGCGGTGGGAGTGGTGTATCAAGCCCGCGATCCGCAGATTGATCGAATGGTTGCACTCAAGACCATCCTGCTGCCGGGCTTGGATCCCAAAGAAGAACAGGAGTATCGCCAGCGTTTCCTGGTTGAGGCACAAGCCGCGGGCAGGCTTCAGCATCCCGGAATCGTCACCATTTTTGATGTCGGCGAAGATCCTGAAAAACACGACCCCTACATCGTCCTGGAGTACGTCACCGGCCAGTCTCTAAATCAGTTATTGGTGCGGGAGAAAAAACTGCCGCTTCGCACCGCGCTGCAACTGGCGGAGGAAATTGCCGACGCCCTCGACTACGCCCATACGCAGGGAGTCGTCCACCGCGACATCAAACCCGCAAACATCTTAATTACCGAGGAAGGACACGCCAAGATCGCCGACTTTGGCATTGCCAAGCTCAATCTGGCCCAATTCACCCTTCCCGGTCGTGTGCTGGGAACGCCGGCCTACATGGCCCCCGAGCAACTCAGCGGCGAACCAGCCGACGGACGATCGGACCTATTCTCGCTGGGCGTACTGCTTTACGCCATGGTTACCGGCCACTCCGCTTTCCACGGGAACAGTGCAACCACGGTCTGCTTCAAAGTGGTAAATCGTGAGCCCGTGCCGGCTTCGGCATTTGACCTGGGTCTGCCTCCCGAATTGGACGCGGTTATTTCCCGTGCCATGGCCAAGGATCCGGCGCAGCGCTACCAATCCGGTGCCGATTTGGCCCGTGACCTTCGCGAACTGCGGCAAGCTCTGGCTGCAGGCACGACCACAACCTTGCGCCTTCTGCAGCCGATCGACAGAGGCACATCGTCGCTGACACTCTCACAGCTTCCGTCCAATGCTGCTCCAGTCGCCGGTTTCGTGCACGCTCACCGCATGCTTCGAACAGCCGTGAAAGGCGCTGCGGTGCGAGACTTGGTGTTGGCTGGGGTCCTGGTCGTGGCACTACTGATTGTCGCCATCCCGGCTAGACAAGGCACGACTGCCGAGAAGGCAGCGGCTGCGCAAGAGAATGTAAACCCTGTGGCGGAGGCAGATCGCGAGCGCCTTGCACAAGCACAAAAAGAGGCACAGAAATATTCCGGGACCGACGCTGACACATTTGACTCAGACCGGGGAACCAAACCAATCGCTGGCGGCGTCCCCTCCAGGCGACTGAGCTCGCTTTCCGCGAATAACCCGAAGACTGGCGCGAATGGAAGAATCCCT
>WNGL01008597.1_pt1 | contig 15481 bp, 13 predicted proteins | sample 5400591 | NCBI WGS metagenome assembly WNGL01 (sample SAMN13153377, study PRJNA577476) | soil metagenome | isolation source: 80 cm soil or saprolite under Garry oak tree replicate 1 | place: USA:California | collected 2016-06-15
CGGGGGCCGCTCCGTTCTCGTGACTCGCGTCGCGGCGCTCGCTCGCGAAGCACGCAGCTCACTCGCGGGGGCCGCTCCGTTCGCGTGACTCGCGTCGCGGCGCTCGCTCGCGAAGCACGCAGCTACAGGCCACCGGGCCGCGTTTTCGGCGCGGGCTCGTTGAATGCGCGCTCGACCGCGTCGTTCGGATCGGTCGATACGGGATGATCGCGCCAGAGCCACCGCATCATGTCCGGGAAGATCGCTCCTCCCTGCTTCTGGCCGTGCCGGCCGATGCCCCACGTATAGTTGAGGTCGTAGCCTTTCTCCGACAGCGCTCGCATGAGCCGCACATTCTGCAGAAACCAGTCTCGTGTCTCGTCGTACGCGCCTTCGCGACCTACACCACGATTGTCGTTGCGCCCGTCCTGCAGATACACGCGAATCGGTTTCTTTTCGGCTTTCCGGACGATGTCGGCGTAAGCATGGCCGCCTCGGAGATTCGTGAAGCTGCCGACGATGCTGAGCACTTTCCGGAATTCGGCGGGCCGTTCCCACGCGACCGTGAATGCGGCGATGGCGCCCGAGCTGGCGCCGCCGATCCCGCGGCGTTCCGGGTCCTTCGAGATGTTGTAATCCTTGTCGAGCGCCGGCAGCAGTTCGTCCACAATCACTTGCGCATATTTGTCGTCGAGCGAGTTGTATTCCGCCGGGCGGTTCGTGTCGCGATCGCCCCAGTTCTGCGGCGTCGGCTCGGGCTGGTCAGGCCGGCGGCCCGGGTTGATGAAGACGGCGATCATGACGGGAATCTCCCGTCGATAGATGAGGTTGTCCAGGACGTTCGGCGCGCGCACATCGCCATCCATGTACTTGAAGGCTTGGCCGTCGTTGAAAATCATCAGGCTCGCGGCGGTTCTCGGATCGTACTGGGCGGGCACGTAGACCCAGTAGGTGTGCTGCGTGCCGGGATACGCGGCGCTCGGAAGCGTAAAGGGACCGCGAGTCTCGCCTTTGGGCACTCCATCGTGCGGGTACGAGTCGGGTCCCAGCTCGTAATGGACGTCTGGATTGGGCGCGGCGGGCGTCTGCGGGACCATGGTCGCTCCTGAAAGGCAAAGAGTGCCGGCGACGAGAAACCGGACCAGCATCGTATTCATTCGCAGACTTTCGCCGGAATGGACGCGCATCGTCAACTAGAATGCCTGGATCGATCCGACTGCCGAAAAGACAGGAGACCACGAACATGGCGACGCGAATCTCTCGACGGACCTTCACAACTGCCGCGGGTGCCGCCGCGCTCGGCGCGGCCGTCGGTTCCAGCCCATTGGCGGCGGCGGTGCCGAAACGCGAGCAGACGCCGGGCGCCGCACCGGAAGGCCGTCGATTCCCCGAGCGCTTCGTGTGGGGCACCGCGACGGCGGCCTACCAGGTGGAGGGCGCCGCGACGGAAGACGGTCGCGGGCCCTCGATCTGGGACACGTTTTCGCACACACCCGGCAAGGTGGTGGCCAACGCTACCGGGGACGTGGCCGACGATCACTACCATCGGTACAAGGAAGACGTGCAGTTGATGAAACAACTGGGCGCCAAGAGCTATCGCTTCTCGATTTCCTGGCCGCGCGTGTTCCCCCGGGGCCTCGGACAGCCGAACCCGAAGGGCCTCGATTTTTACAAGCGGCTCGTCGACGAGCTCAAGGCCAGCGGCATCGAACCGTTTGCGACGCTGTATCACTGGGATCTGCCGCAGGCGCTGCAGGACAAGGTCGGCGGATGGGAGTCGCGTGAGACTTCGAAGGCGTTCGGCGACTATGCCGGATACGTCGCACGGGAGCTCACCGATCGCGTGAAGCACATCTTCACAATCAACGAATTCGGCGCGTTCGTCGAACTCGGCTACCGCGTCGGCATTCACGCGCCGGGGTTGAAGCTGCCGCCCGGACGGTTCAACCAGACGCGCCACCATGCCGTTCTCGGGCACGGGCTGGCCGTGCAGGCGATCCGCGCGAATGCCAAACCGGGCACGACCGTAGGGCTCGCCGAGAACATGACGATCTGCGCGCCCGTCGTGGAGACGCCGGAACACATTGACGCGGCGGTCCGGGCGACCCGCGAACTGAACGCGCCGTACATGACGGTCATTCAGGAGGGCAAGTACACGGACGCCTATCTTGCCAATGCGGGAGCCGACGCGCCGAAGTTCACGCCGCAGGATCTCCAGATCATCTCCAGTCCCCTCGACTTTGTCGGCATCAACATCTACACGCCGCTCTACGTGCGCGCCGATACGGCGTCGAAGGCCGGCTTCGCCGTCGTTCCGCATCCGCACTCGTACCCGCACATGGCCTCGTCATGGCTGTTCGTCGGTCCGGAAGCGCTTTACTGGGGACCGCGGCACGTGGCGCGCATCTGGAACGTGAAGGAGATCTACATCACCGAGAACGGCTGCTCGTCCAGCGACGTGCCGGCACAGGATGGCAAGGTGTACGACACGGATCGCGTGATGTACCTCCGCAACTACCTCACCCAGCTCCAGCGTGCCACGGCCGACGGTGTCCCCGTCCGCGGCTACTTCCTCTGGAGCCTCATGGACAACTTCGAATGGGGCGACGGCTACACGAACCGGTTTGGATTGCATTACGTCGATTACGCGACGCAGAAACGCACCCCGAAGCTGAGCGCGGCGTTCTATCGCGAGGTCATCGCGCGGAACATGGTCGTCTGACGGATCGGCCAGGGCGTCCAAGCCGTCTCGCTGAGGAAATCCCATGCGCCATTCGACTCGTATCGCATTCGTTCTGATTGCGTCGATCTCCCTGAGTGCTTCGCCTGGGTTGGCGGCGCCGAGACACGCGCGCCAAACGACATCTGCGCCCGTACGACGCAATCCTCTGCTCAGTCCGAGCACTCTGCCGTTCCACGCGCCCGAGTTCAACAGGATTCAGGATCGCGATTTCCAGCCCGCGATCGACGCGGGCATTCGCGAACAGCGCGCCCAGACCCTGAAGATCGCGGACAACCCCGCCGCTCCCACCTTCGACAACACCATCGTGGCGCTCGAGAAGAACGGGCAGATGTTGACGCGCGTCTACATGATCTTCAACGGCCTGGCGGGCGCGAATACCAACGACACGCTCCAGAAGGTGCAGGAGGCCGAGGCGCCGAAGCTCTCCGCCGTTCAGGACGAAATGTATCTGAACGGCAAGCTGTTCGAGCGCATCGAATCAATCTACGACACGCGCGACCGGCTGAAGCTCGATCCCGAAGCGAGCCGGCTGGTCGAGTACTACCATCAGCATTTCGTGCTGGCCGGCGCAAGGCTGTCAGCCGCCGACAAAACGACGCTGAAGAAGCTCAACGAGGAAGACGCAACGCTCAGCGCCCGATTCACGAATCATCTGCTCGCCGCCGCCAAGGACGGCGCGCTCGTCGTCACCGACAAGGCCGATCTGGCGGGCTTGACGCCGGCGCGGTTGGACGCGGCGGCGCAGGCCGCAAAGGCGCGCGGCCTCGACAATCGATGGGTGATTCCGCTGCAGAACACGACCCAGCAGCCCGACTTGCTCTCGCTGACGAACCGCGATGCCCGCCACAAGCTCTTCGACGCGTCCTGGACCCGTGCGGAGCGCGGCGATGCGAACGACACGCGCGCGATCATCGCGCGTCTGGGGCAGCTGCGCGCGCAAGAGGCGAAGCTGCTCGGCTACACCGACTACGCCGCTTGGAAGCTGCAGGATCAAATGGCGAAGACACCCGCGGCTGTCGACCATTTTCTCGAACAACTCGTGCCGCCCGCCACCGGACGCGCGCGCGACGAGGCCGCCGGTCTTCAGCAGATGATCGACGCGCAGCACGGAGGATTCTCCGTCGAGCCGTGGGATTGGACGTTCTATGCCGAGCAGGTCCGCAAGGCGAAGTACAACCTCGATGAATCGCAGATCAAGCCGTACTTCGAGCTGGATCGGGTGCTGAACGACGGCGTCTTCTACGCGGCGCACCAACTCTACGGACTGACGTTCAAGGAGCGGCACGACCTTCCGGTGTACGAAAAGGACGTCCGCGTCTTCGAAGTCTCCGACAAGACCGGCGCGCCGATTGGCCTTTTCTATGCCGACTATTTCAAGCGCGACAACAAGTCGGGCGGAGCCTGGATGGATGTTTTCGTCGGCCAGTCGAAGCTGCTCGAGACGAAGCCGGTGATCTACAACGTCGCAAACTTTTCGAAGCCGGCGCCAGGCCAGCCCATGCTGCTGACGTCCGACGATGTGGTGACGATGTTCCATGAGTTCGGACACGCCCTGCACGGCTTCGTCGCCAATCAGGAATACCCCAGCATCTCGGGAACGAATGTGGCCCGCGATTTCGTGGAATTCCCGTCGCAGTTCAACGAGCATTGGGCGTTCGAGCCGGCCGTGCTCGCGCACTACGCGGTCCATTATCAAAGCCACCAGCCGATGCCGCAGGCGCTGGCCGACAAGATCCTGGCGGCGCGTGACTTCAACGCGGGTTACAACATGACGGAACTGCTCGCCGCGGCGGAGCTGGACATGCAGTGGCATACGCTGCCGTTCTCCGCGCCGCTCGAAGACGTCGACGTGTTCGAGAAGGCGGCGCTCGCGAACACGCATCTGGATCTCGCGCAGGTCCCTCCTCGATACCGCTCGTCGTACTTCCTGCACATCTGGGCGAACGGCTACGCGGCCGGCTATTACGCGTATCTCTGGACGCAGATGCTCGCCGACGATGCGTTCGCGTGGTTCAAGTCGCACGGGGGCCTGACGCGTGAGAACGGCGATCACTTCCGCGATACGGTGCTCTCGCGCGGCAACACGAAGGACTACGGCGCGATGTATCGCGACTTGACCGGCCGCGATCCTGAAATCGGGCCGATGCTCAAGTACCGCGGCTTGTCGGGGCGATGAATCCCTCGTCTACCCGCGATACAGACGTCCTTGTCGCGGGCGCGGGCCCGACCGGGCTGGTACTGGCGCTGTGGCTGACGCGGACAGGCGTGCGGGTCAGGATCATCGACAAAACGTCGGAGCCGGGAACGACGTCGCGCGCGCTCGGCGTGCAGGCACGGACGCTCGAACTCTACGACCAGCTCGGACTCGCCGACGAGGTCGTGCGGCGCGGACGGAAGATGGCGGGCGTGAACCTCTGGGTGGCTGGGCGGAAGGCCGCGCATGTCGTGATCGGCGAGATGGGCACGGGCCTCAGTCCGTTCCCTTTCGCGCTCATCTTCCCTCAGGACGAGCACGAACGCCTCTTGATCGACCGGCTGGCCGACGCCGGCGTGCACGTCGAGCGCCGGACGGAGCTCCTCGGCTTCGAGGAGCGGGCCGATCGTGTACTCGCGCGTCTGAAGCCGCCGGATAGACCCGAGGAGACGTGCGAGGCGGCCTACATAGCCGGGTGCGACGGCGCGCACTCCACGGTGCGCGAGACGCTGGGGATTGGATTCCCCGGAGGCACGTACGCGCATCTCTTCCACGTGGCAGACGTGGAGGCGCGGGGAGCGGCCATCAACGGCGAGCTGCACGTCGCGCTGGACACGACCGACTTTCTCGCGGTGTTCCCATTGAAGGAGGAAGGGCGCGTACGGCTGATCGGCACAATGCGCGAGGAACCGGAACGACGGCACGAAGAGTTGTCGTGGGACGACGTCAGCAAGCGCGTGATCGAGTGGATCGGGATCGAGGTCCAACGCGTGAACTGGTTCTCGACTTACCACGTGCATCATCGCGTCGCCGACCACTTTCGCAAGGGGCGTGCGTTCGTGCTCGGCGACGCCGCCCACATTCACAGCCCCGTCGGCGCACAAGGCATGAACACAGGCATCGGCGACGCGGTGAACCTTGCCTGGAAACTCGCTGCAGTCGTACACGGATCCGCGGATGTGTCGATTCTCGACACCTACGAGCCGGAACGGATCGCGTTTGCTCGCCGGCTGGTTGCGACGACCGATCGAGCCTTCACCGGCGTGACGAGCTCGGGTGCGATCGCGCGGCTTGTGCGACTGCACATCGTCCCGCTCTTGCTTCCGCCCTTGTTCGCGCTCGAGATCGTGCGCCGTTTTATGTTTCGTGCGGTTTCACAGACAGTGATCAACTATCGCGAAAGCGCCTGGAGTGAGGGCGAGGCGGGCGCCGTTCACGGCGGCGACCGTTTGCCCTGGGTGAGAACGAGCGCGAACGGCGAGGAGGCGGACAACTTCTCGTCATTGACCTCGCTCGAGTGGCAGGTCCACGTGTACGGCGACGCCGCGCCCGGGATCCAGGCTGTGTGTGCTGAACGAAAACTCCCCCTTCACATCTTTCCGTGGCGTGGGGAGATGCGTCGAGCGGGCCTGGGCCGCAATGCGCTCTATCTCGTGCGACCGGACGGCTATGTGGGTCTCGCGAATGCGGACGGTCGCGTCATGACTCTACAGTCCTATCTCGACCGCCATCATCTTTGACACGCTTCATCATCTCTCTTCGCAACCAGTTTGAGGGGAGCGCCGACGCGCAAAACCTCGAGGATCTCCTGCACGTGTTCGGTTTCCACTGCGATCTGCTTGCGGATGAATTCTTCCAGCGCGGAGTCGCCCATCACGCGTGGCAGAAAGTCCTTGTAGGCGTCAAGCGCCTGCTGCTCGACTTCGAGCGCCTCTGCTAATGCCTCCTGCGGATGCATCGGGCCGCCGCCCAACGTGAGATGGATCTGGAGCGTCGGGATATGCCCGAGCGAACGAATCTGCCGAGCGATCGCATCAGCATGTTCCAGGGTTTCCTTCAGGGCGTCCTCGAAGAATTTCTCCGCCGTGTGCCGATCCTTCCCGCGCAAGCGGAAGCGCATCTGGAAATACCTCAAGCACGCCTCGGCCTCCTCCGCCATGAGGCGATTCAGGTCGGCGACGAGGTCGCTGCGGTCCGCGCTCACGCGCGTTTTCTCCCCGCTGGGCGATCCAACTCCTCGACCAGACAGTGCCCCTTGCAAATGTCGCACGTGCGGTTATCGGGGCATTCGTCGTGCACACCGTGAAGACGCTGGAGGAAGGCGGTTGCCGCCGCGTCTTCCGAGGTCAAAAGCCGCATGAACCGGACAAGCCGCTGTCCGGTCGCATCGCTGATGAGATGTTCGATCTTGCAACTGTCGATTTCCGCCTGCGGATCCGGTGTGCCGAGTACGTCGGAGAGGAATGCCTTGACCACGACTCGCTTGGCCATAACGGCCTGGGCGGCCTTCAGCCCTATCGCGGACAGCTTGACCATACGATGCTCGCCGGTCTCGATCCATCTTCGCTTCTTCAACGCACGAAGGTTGATCGATACGCTGCCCCGAGTGATGTCCAGGTGACGGGCGACGTCAGACACGCGCGCCCAGCCGCCGTATTTCAGACCGACTTCGTAGATCGCGACGAGATGATGCGCGGCGCTGTGGGTCAGCTCGTTGGCCTCGAACTCTTTCCAGGTTTCCATAGGCGTGTTTAGCATATGCTCCAAGTGATTGACATGTCAATCATTGAGAAGTATCGTGCTCGACACGGAGCGGATCGCATGAAACGACATCTTGGATACGCCGCGCTGCTGCTGATCGTCACCGCAGCGCCTGGCTTCGCGCAGGAGCCACCCTATTTCGTGACCTACACTCACTATCTCGAAGAGCCAGGAAACGTCGAAGTCGCGGTCATGAGTACGAGCGGCCTCCCCAAGAATCGGCATGCGGCGTATACGGCGCCGTGGCTGGAGCTCGAGTACGGCGTGACTGGCTGGTGGACGGCCGAGCTCTATCTCGAAGGGGTCACCGCGCGGGGCGATAGCTCAGGGTTCACCGGCTGGCGCTGGGAAAACCGGTTCCGGCCGCTGAAGAACGAGCACCGCATCAATCCTGTGCTCTATGTCGAGTACGAGAGCGTGAACGACGCCAGCCGGATTCAGAAAGAGATCGTGGGAAGTGGACCGCTGGCGTTTGATCCGATCGCGGATCTTCGCCGCGAAACTGCGCACGAACTCGAGGGCAAGATCATTCTCTCGAGCGTCGCGGGCCCGTGGAACGTCTCGGAGAACCTGATCGTGGAGAAGAACCTGTCCGAGCAGGAAGGACTCGAGTACGGCTACAGCGTCGGTGTGTCGCGATCGCTTGGAACCCTCGCGAGCGGCACCGCGTGCCACCTCTGTCGCGAGAACTTCACGGCGGGCGTCGAATTGTACGGCGGCCTGGGAACGAGCCTCGCGTTCGGAATGACAGACACGAGGCACTACCTGGCGCCGGTCTTCGGGTGGCAGGTCAGCGACCACTCGACGATCGTGGTGTCGCCGTCCTTCGGCTTGACCCACGCCAGCGATCGCTTCCTGTTTCGCATCGGCTGGCAATACGAGCTGACGACGCGGAGGGCCAGGTGATGCGGAAAGGCGCCCTTGCCCTCGGGCTGCTAATCGGTGCGCTCGTTGGACGGACAGCCGCCGCCGGCGTCCAGGTGCGCCCGCATGACTCAGAGTGGAGAGCTCCTACGGACGCGCGGAAACGGGTGAACCCGCTGGCGAACCGGAGCGACACCGGGGCCGGTGGAGCGCGCCTGTACGCGGTGCGCTGTTCGACCTGCCACGGCGCGGACGGTCGCGGAAGCGGGCGGGCACCGGATCTGACCCGCGACGTCCAGTCTCAGAGCGACGGAACCCTGTTCTGGAAGATCAGCAGCGGCAACACCCGCGCCGGAATGCCGGGGTTCAGCTTCTTGCCCGAGCTCCAGCGCTGGCAGCTCGTGCAGCACCTGCGGCACATCGGGTCCTTGCGCGAACATTCAGGCCCCAACGCTTCGCGTCGGGGGCCCCTTTCCGCGCTCGGCGCCACAAGCGCGGCGGATGGCTACTTGCGCTCGGGAAGCAGCGTGACAATCACGTAATTGTCCGACTTCAGGTGGGTCCGCGCGGTCTGCTGAACGTCATCGGCAGTGAGCGTGCCGAGGCGGCCCGGCAGGTTGACGGCGGCGGCGAGGCCTGCCGCGTCGCCTTCGGCGTAGCGCTGTGAGATCTGATTCAGCAGATAGCCGTTCTCCCGGCTGTTCGCCTCGAACTGCCGCAGCAGCACCTCTCGGACGACGGCCATCTGCCCGCGATCGAGCGGCGTGTTCTTGACGTATTCGATTTCCTGAAAGACGCGCTGCACGAGATCGGCCGTACGCGCCGGATCGCACGTCCAGTCGATCCGCAACGAGTATTCCGGCTTCGGAAACTTCTCGATGCTCTGGTTCGCCGTGATGCTGTAGGTGCCGCCGAGCTGCTGGCGAATCGTGTCGAGCAGCCGCGATTGCAGCACGAGCGCCATTGCCCGCAGCGCAAGCCGGTGCGCGTCGTCATACTGGAACGGCCCGCTGAAGACGATCGCCACTTCGCTCTTCGGCGCGATGCCCTTCTCCACCCTCTTCTGCACGATGCCGGATGGCGGCGTGATGCCGACGTCGCGCCACGTTTCGCGGGCGTGCGTCGCCGGGAGGCTGGCGATGTACTTCTCGACCAGCGGCTTCATGGCGTCGGGCGTGAAGCTCCCGACGAAGACGAACGTGAAGTTGCCGGCGTCGGCGAAGCGCGCCTTGTAGAACGCCATCGACGTGTCGAGATTCCACCGATCGACGGTCGCGGGCGTCTCGGGCTGGCGCCGCGGATGGTTCTGGGTGACCGCGGCGTCGATCGTCTGGTTGAAGACGACGTCCGGGCTCGCCATCTGATTCGCGAGCAGCGATTTGAATTGCGACGACAGGACCCCGAATGCGGTCGGGTCCGCGCGCGGCTGCGTGAACCGCAGGTAAATGAGCTGACACATCGTCTCGAGATCCTGCGGCGTGCTGCGGCCGTTCATCCCCTCCTGGGTATCGGCGAGGAAGGGCGTCACGACCGCGAACTTGCCGCTGAGAATCTTGTCGAGCATCACGGCGCTGAACTGCCCGACCCCGCCCGCCGGCACGACCATGTCGGCGACGCGAGCGGGAATGTAATCCGCGTCGCTCGCGAGAGAGGTCCCGCCCGGCGCTGTCGCGCGAAACAGAATCTCGTCCTCTTTCAGCGCGGTCGGCTTCAGAATGACCGTCGCGCCGTTCGACAGCTGCCACTCGGTAATGCCGACATCCGCGCGCACCGTCGTCTTGACGATGTTGCCCGGCGTGGGCGGCGTCTCCATGAGCGGACGCGTTCCCACCGTGTCGACGTACGGCTGGAGCGGTTTCGCCGATGCCGCTTTGATGACCGCCGCAAGTTTCGTTTCGTCCGGCACGCTCACGCCCGCGGCGTCGGGCGCCGAGACGACGACAAGCCGGTTCCGGTCGGCGAACCACTCCGCGGCGAGCGCGTTGACGTCGCTCAACGTGATCCCCGGGACGAAGCGGCGATGGAATGCCAGCTCCTGCCAGATGGTCGGCAGCGCCTCCCCCTCGAGAAAGTTTCTGGTGTATTCGTCCGCGCGGCTCTCGGACTCGCGATCCGGACTCTCGGTGACGGCTCGTTCGTAGCCGAGCATCATGGCCTGCTTTTCACGCTCCAGCTCGGTCGCGGTGAAACCAAAGCGCGAGACGCGCTCGATCTCGCTCAGGAGCGCATCGAGGCCGCGCTCGACGCCATCGTTCGGGACGAGGGCCTGGAGCACGGCTTCGTCCTTGGTGCGAGGCGTCGCAAACAGCGTACGATCGGCCGCCGCCCTGATGAACGGTGCGTTCGCCCCCTGGCTCAGCTCCCCGAGCCTCCCGTTCAGCATGCCGGCAAACAACTGATCGCGGATCTGATCGCGATAGCCTCCGACAGACGATTGATTGCGCCCCGGCAGCAGGTCGCTGATCGCGATCGTGGTCGTGGTCGTTTCCCTGTCGGTGATGATGGCGTAGCGCGCGCCCGCGTGATCTGGCACGTCGTAAGCCGGCCGCGGCCGCTCCGGTGAAGGCGACGACAGGGACGAGAAATGCGCCTTGATCATGCCCGCTACGGCGTCCCGGTCGAAGTCGCCGACGGCGATCACGGCCATCAAATCCGGCCGGTACCAATCGTGGTAGAAGCGCGTCAACTGCTCGCGGCGCGCCTTTTCGATGATTTCCGGCTTGCCAATCGGGATGCGTTCCGCATACCGCGATCCCTTGAGCTGCATCTGAAGGATCTTGTCAACGGTGCGCTCGCCGGCGCCAAGGTGCATGCGCCACTCGGAAAGCACGATGCCGCGCTCGTAATCGATGCCGCTCTGATCGAACGTGGCCGAGTGCGACCAGTCGTCAAGGATGAGCAGCGCTCGGTCGAGCACGCCGGGAACGTCGGTCGGGACGCGGAGCGTGTACTGCGTGTCGTCGTAACTGGTTTGCGCGTTGGCGTCCGGGCCGAGACTCATGCCGAGCGACGACAGAAACGAGAGGATGCTCTGCTTTGGAAAATGCTCGGTTCCCTCGAATTCCATGTGCTCGTCGAAGTGCGCGACCCCCTGCTGGTCGTCGTCTTCCAGCACGGAGCCGGCCTTGACGACGAGGCGCAGCTCGGCGCGATGCTCGGGCCTCTTGTTCGCGCGCACGTAGTAGCGCAGACCGTTCGGCAGCGTGCCGACGACCACTTCCGGGTCGACGGGCATCTGCTGCGAGAGCGCGTACGACGCGACCGACGCGGCTGAGGCGTCTTGCCGTGGGGCCGGCGCCTGCGCGGAGACGACGAGTCCGGCGGCGGCGAGCAGGATGGCAGGAAGGCCGCATAAGGCGAGACGGGCGCGTACGTTGGTCATGACTCCATCGATACTACTCCGGCCGCAGGTCCATCAAATGCATCAGATGACTCATCGTTGGACCGTGATACGATTCGCTCCTGCGATGAGCTCGTCCCGCTGCGGTTCCGGCTTCACCTGATAGGCCCTCCTCCCGGCGCGTTGCGCCGTCCCCTCGCTCAAAACCGTCGTTAGAAGGTCGGCAACACGAATGGATGCCATCACACTGGAGTTCGACGAGGTGTCGCCGCACGTCGCCGCGATCGAGTACGCCCTCGGCGCGGTCGGCGGCGAGGTGGTCAACGGCCTGCGGGCGTTTGCGGACAGACGACGGCTGGCGATCGACGCCGTCGAAGCGGTTGTCACCGGTGAGCTGGAAAACGGGCTCACCTACCTCGAGGTCATCGGCGAGCAGGGGCAGCCGAGAATCGCGCGTATCCACGTGAAGGTTTTCGTGGCGTCTGCAGATGCCGCGGCGACCAGCGCTTTGTTCGAACACGTCCTCGATCGACTTCCGCTCGTGTGCACGCTCCGTGCGGCTCTTGCGCTGACGATCGAACTGATTCCCACGCCGTGACTGGAGAGACGACATGTACCGATTGAACGACGAACAGCAAAGGGTCGTCGCGGACGCGACCGTCGTCGCGGACGCGCACATCAGGCCGCACGCGGCAACTACCGATCGGGATTCGGCGTTTCCCAGTCAGTCGATCGCGGCGCTCCGCGAATCCGGACTGCTTGGCCTGACGATTCCTCCCGCGTACGGAGGTCTCGGGCATGGCCTGCGGACGATGGCCGCGATCATCGACGCCGTGGCGCAGCGCTGCCCATCGACTGCAATGGTGTATCTGATGCATCTCTGTGGTGTGGCCTGCTACGCGGCCGCGCCAGGCAAGACGGCGCCCCTTCTTCGCAGGGCGGCCGCGGGGCGCCATCTCTCGACGCTTGCTTTCAGCGAAAAGGGATCGCGCAGCCATTTCTGGGCGCCGGTCAGCCGCGCGACCGACGCCGGCACGGGCGGCGTCCATTTGAACGCCAGCAAGTCGTTCGTGACCTCCGCCGGCTACGCCCACGGCTACGTGATCTCGACGCTCGCGGCCGGCGCGACCGGCCCGCTCGAGAGCACCATCTACCTCGTGCTCGCCGGCGACGCGGGCCTCGACGTTGCCGGCGCCTGGCGCGGACTCGGCATGCGCGGTAATGCCAGCGCGCCGATGACGCTCGATAACGTCACGGTGGGCGCCGATCGGGCGCTGACGGCCGAGGGCAAGGGACTCGACATGATGCTGGGCGTCGTGCTGCCCGCGTTCCAGGTCGGCACCGCTGCCGTGGCCGTTGGCATCGCGGAGGCGGCCGTGCAGGCGACGATCGGGCACGTGACGCAGGCGCGGCTGGAACACATGAACAGCTCGCTGGCGGAGCTGCCGACGCTGCGCGCGCAGATCGCGCGCATGCGCATCGAGACCGATCGCGCGCGCGCGCACCTTGGCGCCGTGCTCGATTCGCTCGAGACTCCCGGGCCGTCCACGCAGCTGATGGTCCTCGAAGCCAAGGCCGCCGCGACCGAAGCGGCCGTCGCCGTGACCGACGTCGCGATGCGAACCTGCGGCGGCGCCGCGTTCGGCGGCGCGCACGGCATCGAGCGCATGTTCCGCGACGCGCGGGCGCCGATCGTGATGGCGCCGACCAGCGATCAGGCCTACGACTTCATCGGGCGGGCGCTCTGCGGCCTGGAGGTGTTCTGATGGATCGGCCGCTGAAAGTCGGCGCGGTGATGTACGACCCGAAGGTGTCGGTCATCTGGGAGATCATCCGCGACTTCTTCGAGTCGCAAACCTGTCCGATCGACGTCGCGTTCTACAGTACTTACGAGCTGCAGGTCACGGCCTTGCTCGACCGCACGATTGACATCGCCTGGAACTCGCCGCTGGCCTGGCTCGACGCGCAGCGCCGATCCGGCGGCACCTGTCGCGCGATCGCAATGCGCGACACCGATCGGGACCGCGTCTCGTATTTCGTCGCGCGGCGCGACGGACCCGTGCGGGTCCTGTCCGATCTGCGACATCGGACGCTGGCGACCGGCGCGATCGATTCCCCGCAGGCGAACCTCATTCCGCTCGGACGGCTGCGCCGTGATGGCCTCGATCCCGGCGACGACCTCACCGTCAGGCGCTTCGACGTGCTGGTCGGCAAGCACGGGGATCACGTCGGGGGTGAGCGCGACGCATTCGAGTGCGTGCGCAGCGGCGAGGCCGCCGCCTGCGCAATGCTCGACCTGAACTGGAACGGGTGGACGAAGGACGGCACGATCGACGCCGACCGATTTGCGATCGTGGGCGGGACCGACCGCTTCGATCACTGCGTCTTCACGGTGCGCCAGGATCTCGATGCCGCCGCCGAGCGGAGATGGCTCGACGCCCTGTTCGCGATGCAATACGACAACGCCGCCCACAAGGAAATGATGGATCTCGAAGGTCTGAAGGCATGGCTGCCAGGCCGGACGAGCGGCTTCGGACCGCTGTCCGCGGCCGTCGCCTCCGAGCGCTTCTTCGATCGCGCGGCGTCATCGTGACGAAGCTCCCGCTCTTTCCGGTCACGACGGTTGGGAGCTGGCCGAGGCCGCCAAGGGTCGCCGAGGCGCGGCGGCAGTTTCGCCGACACCGCATCGACCGCGCCGAGTTCGACCGCGTTGCGGACGCCGGCGTCGTCGAACTGCTCGGACTGCAGCGGGACCTCGGCTGCGACATCGTGACCGACGGCGAGCTGCGGCGCGACAACTTCTATTCGTTCGTCGCAGAAAAACTGGCGGGCGTGCGTCTCATGACCCTCGCCGAGATGCTCGACGTCGTCGAAGACAAGGCGGGGTTCGAGCGCCTCCTTCAGACGCTCGACGTGCCCGCCTATTCAATCAGCAGTCCTGTCTGCGAGGGACGGATCGAACGGCGCGAGCCGCTCGCCGTTGACGATCTCCGGTTCGTGAGACGGCATACGGATCGGCCGGTGAAGGTGACGCTGCCCGGGCCGTACCTCCTCACCAGGGCCATGTACGTCCACGAAGTGACCCGCGCCTGCTATGAAACGAAGGAAGCGCTCGCCGAGGACGTCGTCGCGCTCTTGAGAGCGGAGCTCGCCGAACTGGCCGCCGAAGGCGCCGACTTCGTGCAGTTCGACGAGCCGGTGTTGACCGAGCTGGCGTTCGCGCCCGGCAGCACGCGCACGTTCATGTGCGCGGCGCTCGCTGCGCGCAAGGATCCCACCGAGGAGCTGGAGCTGGCGGTCTCGCTGATCAACCGGGTGGTCGCGGGCGTCAGGGACGTGCGGATCGGCGTGCACGTCTGCCGCGGCAACTGGAGCCGCGATGAAACGACGCTGCTGAGCGGCGGGTACCAGCCGCTCGCGCCGTATCTCGAGCGCCTCGATGTCGCGCAGCTCGTGCTCGAATACGCGACCGATCGCGCCGGCGATCTCATGGCGTTCGGCGGCAAGGAACTGGGCATGGGGGTGGTCAATCCGCGGACCGACGCCGTGGAAACGAGCGCCGCCATTCGCGCAGCCGTCGAGGACGCGCTTCGCTTCTACGCGCCCGGCCAGATCTTCCTGAATCCCGACTGCGGCTTCGGCACGTTCTCGAGCCGGCCGATGAATACCTGGAAGACCGCTGCCGCGAAAGTCGGGGCGATGGCCGCCGCGGCCCGCGAGCTTCGAGCGGGACGGCGCGCCGGTGCCCCTATAATGCCGACATCCTGGGGCACCTGAGCCAATCGATGCGATCACTCCTGCACGAACCGGCAACGGAACT
>WNGL01005200.1_pt1 | contig 15479 bp, 14 predicted proteins | sample 5400591 | NCBI WGS metagenome assembly WNGL01 (sample SAMN13153377, study PRJNA577476) | soil metagenome | isolation source: 80 cm soil or saprolite under Garry oak tree replicate 1 | place: USA:California | collected 2016-06-15
CCACATCCGCATTCGAGCCAGCGCAACCCGTCATGCGGCACCACCGCTTGACTATGGGGAGCGAGAAAAATGCCGCACGTCTACGGCTTTGCGTGCCAAATAAGGTTGCCCGCTGGACAAGACATAAGTTTTCCACAAAATATATACGTCACGTCTAATTGATTCGTGCCTGTTGCGTCCGCGTCCGTCTTTCTCCTTGCGGGCTGGTTCATGACATATCGAGCAGACGTGGCACGCGGCCGCGACGTTGTCGCGCGCTGGTGCGCCCTTGCCGAGCAACGGCTGGAATACCTCACCGAGTTGTTCGAAACCGGCCGCTGGCGCCGCTATCACAGCGAAATCGCATTTCTCGAAAATATCCAGGAAGCCAAGGCCGCGGTGGAAATCTGGCGCAGCTTGGCGACGCGCGAGGCCTCCCGCGACAATCTCGCTGTCGAAATCTCCTGGCTTGGCCGGCCCTGGGCGAAGCTGCCACCCGTGAACATGTTTCGAGATCCGGTTCTTCGGCTCACGCCGCAGCCGGCGCCGAGCCTCGCGGGACCGCTTCCGCCCGACATTTCGATCTCGATGCAAGCCCGGCAGGTCTGTTCGGACGAAGCGCCTTCGGCGCCGGACTCGGACGGGCCGGCGATCGATCCAGGCCGTCAGCCGGTCTTGGACCCGATGGAGGATCCCGCCTTGGACCCGGTCATGGACAGGTTGACCCGGGACATCGCCGCGATCGCGGAACGCTATCCGCTGCTGAGGAATGTGATGTAGGGCTAACGGCTCTGTCCGGTCTTCCCGGTGAACGCGTTCGCAGGGACGACGCAGGGTTACCTTCTCACCGCATTCGTCCCAATCACCACTTGCGCAAAGTGTTGCGCGCCCTCGGCGGACAAATCCGGCGTAATGGCGCGGGCGTGATCGAGCCCGACCACGGCGCCGCGCGGCGTTTCCGAGATCATGTTGTTGTTGACCAGCGCCGTGCCCGCGCCCGGCATCACCGACACGCCGACGCCGACAAAGGCGTTGCGGATCACGTTGCCAGTTATCACGACGTCACGCAGATATTTGCCCCAGCCGGCGACGATCCCGAACGCTGGCGCGTTCTCGATCACATTGCCGGTGACCGATGTGTCGGCCTCGACATAGATGCCGATGCCGGCATCGTCGTCAGGCGCGGTGCCGATCGGGCGCTTCGGCAACAGGTTGCGAATGATGTTGCCCTGTACAACCGCGATGCGTCCGCCCTCGTTGAAGTTGCAGACCGAAACACCCAGAGCCGCGCCGTCCACGGTGTTGTTGGCGATCACCGCGCCCTCGAACGAAAATTCGGAATACAGCGCCACCTCGCGGACGTCGCTGACGCTATTGCCCGTGATCTGGATGTTGGACGCCGAATTGCCGCGCACGGCCGAATAATCGCAATTGCGGATACGGTTGCCGCGCACGATCACGTTGCCGGCGCGAAACGCGTTGATGGCGTTGCCGTATTGTCCGGAGCCGCCGGGGCCGGCCTTGATGTCCTCGATGCGGTTGTCGATCACCTGCGTGCCGTCGTCGCCGATGGCGGTGCGCAGGATTTCGATGCCGTTGTCGTTGGTCCCTTGAATGGTGTTGCGCGAAACCAGCAAGCCCTGCGCGTCGAACGACACGATCGCTGTCGTGGCTGACTTGGTGATGATGTTGCCGCTGACGTCGCCGGAGACGTTCTCGAACCAGATGCCGTTGCCGCCGCTGCCGCTGATTTCGCAATCGGTGATGCGGATGTCGCGTCCGCCAAGGCAATGCACCAGGCCTCGGCGATCCGGCAGCTTGATGCCGCCGCCATCCAGCGCGATGCCGGTGAGCCCAACGCTGTTGGTGCCTTCGCCTGACAGCATCGAGGCACCGCCGATGAACACGAATTTGGTCGCGCCGCGCACGCCGACCAACTGGGTGCCGCTTTGCAAGCGAAGCAGCCCGGTGCGATAGACGCCCGGCGGCAGCGCCAGCGGAACCTGCGCGCGCGCGGCCTCGTCGATCGCCCGCTGCAAAATCTTGGTCTGATCGTCGGCACTGCCAGGCCGCACGCCATAATGCGTGGCGTCGCGCCCGAACGCCGAGGTTGGCGGTGCGGCGCGTGCGGCGTCTGGCGACATCGCCACCGCGCCGGCAACGCCGGCTACGGAAGCTCCGATGAGATGGCGGCGATTGATGTGCATGATCGCGTCTCCGGCGGATACGTTTGACCCGTGTCCGCAGCCTCTGAGTAACGCAAAAATGCGGCCGAGCGTGGCAACGGCGAGGGCAGAACAGGGCGATTGTCGGAGGTAGGGTTAATCGCCGCGCGAATTAACGTTCGCGCCGCAGTGGGCAAAGGCGCGCTTGCGTCGTGCCTGCCTTACGAAACAGTGATCGGCGTGGAGCTTTCCCGCGCCGCTTGCCTTGTCAGCTTCACTAACTCGAGCAGCATGGCTTCACTGGCATCGACCAGCTGTTCCAGCGTAACGCGGTGCGCCGCGTCCTTGCGTTGCGATGCGCCGCCACGCGCGAGCGGCGGCACATGCACGAAGGCGGCGAGGCGAGGGCCATCGCCAGTGTTCGCAGCCTCAATCGCGCGCCAGCTCAGATAGTTGCAGAGATAGCTTCCGGCATCGCGCGAGGCCCGCGCATCGACGCCGGTGCCGACGGCCGCACGCAGCAATTTGGCGGTATGCGGGCCGAACATGATGGCATCGGCGCCACCGGCGATCGATCCCTTGCGCGCGCGCGTGCGATCGGCATCGGGCCACAGCGTGGTGACGGCGTTGCGGGCGCGGGTTTCGATCCGGACGTGCGGCGTACGGTCGGCGAGGCCGAACATCAGCAGCGCATGCGGGCGATGCCGGGCGATGAGTCCCGGGAGTTCCCGATCGACGGTGCTGTAGGTGACATGGAAAATGTGGCCCGATAGTTCGACATCGCTGAACGCGGGACGGCGCAGGCGTAACAGCCGCGCCACCAGCGGCTGCGTCGGATTGTACGGCGCGCCGGGAAACGGACCAAAACCGGTGATGAGGATGCGGAGTTTATCGCTCAATTCGACCGACCCTCCGGCCGTCATGCCCGCGAAGGCGGGCATCCAGTAAACGCTGGCGGGCCTGTGACTCCCGGCGGTGGTTCGGGAATACTGGATCGTCCGCCTTCGCGGACGATGACGCTCTCATGTGACGTTCGTCCTTACTCACCGCAGCATCTCCGCAATCTGCTCCGCCGCCAGCGCCGGCGTGATGCGGCCGTCGGCCACCTCGGTTTCGATCTTTTTCACTTTCGTTCGAATTGCCGGATCGGCGCGCAGCCGCGCCATCATCCGCTGCTCCAGCATCGACCACATCCACTTCACCTGCTGCTGCCGCCGCCGCGCTGCAAATTCACCCGAGGCATTCATCGCGGTGCGGTGGTCGAGAATTTTCCGCCACAGCGTGTCGATGCCCACGCCGGTCAACGCCGAATAGGTCTCGACCGGCGGATGCCAGTGCTCCGAGCGCGGGTTAAGAATGTGCAGCGCGCCGCGATATTCGCTCGCCGCGAGATTGGCGCGCTTGATGTTGTCGCCGTCGGCCTTGTTGACCGCGATCATGTCGGCAAGTTCGACCAGTCCCTTCTTGATGCCCTGCAACTCGTCGCCGGCGCCCGGCAGCATCAACGCCAGGAAAAAATCGGTCATGTCGCAAACCGCTGTCTCGGACTGCCCGATGCCGACGGTCTCCACCAGCACCACGTCAAAGCCCGCGGCCTCGCACAACAGCATTGCCTCGCGGGTCTTCGCGGCGACGCCACCGAGCGTGCCCGAAGCCGGCGAGGGCCGGATGTAGGCGCTGTCGGAGGCGGACAGCCGCGCCATCCGCGTCTTGTCGCCGAGGATCGAGCCGCCGGTGCGGACGGAGGAGGGGTCCACCGCGAGCACCGCGACCTTGTGGCCGCGTTCGATCAGGAACATCCCGAGCACGTCGATGGTGGTCGACTTGCCGACGCCGGGCGAGCCGGTAATGCCGACCCGGATCGCCTTGCCGGTGTCCGGCAGCAGCGCCTGCACCAGATCGCGCGCCGCGGCCTGGTGATCGGCGCGCCGGCTTTCGATCAGCGTGATCGCCCGCGCCAGCGCCGCCCGGCTCCCGGCCCGGAGGTTCTTTGCCAGTGCTTTGATGTCGATGGGGGCGCTACTCGGCAGGGTCATGCCTTGGTTTACAACGGCGGGGCGGGCTAGGCGAGGGGCAGCGTGTGGCCAACGCGCACCAATGACAGGCTCCGCGAGGCAATCCAGAGCCCCGGCCGTCATTGCGAGCCAACGGGTCGCGCGAATGCGCGCCCGATGACAGGCTCCGCGAAGCAATCCATAGCCCCGGCCGTCATTGCGAGCGAAGCGAAGCAATCCATCTTGCCTCGTAAAGAAAGGATGGATTGCTTGGCTGCGCTCGCAATGACGGTAAGAAAAACAAACTCATTTTATTGGTCGCATGTCGAGTGCGAAGTCCCGACCCAGTTTTCAAACAGCCAAATCACACGGAGTTTTGAGACCGTCATACGGAGTTTTGAGACCGTCATTGCGAGCGCAGCGAAGCAATCCATAGCTGCAGCAAAAGATGGATTGAAGAAATATCGTCGAGGGCGGAGTTACTCCGCCGCCTCGCTATGCCCCAGCCTCGCATTGAGCTTGTGGATCAATTCTTCGGCGGCATCGGCAATGACGGTGCCGGGCGGGAAGATCGCCTCGGCGCCCGCCTTGTACAGCGCGTCGTAATCCTGCGGCGGCACCACGCCACCGACGATGATCATGATATCGTCGCGGCCCTGTTTCTTCAGCGCAGCCTTCAGCTCCGGCACCGCGGTGAGATGCGCGGCCGCCAGCGACGATAGTCCAAGAATATGCACGTCGTTCTCGACCGCCTGCCGCGCCGCTTCGTCGGCGGTGGCAAACAGCGGTCCGATATCGACGTCGAAGCCGACATCGGCGAAGGCCGAGGCGATCACCTTTTGACCGCGGTCGTGGCCGTCCTGGCCGATCTTGGCCACCAGGATGCGCGGCCGGCGTCCTTCCGCATCCTCGAACGCATCGATCAGCGCCTGCACTTTTTCGACCCGGTTGGACATGGTGGACGCCTCCCGCTTGTAGACGCCGGTGATGGATTTGATCTCGGCGCGATGCCGTCCGAATACCTTTTCCATTGCATCGGAAATTTCGCCGACGGTGGCTTTGGCGCGCGCGGCATCGATGGCCAGCGCCAACAGGTTGCCGTTGCCTTCGCCGGCGCTGCGGGTCAGTGCCGCCAGCGCGTCGTCGACGTCCTTCTGGTTGCGTTCTTTCTTCAGCCGCGACAGCTTGTCGATCTGCAGCCGGCGCACGGTGGAATTCTCCACCTTCAGCAGGACGATCGGTGCTTCGTTTGACGGCTTGTACTTGTTGACGCCGATCACGGCCTGCTTGCCGGCGTCGATGCGGGCCTGGGTCTTGGCGGAAGCTTCCTCGATCCTAAGTTTCGGCACGCCGGCCTCGATCGCTTTCGCCATGCCGCCGAGCGCCTCGACCTCCTGGATGTGACCCCAGGCCTTCGCAGCAAGATCGTGGGTGAGCCGCTCGACATAATACGAGCCGCCCCAGGGATCGATGATGCGGTTGGTGCCGCTCTCCTGCTGCAGGAACAATTGGGTGTTGCGCGCGATTCGAGCCGAGAAATCGGTCGGCAGCGCCAGCGCCTCGTCGAGCGCATTGGTGTGCAGCGATTGGGTGTGGCCCTGCGTCGCCGCCATCGCCTCGATGGTGGTGCGCATCACGTTGTTGTAGACATCCTGCGCGGTCAGCGACCATCCCGAGGTTTGGCAATGCGTGCGCAGACTGAGCGAGCGCGGGTCCTTCGGGTTGAATTGCGTCAGCAGCTTGGCCCACAGCAGCCGCGCCGCGCGCATCTTGGCGACTTCCATGAAGAAGTTCATGCCGATCGCCCAGAAGAACGACAGCCGCGGTGCAAAGCGGTCGACATCGAGTCCGGCCGCGAGCCCGGCGCGGAGATATTCGACGCCGTCGGCCAGCGTATAGGCGAGCTCGAGGTCCTGGGTCGCGCCCGCCTCCTGCATGTGATAGCCGGAGATGGAGATGGAGTTGTATTTCGGCATTTTTTGCGAGGTGTACGCAAAGATGTCGGAGATGATCCGCATCGAGGGCGCCGGCGGATAGATGTAGGTGTTGCGCACCATGAACTCTTTCAGAATGTCGTTCTGAATAGTGCCCGAGAGTTTTTCGGGCGGCACGCCCTGTTCCTCGGCAGCCGCAACGAACAGCGCGAGGATCGGCAGCACCGCGCCGTTCATGGTCATCGACACGCTCATCTGGTCGAGCGGGATGCCTGAGAACAGCGTGCGCATGTCATAGATCGAATCGATCGCCACGCCGGCCATGCCGACGTCGCCTGTGACGCGCGAATGATCCGAATCGTAGCCGCGGTGGGTGGCAAGATCGAACGCGACCGAAAGGCCCTTCTGCCCGGCAGCGAGGTTGCGGCGGTAGAAGGCGTTGGAATCCTCAGCCGTCGAGAAGCCGGCATATTGCCTGACAGTCCAGGGCTGGTTGACATACATGGTGGGGTAGGGGCCGCGCAGGTAAGGCGCGATGCCGGGCCAGGTCTCCAGGAAGTCGATGCCTTCGAGATCGGCTTCGCCGTAGCGGGGGTTGACGAGAATACCCTCGGGCGTGAGCCACGGTTGGGCGCCGCTGGCGCGCTCAGGGCGGGCGGTCGTTTCAAATGCGACATTCGCAAAGTTCGGTATGCGGCTCATTGGCTACCATTATAGCATAGCGATCCCCGGGGGTCGCGATTTCAATCATGGTCCGGATGCTGGTGGCTGACGATGCCGCCAAGCTTGTCCGGGCCGTAATTCTGCAGCGTGGTCTGGCTCGGCATGTTGGCGATCGACACCACCCAGCCGAGCCGGGATTCGGTGCCGAATTGCTGGGTCGGTACCAGCTGGTCGGGGCGGTCGAACGCACCGGTCATGATCTCGATTCTCGGGCCATCGATGCGGCGAAAGCTCAGCGGTGTACCGCAATCGGCGCAGAAGTCGCGCTCGGCAATGGAAGAGGAGCGGAACGCGGCCGGCTTGCCGCGCGTCCAGGAGAAATTCTCGCGCGGAATATCGGCAAAGGACGCGAACGGTGCGCCGGCCGCCTTCTGGCACATCCGGCAATGACAGATGCTGACCTTCACCGGCACCGCCGACAGCGCAAAGCGAACGGCGCCGCATTGGCAGCCGCCGGTCAGAACGGGCTTTGTCGTTGATGTCATGCTCTCTCCATCAACCGATAGGATTCCTGCAGCGTCGCCAGCGCATCGCCGCCGGCAAAGATGAAATCGTTAACGCCCGCCCCACGTAGCGCGGCTTCCTGCTCGCCGAGCCGCCGCCCTGCCAGATAGATATGTCTTGCACCAGCGGCTTGAAGGGCCTTTGCGGCGGCGGTCGCGTACCCGGCGTAGGTTTTGTCGGATGAGCACAGGCACACCAGCGCCGCGCCGGAAGCCTTGAACGCTGTGGCGAGGGCCGCCGGATCGGTAAATCCCTCGCTATCGACAGCCTCGATTCCCCCGGTTTCAAAAAAGCTCTTCGCAAACGTCGCGCGCGCGGTGAAATCGGCCGGTGTGCCGAGATTGGCGAGGAAAACCTTTGGCCGCACGCCCTTGTCCTTCAGAATTTGATCCGACCGGTCGCGCAAGGCTTCGAACGGCGCGGCGAGCCGCATCGGCGGCAGCGCGTCGAATTTGAATTTGGCCTCGCCATAGGGCGCAAGCGCTACCGGCTCCGCTGCCAGTACCGCGACGTGAGCCTCGTGCAGGTTTGGAAATTCGCTGGCGCCGGTCAGCACCTCCTTGCGCCTGGCGATGTTGGCTTCACGCACAGCCCGTGTCGCCGCGACCTTGCGCTGGATCAGGTTTTGCTCAAGGGAAGCGAACACGCCACCGGTTTTATCGATTTCCTGAAACAGCGGCCACGCCGCCTCGCAAAGCTGCTGCGTCAAGGTTTCGATGCCACCGGAGCCGGCGGCTGGATCGGAGACCTTGGCGAGATTGGATTCCTCCAGCAGCACCAGTTGTGTATTGCGCGCCGCGCGCCGCGCGAACGGATCGGGCAATCCCAGCGCCAGCGTATGCGGCAGCACATTGATGCTGTCGGCGCCGCCCAACCCCGCGGAGAACGTCGCCATGGTCGCGCGCAGCATGTTCACATAGGGGTCGCGCTGGGTCAGCATCCGCCATGCGGTATCGGCGGCAATGAGGATCGGCTTCGGCGCAAGGCCGCTGGCCTCTTCGACCCGCGCCCACAACAATCGCAGCGCGCGGAATTTTGCCATCGTCAAAAACTGATCGGCGTCGGCGGCAAGCCGCGCATAGATCATGCCCTGGGTATCTTCCAGCGCAACACCGGCATCCTCCAGCGCGCGCAGATAGGCGACGCCGGCCGCGAGCACGAACGCCAGCTCCTGCACTTCCGATCCGCCGGCATCATGGATCACCCGTCCATCGGCAACCGCGAACGGACCTTTGAATCCAATTCCTGCGAGGCCTTTGATCGCGCCGGTGACCGCGGGCACGATCTCAGGCCAGGTGTAGGGACTGGAGCCCCAGACCGCGCAGGCGCCGACCGGATCGAGCCCGAACCGGATATCGCAGGCCGCGGGGGTGAGGCCTTTGCGCTTGACATATTCGGCGATGTGAATCGCGGCCATGCGGGACTGAGGGCCGATCTGGAGTTCGATGGCAATGCCCGCATCGATGAAGACGCCATCGAGAACCTTCTCGATCGCTTCCGCGGATGGTTCGAGCCCAAAGCCGTGGGCGCCATTGGCGCCGGCGAACACCAGCGTCAGCCCGGTGGCGCCGTGCTCAAGATCGTGCAGCGCCTGCGCGTTCGCCATCGTGGCGTCCGGATGATCGATCCGCTGCATGATCTTCCAGGGCGCGGCCGCAGGCCGGCCTGCGACCGGTGCGGCGTCGTGCGCGCGCCGATAGATCGGTTCGATCTTCAAACCGTCATAGGTCTTGCCGACCAGCTTCTCGAACGGCGCGCCCTTCAGCACGCCATCGACCAGCTTGCGCCAATCGTCATAGGTCGCCGGCGCAAAATCCGCTGCCAGCCTCAGATGGTCGGTTACAGATGTCATTCCGCAGGTCGTTCCTTCGGGCCATTCCCACTGTCAGCAGGAAATTGCCACGTGCCGACCGGCAAGCCAAACAGTTGTTTTGGGTCCCTTTTGGTCAGCCGAGGTCGGGTAACCGCAGGATTCCCTCGGTGGATAGCCGCGCGAGCGCGGCGGTGACGCTGTGTCCCGCAATGACACGATCGGGTACGATCTCCGCCAGCGGCACCAGCACGAAGGCGCGTTCGAACAGCCGGGGATGCGGCAGCGTCAGTTCCGGCTTTTCGATCGAAACGTCGTCATAGGCGATCAGATCGAGGTCCAGGGTGCGCGGACCCCAGCGTTTTTCGTTGGCGCGATCGCGGCCGAACTTCTTTTCGACCTTGTGCAGCGTAAACAGCAATGCGTGGGGATCGAGGCTGGTTTCGATTTCGATACAGGCATTGATGAAGCGGGCCTGCTGCTCATCGCCCCAGGGCGGCGTGGCGTAGTCCGACGACCGTGCCAGCAATGCCGCCTGCGTCATGCCGCAGATATTGGCGATCGCCTTTTGAAATGTCGCGCGGACGTCACCGACATTGCCGCCAAGCGCGATCAGAACGTCAGCCATGAGACGGCGCTTGCCGGGTGCGGGTCAGGACCACGCCGACGTCTTCGAAAATCGCGGCGATCGGGGCGTGCGGCTTGTGAACGGTGACCGTGATCGCGCTAATGCGCGGAAACGCCGCCAGTATGGCCTCGGCAACGGCGCCAGCCGCGCGTTCCAGCAGTTTATAGTTGGCATCCTTGAACGCGGCCGTCGCGGTTGCGACCACATTGGAATAGGACACCGTATCGGCGAGGCGGTCGGTGCGCGACGATTCCGACAGATCGGCTGAAAGTTCGAGATCGATCACGAAGCGCTGCCCGACTTCGGTCTCATGTTCCATGACGCCATGACGGGCATGGATCACGACCCCGGTGATGAAGATCGTATCGGTCATCGCTTGTCCCAAATCGCCCTTGCCACCCGCAGCGCCTGTACGGTTTCCCACACATCATGGGTGCGGATGATGTTTGCGCCGGCCTTTGCCGCCACCAGATGGGCCGCGATGGAGCCGCCAAGGCGCTGATCCGGCTCCGACGGCGTCACCGAGGCAATGAAACGTTTGCGCGAGGCGCCAACCAGCAGCGGCAGGCCGAATACGCTGAGCTCCTTGAGCCGGGCCAGCGCCGTCATGCTCTGTTCGGGGGTCTTGCCGAAGCCGATGCCGGGGTCGAGTACGATGTTTCCACGTGAAACACCCGCCTTCGCGGCGATCTCCAGCGACCGCGTAAAGAACGCGGCGATATCCTTCATGATGTCGATGTCGGCATCGACCTTGATGCGGTTGTGCATGACGATGACGGGCGATCCGCGCGCCGCCAAGAGCGGGGCCATACCGGGATCGTACTGGAGGCCCCAGACATCGTTGGCGATCGCGGCGCCGGCGTCCAGCGCCCAGGCCACGACCACCGATTTCATGCTGTCGATGGAGACGGGAACGCCGAGCGAAACCACGTCGCTCAATATTGGCCGCAGACGTCGCAGTTCCTCGTCGGCCGGGACCGGTTTCGAACCATAGGGCCGGGTCGATTCCGCGCCGATGTCGATGATGTCGGCGCCCTCGGCGATCATCTGCCGGGCCTGCGCCAGCGCCTGTTCCGGCGCGATGAACTGGCCGCCATCGGAGAAGGAATCCGGGGTAACATTCAGCACGCCCATCACCGCCGGATACGGCCGGGACAGCAGTGCGGGCAACACCGGATGATCTGCCGGGCTGGCCGCGGGGAGGGGTCTGGGCGTGGTCGCGATCATGCGGTCGCTTTGCGCGGTCCGCGCATGGGAGTCAAGATGCCGAACGCGCCCATAGGCGCGCCAGCCAAATGCCGTTAACCGGTCTAATGGCCGATCTTGTTCAGTAACTGATCTTGTTCAGTAACTGATTTTGGGCTGAAGTTTGCGCGCCTGCGCGATCAGTTGCTCGACCGACTTTTCCGAAGGCAATATGCGGACGAGTTTGCGCCTGGTATTCACCTCTTTCATGTTCTGCGCCAGGCGTGCCGGATTGCGAAGCGCGAGCTCGCGAACTGTGGTGACGCCGGCGGCGCGCACCAGTCCGACCTTTGCCTTGCCCATGCCGGGAATCCGCATGTAGTCGGAGAAATTGGCCCATTCGAGCAGTTGCTGCTCGCTGATGCCGGTTCTCGCCGCGATCGTTTTGCGTCCCTTTACGGTTCGAGCGGCCTCGAGCAACCCCTCCGTCGTGCGAATGCCAAGCGATTTCAGTTTCGAAGCAGCGAGGGCGGTCAAGCCATCAATCTCGGAGATTGGATATGTCATGATACTCAATTTGAAAAAGGTGCTTCAGGTGAACTGAAAGGTGCTTCAGGCGAACTGACTGAGGCCTGGCGTCCCTGCGATGATCTCGCCCATCTGATCAGCTCCAATTTTGTCGCGACCGAAGCGGAAAAGTTCACGTGCGATACTTTGAATTTCGCCCATGCCTAAACCAAGTCCCATCAGCTTGGTACCGAGCGCCATCAAGCCTCCGCCCATCAACCTGCCAAGACCGCTGCTATTGTTGGAGGCTGCGATTGCAGTTTCTGCGCCCGGAATCTTGTCGATCAATGCCTGAACTTTATCGGAAGGACCCTCGTTGCGAAGGAAACCGAGAATGATACCGATAGTTTTTTCAGCCACAGCATTGTCAATGCCGGCCTTTGCGGCCAGCCGTGCAGTTAGTTCGTCCATATTGCCCTCAACCGGTAATTTACCGGGTCCTTGCCCAGGAATATCTTGACCTTCCGCGATACTAAATACAAGCGATGACCGCGTTCGCGAGTACGATCGCGTGGCGAGTGTTGCAGCAATGCAAGAGTGGGTGAGAAATTCTTAAGAAAGATTGTCGCGGCGAGCCCATTCGCTACGACTTTCGTCGGCTCAACGAACGAAGTCGGTCGATCCTTGTCGACGAACCGAACTTCCTGTCTCGTCAATGGCGTTGACCGATTTCAATCGGCTTGCAACATGCGGTATGATTATGGCGCGGCTGAACCCCTGATGCGCGCGAAGAGGCGATGCAATGGCTACGTCCGATAACAAGATGGCCGATACCGACCAGAAGATTTTCATCGGCAAGGGTGAACAGCCCGCCTGGCTGACGCTCGGGCTTGCAAACCGCCATGGTTTGGTCACCGGCGCTACCGGAACTGGAAAAACCGTCTCACTGCAGGTGATGGCTGAAGGATTTGCGCGCGCAGGTGTGCCGGTGTTCGCGGCCGATATCAAAGGGGACCTCTCCGGCATCTCCGAGGTGGGCGAGGCCAAGGACTTTATCGTCAAGCGCGCCAGCGAAATGGAACTCGCCTTCCAGCCCGACCAGTTTTCGACGGTTTTTTGGGACGTGTTCGGCGAGCAGGGTCATCCGGTGCGCGCCACGGTTTCGGAAATGGGTCCGCTGCTGCTCTCCCGCATGATGGATCTCAACGACGTCCAGGAAGGCGTCATGAACATCGCCTTCAGGGTCGCCGACGAGCAGGGGTTGCTGCTGCTGGATATGAAGGATCTGCGTGCGATCCTGTCGTTCATTGCGGAACACGCCGCCGAGCTGACCACGCAGTACGGAAACGTCTCGAAGCAGACCGTGGGAACGATCCAGCGTCAGCTTCTGGTGCTGGAAAATCAGGGCGGCAGCAGTTTTTTCGGCGAACCGGCGCTGGCGCTGAAGGATTTCATGCGCACCGATAGTGATGGCCGCGGCATGATCAACATCCTGGTGGCGGACAAGCTGATGCAGAGTCCCCGGCTTTACGCGACCTTCCTGCTATGGATGCTCTCTGAGTTGTTCGAAGAGTTGCCGGAGGCCGGCGATCCGCCGAAACCCAAGCTGGTGTTCTTCTTTGACGAAGCGCATCTTTTGTTCGACGATGCGCCGAAGGCGCTGATGGACAAGGTTCAGCAGGTCGTGCGGCTGATCCGCTCGAAGGGCGTCGGGGTTTATTTCGTGACGCAAAACCCGATCGATGTACCGGACAAGGTGCTCGCCCAATTGGGGAACCGCGTGCAGCACGCGTTGCGGGCTTTTACCCCGCGTGATCAGAAGGCGGTCGCGGCGGCGGCGGAGACGTTCCGGCCCAATCCGAAGCTCGACACCGCGCAGGTCATCACCCAACTGGGCAAGGGCGAGGCGCTGGTGTCTTTTCTCGAGGGCAACGGCACGCCCGCGATGGTCGAACGTGTCATGATCCGGCCACCCACGGCTCGGATCGGACCGATCACGCCTGAGGAACGCAAAGCGATCATGAACAACAGCCCGCTAAAGGGCAAATACGACACCACGATCGATTCCGAATCCGCCTATGAGGTGCTGCAGAAGCGCGTGGCCGGAACTGCCGCGTCCGCGGACGGATCCGCCGGCGGCGGAGGCGGGGGAATTCTCGGGCAGATCGGCGCGATCGTCGGAACGATTTTCGGTACCAACGTATCGCGCGGCAGGATGTCGACCGGTCAGGTTATCGCGCGAAGCGTCACGCGCTCGGTTACCAACAAGGTGGTCGGCGGGCTGGCTGCCGATCTCGGCAAATCGATGGGCGGTTCGATCGGCGGTTCGGTCGGCCGCGCGCTGGTACGCGGCGCGCTCGGCGGATTGTTGCGACGGTAGAGTCTTTGCAGTTTTGCGCCTGTTTGCCGCGACGGGATCTCCTCCTGATTTTTCGGAAAGTTGCGTGTGCTGAGATATCCGTCGTTGCGAGCGCCGCTCGATATTCTTTTTCTGGTCTGCTGTATCGCGCTGACCGCCGACGTTCTCGTTCCGGAAATTTGGGGGAACGGAAAGACAAAGGACTATCCGCTCTGGTTCTGGGCTGGGCAGCAGGTCCTGCAGGGCAGGGATCTCTATCCCAGCGATCCCAATGCCTATTTCGAATTCATCTATCCGCCGCTGCCCGCGGTCCTGCTCGCGATACCCAGCTATTTCGGCAAGATACCTCTCTATCTATGCCTGTCGGCTCTCAACGCGGCGGCGTGGTGGATGACGGCTCAATTCTCGAACGCGATGACGGGCTCGGGGCGAATACCCGGCCCCTGGCTGGCGGCGCTGCCGGGCTTCGTTACGGTAACCTTTGTTTTCGACATGTTCGATCTCGGGCAACCCAATCTCATTCTGCTGGCGATGATGTTGCTTGGGTTCTGGCTGCTGCAGCACGGGCGCCCGTGGATGTCGGGAAGCATGTTTGCGCTGGCTGCCGCCATCAAGGTTTTCCCGGTGGCGGTGTTTCCTTATCTGCTTTGGCGCAGGCAATGGGCGTCAGCCGCAGGCATGATTGTCTTCCTCGGAATCTTTCTGTTCGTGGTTCCGGCTCCGGTGCGTGGTTTTCAGCACAACGTTTCCGAACTGAAGACATGGTTTCAGGGAATGGTTGGATCCAGCTCGGAGCAGGGCTTCGGGCAGCGCGCCGAGCAGAACTGGTCCTGGGTCAACCAGTCCATTATCGCGGTGACGCACCGGCTGACGCGCCCGGTCAATTACAACCAGGATAATCCGGCCAAGGCGCCGCAATACATGAATCTGGTCGATCTCGATTTCAAGACAGCGAATTGGATCGTGCTCGCGGTATCGTTGGCGATCGGGCTTGGATACGTCGCGGTCATGCCGGCCCGTTCGCGGACAACACGACGCTCGAATGCCGAAGAACTGGGTATCCTGTTCTGCCTGATGACGGTGGCGTCGCCGTTGGCCCGGCAGTATTATTTCCTGTGGCTGTTCTTCCCGATGACCATCCTGATACACCGGGCAGCCTACGATCCACGTCACGCCATGCGGGTGGGCACCTGGGCCGTGCTGGCGGTCGCGGGAAGTCTGATGTGCCTGTCGTTTCCGATTTTTCCAAAGGATCTGCAGGCCTACGGCAACAACCTCGCTGCCGCCGCCGTGATTGCGGGAGGATTGGTCTGGCACATCCTGCATCCGACTTCGGAAGGCACTGCTTGCGCCTTGTCTCCGGCGGCTGGCGAGTTACAACCTGACATGCAGGCAACCCCGCTAGCCAAGGGAAGATGAGCAAGGGAAGATGAGAATGTCCAACGCGCCGCAACTTCAGCCGGTCCTCGACCGCATCGATGCCGATTTCGACAACAGCCTCGAGCGGCTGTTTGCCCTGCTGCGGATCAAATCGATCTCGGCGGACCCGGCCTTCGCCGGGGATTGCAAGGCGGCGGCCGATCATCTTGCCAAGGATATCGCGTCGCTCGGCTTCGCGACGGAGGTGCGGCCGACGGCCGGTCATTCCGCCATCGTCGCCAAACCCAATGGCGGCGCGAAGGGGAACGGGC
>WNGL01023005.1_pt1 | contig 15477 bp, 12 predicted proteins | sample 5400591 | NCBI WGS metagenome assembly WNGL01 (sample SAMN13153377, study PRJNA577476) | soil metagenome | isolation source: 80 cm soil or saprolite under Garry oak tree replicate 1 | place: USA:California | collected 2016-06-15
TGGACATGGCAACCAAAAGTGCGCGGAGCGATTTGCCGCAGCCACTCGGCGTGATCGACAAACGCCAGGTTCTCCTTGATCTGGATGTGGCCAAAGTCGTGCCAGTAACCGAGTTGCGGTGAGTTGAATTCATCGAGCAATGCCGGTAATTCGCGCTCGGTCGGAATTTCTTCATAGCCACGCCGCCCTTCCACGCCGAGTTTGACGTTTTTCGAAGCCGCGTAATCAACGATGCGCCGCACGCAATCCCTCACACGCTTGAGACAGGCAGGCGCGGCCGACTCACGTTTTTGCACCGCACGGATTTTTCGACGGACATATTCACGAGAAAGCAATTTGCCGCTTTTGGCCAGCTTGATGAGCGAATCGGTGATCGAGGTCATTCGCACTTCGCCTAAATGCATGACGACGAAAGGCGCGCCGAGGCGCTCGGCGAAATCAATTGTGTGGAGAGTTTGTTTGACCGCGCGTTCGCGTTCTTTGGAATAGGCCGAAGAAAATTGGTAACAGTCAGGAGACGCGCCCAAGACTTCCACCGGCAACGGACAGAAATTGTGCAGACTGCTGAATTTGATTCTCCCAGCGTCGTACATTTCTTGAATTCCGGGCATGAGCGAGATGCGAATGCCGTGGCCGAGCTCAACGTGATCGAAGCCAAGATCGACAATTTCACGGAGCATTTCATCACCGGCCGTGTGACGATGAGAATTCCAGCAAGTGGAAAAGGAAATCATTTGCCTAACGAATGCTCACGCCACCGGTGCCATTTCCGATTCCGGCACAGGCGAGACCGGACGGTCGCAAACATGACGTCCAGCCATGCTTAAGACGGAGAATGCAAGAATTCCGTAAATCACTGACGCTACCGTAAGCGCAGTGCGCATGCCGATTAAATCGGAAAAGCCGGGAATGATCAGGCCGGCGATCGGCATCAAGCCAAAAAAACTTAACCCAAAGACAGCCGAGATGCGGCCGCGCAGAGGAGCCGGTGCGTGTTCTTGCACGATTGTGTTCGCGAGTCCGAAGTTCATCGAGAGCGCGATCGCCAGCACACCCATCGAGCAAGCCGTGAGCGCAAAATTGTGCGAGCGCGACATGGAAAAAACACCCGCCGCAACCGCGAGCACATTGCCACTCATAAACTTCAAGCGCCGTTCGCGAGCAACGCTGAGAAGTCCAAGCGACCCGAAAAACGCGCCAGTCCCCGATGTTGCCATGAGCCAGCCCATTTCGCGCGGGCCGAGTTGCAGAACATTGCGCACGTAGAGGGGCAGCATCACGGAAATGACGGGGAAGACAAAAATTGTCGTCAACGCAACGAGGGCGATCATCGCGAGGACCGTTCGTTCCGAAGCGACGTAACGGAATCCTTCCATGATCCCACTGCGCCGTTGCTCCTCCTCTTCTTTTGTGCCGATCGGGCGCTTCGGAAGCGAAACGAGCGCGACAATCAGCGCCAAAAACGAAAATGCGTTTGCGAAAAACGCGGAGGCAGCTCCCCACCATCCGACAAATAATCCAGCGAGCGACGGACCGACAAGGCGCGAACCGTGAAAGATCGAACGATCCATCGCCACGGCAGTTGCAATTTGATCGCGCCTCACCAATTCAGGAACAAGTGCCGAGATGGCCGGCATTTCAAACGCAATTGCAATGCCGAGCAATGCCGCGAGAACAATAACATGCCAGATGTGAATGCGACCCGCCATGACGAGCCAGCCGAGAATGATGGCGAGCGCGATTTGCACGATTTGGGTCGCGATCAGGATTTTCCGCTTGTCGTATCGGTCGGCGGCCGAGCCTCCGATCATGGTGAGCGCGAGTGTGGGCAGGCCGGCCGCGAAATTCACCATCCCGAGCACGATGGCTTTGTTCGTAAGCGCGCTCACCACCCAGCCCTGCGCCATCACTTGCATCCAGGTGCCGGTGTCCGAAATCGCCGAACCGATGATGTAACGGCGAAATGGACCCGGCTTCAACAAAGCAAGCGCTTTGTGGTGAAACGGCGTTTCTCGATTGCTCATCGCATGCACTCATAAACGGGGAGAAGCGCGGCTGCAATTGAACGCGGAAACTTTGCTCGCGCGGCATCATGGTCCAAAGAGCACGTTTGCCGCATCGGAAGCGATAGTTCATGGTGAGATATGCGCATCGACAAATTCACGCAGAAAATGCAGGAGGCGCTGCAAGCAGCGCAGGATGTCGCATCGCAGTTCAATCATCAGGAAATTGCGAATGAGCATTTTCTTTCCGCGCTTCTTGACCAAAGCGACGGCATAGCCCGGCCATTGCTCGAAAAAATTGGCGTGCCGATGGATGGCTTGCGACAGCGATTGGCAAGCGAGCTCGAACGGCGCCCAAAAGTGCACGGCGGCGCTGTCGATCTTCGTCTCGCCAATGAATTGCGCAGCATGCTCGACGGCGCGGAGAAGGAGATGTCGATCTTGAAAGACGAGTTTACGAGTGCCGAGCATTATCTCCTCGCCCTCGCCGGCGCGAATGTTCCGGCGGCAAAACTATTGAAAGAGTTTGGCGTTACGCGCGACAAACTCATGCAAGCTTTGCAGCAAGTGCGCGGTTCGCAGCGCGTGACCGATCAAAATCCGGAGGGCAAATATCAAACGCTCGAGAAATACGGCCGCGATCTCACCGAACTGGCGCGGCGCGGGAAAATCGACCCGGTGATCGGCCGCGATAACGAGATCCGCCGGATCATGCAAGTGCTCTCGCGGCGCACGAAAAACAATCCGGTGCTGATCGGCGATCCCGGCGTGGGCAAAACTGCGATCGTGGAAGGTCTCGCCCGACGCATCATCAGCGGCGACGTGCCGGATTCGTTGAAACAAAAACGCATCATCGCGGTGGACATTGGCGCGATGGTCGCCGGCGCGAAGTTCCGCGGCGAATTCGAAGATCGCCTAAAAGCATTCTTGAAAGAGGTGACTGATGCGCAGGGCCAAATCATTTTGTTCATCGACGAGCTGCACACGATCGTGGGCGCCGGTGCGGCGGAGGGATCGGTCGATGCATCCAATTTGCTCAAGCCGCAACTCGCGCGCGGGGAGCTGCGCACGATCGGCGCGACCACACTCGATGAATACCGCAAGTATATCGAGAAAGATGCGGCGCTGGAGCGGCGGTTTCAGCCGGTGATGGTTGACGAGCCGAGCGTGGAAGACACGATCGCGATTCTGCGCGGATTAAAGGAGCGCTACGAAGTTCATCACGGTGTTCGGATTACCGATGCCGCAATCGTCGCGGCCGCCGTGCTATCGCACCGCTACATCAGCGACCGCTTTCTGCCGGACAAGGCGATCGATCTGGTTGATGAAGCGGCGTCGCGTTTGAAAATCGAGCTCGATTCCATGCCAACGGAAATTGACGTGATCGAGCGCGAAATCATGCAGCACGAGATGGAGCGGCAGGCGCTCAAAAAAGAAAAAGATGCCGCGAGCAAGGAACGGCTGAAGAAGCTCGAAAAGGAACTTGTCGATCTTCGCGAAAAATCCTCGGCATTGAAAGCCGAGTGGCAGAAGGAAAAAGCCGTTCTGGAAGAGCAGCGGAAATGGAAAGACGCAGCGTCGTGGTGAATTGGCCAAAGCAAGTGAGATTCAGTACGGAAGAATCCCGGAGCTGGAGAGAAAACTTGCCGAACAAACGGCGAAAGCCTCGAAAGGTCGACAATCAACTTTGCTCCGCGAAGAAGTGACCGAGGAGGATATCGCCGAAGTTGTCTCCAGCTGGACGCACATTCCGGTTTCGCGATTGCAGGAAGGCGAGCGAGAGAAACTCGTCAAACTTGAAGCGTATCTGCATCAGCGCGTCATTGGTCAGGACGAAGCGATCAAAGCCGTCTCAAACGCGGTGCGCCGCGCGCGCGCCGGTTTGCAGGATCCAAATCGTCCGATCGGTTCTTTCGTTTTTCTCGGGCCGACCGGCGTCGGCAAAACCGAACTTTCACGTGCGCTCGCGGAATTTCTGTTCGACGACGAGAACGCGATGATCAGGATCGACATGAGCGAATACATGGAGAAACACACCGTCGCGCGTTTAATCGGCGCGCCGCCCGGCTACGTCGGCTATGAGGAAGGCGGGCAACTCTCCGAAGCGGTGCGGCGCAAACCGTACTCGGTTATTTTGTTCGATGAGATTGAAAAGGCGCATCAGGATGTGTTCAACGTGCTGCTTCAAGTGCTCGACGACGGCCGCATTACGGACGGGCAGGGGAGGACCGTTGATTTTAAGAACACGGTGATCATCATGACCTCGAACATTGGTTCTCAGTTTATTACCGAAGAAGAATCGCGCGAAGCGCGCTCGCGTCTGGTGATGGACGCATTGCGCGCGCATTTCCGCCCCGAGTTTCTCAATCGCGTCGATGAGATCATCATTTTCGATCGCCTCACCGAGGACGACCTTAAACAGATCGTCGAAATTCAGCTTGGCCGCCTGACGAAACGTCTCGAGCAACAGAAGATCACGCTCGATCTTTCCGATTCTGCCAAGGAACTGATCGCGCGCGAAGGTTACGATCCTGTTTACGGCGCGCGACCATTAAAACGCGCCATCCAAAAAGAAATTCTCGATCCGCTCAGTATCGACATTCTGGAGGGCAAAGTGCACGAGGGCGAAACCGTGCATGTCGATGCAAAAAACGGTACGCTCGAGTTTCGCGACCGATGAGGCCTCGTGAGGACGTTTTAGGACTTGCCACTGGCGCGCTCAGTAGTCACATCTTTGCCTCGTTAGGCCCTCGACTTGTGAGAACGCAAAGACGGTGCTCGTTGCAGACAATCATCATCGCACTCTTGCTTTCCGTTGTCGGACAGATTTGGGCCAGCCAAAAGGAATGGGTCACACTGACTGATTGCCAATACGTCGATTCCAAAGACAACGATGGCGACAGCTTTCGCGTGCACTGCGGCGATAAGGAATTCAGGGCGCGACTCTATTTTGTGGACGCGCCCGAGACCAATCTTGTGTATGCGGAACGGACGCGCGAGCAGAGTCTGCATTTTGGCATCACGCTCGATGAGACGATGAAGGCAGGCGTTAAGGCCAAAGAGAGAGTGAAGGAACTTTTGCAGAAGCCGTTTGTTTTGCGCACGCTTTGGGCAACGGCCGCTGGCCGTGGCCGAGAAACGCGATATTACGTTTTGATCGAGGTGGATAGAAAGAGCCTGGCTGAGATTTTGGTGAGCGAAGGTTTGGCGCGCGTCAAAGGCGTCGGTCACGTTTTGCCGAGTGGTGAAAAATCCCGCTCCTACGTGGATCGGCTTACCGCTTTGGAGGAAGAGGCCAAGCAGAAGCGAGTCGGCGCTTGGTCCACCTCAGCCGCAGAGAAGAAGGAGAGCGAGTGAGTTCGCGAAGAATTGAACGCCTTGTGGTTCATATATGTCTCACGATTCACCATGTTTAAAATTCTCGGAACAGCAGTGGTGGCGGCAGCGATGCTTGTGGCATCGCCCGCTTTCGCAGGTGGAAAAGCGTGTTGCGCAAAGAATGCCTCAAACGAGGCGGCCTGTGCTAATTTGGCGAGCCTCAATCTGACGGCCGATCAGAAGACAAAGATTGAAGCGTGGCAGAGCGAGTGCGTGAAAGCCGGCTGCACAAAAGAAAGCCGAAGAACCTTCCTTAAACAGGCAAAGGGAATTCTTTCCGCCGAGCAGTTCGCCCAGCTCAAGGCAGAGTGCAAAAAGTCGGCGAAAAAGACTGAGGCGTAAAGCGCGCTGTGTCATCCCGAACGGAAGTGAGGGATCTCACATCGTAGCGGAAGTCGGTCTAAATTGAGAGAATTCTTCGACTTCGCTCAGAATGACAAAAGATCACGCCGGTGGAAACGCCGGCGCGATTTTTATTGGTCGAGCCTGGAGACGTTGATCACTGCCTTGTCGCGGGACTTGGCTGCACCGGCGTGCTCGAATTAGGGCGGTGTTCCGTGGCGGCGGAATGGGCGGGGTCGTTTGCGAGACGGTTGTCGGCAATTCCTGATTTCATGACCGGTCGGTCCGTAGGCGAGCGAGCTGCAGGCGAAGAGAACGATTGCGCCTAACGAAATGGAAATCGATTTCTTCATGTTTAGCTCTCGGATTGAAACTCCGCCGTCAAGGTTGCGCGGATTCCTTCAATGCGCGCGAGCAACTTATCAAAATGTGACCCCGGCCAGTAGATCTGGCCGCAACCGGTGCAGCGTCGAAATTGTTCGTAATAGATTTTTGTAAGCGGCTCGAGCTGTTCGATGACTTCACTTTTTTCGACCTGTTCAAGTAGAGCATTGCAATGTAGGCAACGGGTGAATGGAGCGAAAGCTGAGGACAGATCGAAGCGGCGCAGGACCTCGATCGTTTGCTCAAGCGGATTTTGGGACCGCAAATAATACCCATGTTGCACAATCGCATGCATGAGCAGGCGACGATCGCGAGTAAGCAGGGCGCGTTCCTCGCTCTTCATTGCGCTGAGCAATTGTCGATCTTCAGCCGCGGGATCGTAGACGATATCAAAACCGAGCAGGCGCAGATCGCGGACGAGTTTTCCGAGGTGACCATCGGCGATAAACTTCTTGATATGAATAGTTTGCAGTCGATTTTCTGGTAAAAGTATGCGTGTGTTAATTGGATAAACACCAACCTCCGTGTCTCGCTCCACGACATAGGCAAAGTCAACAGCTTGACGGTCGACCAGGATCAAATCGACCTCGGGGTGCGGGACACCGCACGACTCAATCACGTCCTTTATCGAAGTTTTTTCGCGGAATTGGCGCTCCACGATCGCGTTGTTTGATTTCAGGAAGAATGAGAGATCGCCATGAAATTTAAGGCAAACTGTGAATGGGTTCACATCACTTACTCACCTTCGCGTCGGAATACGCGTACTCAAAGGTTGTTCCGCGCGGCCGCGCCATGAATCGGCCTGGACCGAGCGGCTCGTCTTCGCCGTAATAAAGATCGAGCTGCCAGCGCCGCAAACCGCCGCCGGTATCCATAATTTTCCAACGGGTGCTGCCGAAGACGCGCTGCACTTCGGTAGCGGAAGTTTCGAGTACCAGACCGCGATGCAAGCCAGCTTGAGGTTTTGCAGCTGCGGAAAAACGTGCGATGAGAGTGCCACCCCCTCCGCTCGGCGCAGATGAGTAACCGTAGGAATCGCCGCCGTTGTAACGAATGTAGTTGCGTCCGTTGACTGGCGTTGTGATTCGGCCGTAACCCTCTTTCTTCACCGAGTGAAGGAAATCGAGCGGATAAGTTCGGCCGTGCAATCCAGGTTTTGTCACTCGGGTGGCGTCAAAGCCGCGCTCGAAAGTGAAGCCGGATTCCTTGGGCGTGTAGTAAAGCGTGCAGACGATGAAGTATTCGCCCGCATGTCCTTGCGATCGCCGCGCGAGTTTTTCATTTTCGTAAGCGAGACGTTGCACGACTTCTGGCCATGGAATGTCGGCATGAGTCGCGGGCAAGATCGACATCGAACCGGCCGCGATCGCGATGTTAATTACTCGCCGAAAAAATCCTCGGCCGGGCCGCCGAGCAGAATCTGGATCGGCAGTTTCTCGTATTCGTATTCGTAAGGCGGTTGCTTCCACGCGAATGCCTCCGGGTATAACTTTCGAATGCAGCGAATGATTTCAACGCCGGTTTGAAACGAACGAAATAGATTGCGATCGAGCACATGAATTTCCGCGCCGCCGCAAAGCTCTCCGGCGAATTTATTGAACGTCGGCTGAAAATAATTTTCGCGAAAGAACACGCCGGGCAGTTTCAGATTGTTCAGCTCTCGACACAGTGCTTCGGCGTCGATGAACGGCGCGCCAAAAAATTCGAAAGGTCGTGTCGTTCCGCGGCCCTCGGAAATGTTCGTTCCTTCAAGCAAACACATTCCCGGATAAACCGTGGCTGTCTCGAGCGTCGGCATGTTTGGCGACGGCATGACCCAGGGCAGTCCGGCTTGGTCGAACCACATCGGACGTTCCCAATTTTTCATCGGCAAGATCGACAATCGACATTTCGGAAAGGCTTCGTCGCGAAATTGGGTGGCGAGTTCGCCGATTGTTTTGCCGTGACGCACCGGAATCGGATGCATGCCAACGAACGATTCGTAGCCTTTCTCGATCGGCGGCCCTTCGACTGTGATGCCGTTGATCGGATTCGGTCGGTCGAGGACGACGACCTCCACGCCGTGTTTTTCGCAGGCGCGCATGCAAAGATAGAGCGTCCAAATAAAAGTGTAATAACGCGCGCCGATGTCTTGAAGATCGACCAGCAAAACATCGACATGTTCCAGCATTTCTGCGGTCGGTTCGCGATGTTCGCCGTAAAGACTATAAACTGGAATGCCAAGACGCGGATGTTCGTAGCTTTGCCATTCGACCATGTTGTCCTGGGTCTGACCGAGGAATCCGTGTTGCGGACCGAAGAATGCGCAAAGCCGGAGCAAATCTCCGTTGTGTCGCTCGAGGATCTGCGATGCATGCTCGAGATGTGATGAAACCGACGCCGAATGAAGGAGCGCTCCGATGCGCGCCCCGTGCAATTTTTCCGGCCAAAGCTCGCGGAGATGATCAAGTGGCAGTTCGACGCGCACGCGGATCGTTTTTAACACACGTGGCAAATTCATGCGACACCAAGGTAGGGGCGATTGACCTCAATCGCCCGCAGCCCGTGTGTTCCCGCGGGAGGCGGGCGGTTCGGGTGAACCGCCCCTACCTATTCGTCGCAGAGCAATCGCGATGACGATCGCGATCATTGTCACACCGGCGCAGAATTTCGCGAACAGTTCGCCATGTTGCACATAAAAGGTGAGATCGCGTGCCGTCGGAACATTCACCTCACCGGCGAGCACGCCTTCGGTGAAAGTGCCGCCAGTTTCATCCTGCAACAATTGCGTGACGCGGCCGAACTCATTCACAAAACAAGTCACGCCGGTATTTGCCGCGCGCACCATCGGACGGCGCGTCTCGACACAGCGGAAAATGGCGTTCGCCAGATGCTGTTGCGAACCGGCCGAATGCAAAAACCAGCCATCGTTCGTCACGTTCGCAAGCAGGTTAGCTCCTTTCAGAACGAATTGGCTGGTCAGCTCGCCGATTGTGTCCTCAAAGCAAATCAGCGGTGCCACCTGCACGTCGCCACTCGTTAGGCGAAAAATGGTGTATTCTTTGCCGGCTGCGAAATCACCCGGTACCCACTGGCTCGCGACAGCGGCAAAAAGCGGGAATGAATGTCGAAGTGGAATGTATTCACCAAACGGCACGAGATGAAGCTTGCGATAAATTTGCACGTGCTGGCCAGCATCCGAGACGAGCGCCGCAGCATTATAATCGTATCCATTCTCCACATCGATTGTTCCGAGGAGCAAGTCTGTCTTTGTCGACGCAGAAAAATCCATAACGAAGCGGTAAGTCTCTTCATCTTCGAGCAGAGGGCCCGGCATCGCGCTCTCCGGCCAAATCAGCAAATCGGGCGCCGGTTCGACTTGCAGCGGGATCACGCTCAGTCGCGTGAATCGATTAAAAATCTGGGCAGTGAACTGCGGATCGAACTTTTGCTTCTGTGGAACGTTTGCCTGCACCGCGGCAACACGCAGCGGCTTGGTTTGCGGCCGGTTTTGGGTGATGTGAACACCGAACGCGAGGGCACCGACAATTCCGGCCATGGTCAGTGTGAGATCGTAATGCGGCCGCATTCGATGCAGTCGCGCTTCCAGAAACAAGCGGCACGCCGTCGTCAACGCAATCACGTTGGCGAATGCAATCATAAACGAAAGTCCCGGGAGGCCGGTGAACTGCGCGATTTGGATGAGCGGCCATTTGGCCCAGAGCGCGACGCCGAGCCCGTTCCAACCGAATCCGCCGAAGAGCCATCCGCGGATCCACTCATGGGTGGTCCACGCGGAAGCGAGCAGGAAGGCAAGCCACAAGTTGTTTGTCGATCTTAACCACGGTGCGGTCGGCATCGCATTGGGCGCCTTGCCAGCGCGCTCGAGCATTTCGCTCCATTTGTCTTTTGTTGGTTTCATCTTCGTTCGGCCAGGCCTGACGAGTCCGCAAAACCAGCTCCAAAATGCAAAATTCATTCCGAGATAGAGCGAGAGCAGCAGGGGCAAACCGTGCAGCCAGAAATTTTCAAACAAAGTCCCGAGCGAACCAAGCCAGGCAAAGGCTCCCGTAAAAAAAACGACACCTGCGACGTATCCGAGGAGGAGATCGCGCAACCATCGCCGCTTTGAATTTTAAACCAACAGAGCCAATCTTGATTGAATGGCGCGAAACAGCCCGTAGCAAGCAGCCCGCTCGCGATCGCGGCGAGCCACGGCCAGAAGGGCAGCGCCTTTCGGAACGCGCTCACTTCGCGCAGGTCAACCGCGCCGGCGCCGCGTTTGTTCGCGCCGGCGGCCCGGTTGGATCGCATCTCGCAAATCGCGCGCGTAGGAAGGGTTCACGCGAAAAACGCCGCGCTCGACATTCTCCATGGTACGCAGGTTGGCCCTGTCCGAAAGCACATAGCCGAGCTGAATCAGCCCATTGAGCTCGTCGAGAAATTCTGCCGTTTCCATCTCGCCAATTTGCTCGATCAACACCTTCCCGAAAGTTGGCGCGCCGCTCAGGCCCATTGTTTTCAGGAATGTGATCTCGCCGCCACTCAAATTAATCTCACGCCGCATGATTAACTTTCGACAACGAATCGACAACTGTCGAGCGGCTCATCGCGCGAGCCGCGCGTGCACGTCTCTCTGTATCGAATCCCAAAGCCGCTCCAGACGATCATCGATCTCCATTTTAATTTTCTCCAGTTGCTCGGCACTAAATTTTCCCTTTTCCGGCCGGCGCTGCGCAAAAATGTAATATTTAATCTTTGGCTCCGTTCCCGAACCGCGCACGGCAATCCGTGTCCGATCCTCCAGTTCGAAGATCGACATTTTCTGCCTGGGAATTTCGTCCCCTTCGACGTCGCGGATCCTTTCCGTTTCAAAATTTGTCAGGCGCGTCACTTTTGCGCCAAGCAGGTCAGCCGGCGGCGCACTGGCATAGGAATCGAGCAGCCGCGCGATTTTATCCGTGCCTTCCGCTCCTTCGAAATAAAGCGAGCCATTTTTCTCCCCAAAATAGCCGAAGATTGCGAAGATTTCGTCGAGCAATTGATCGGCCGTTAGGTTTTCCGATTTTGCATAAGCGGCGACCTCGCAAAACATGATTGCGCCGGCGTTACCATCCTTATCGCGCACAAAATCGGCGCCGCTGTAGCCATAGCTTTCTTCGCTGCCGAACACGTAGAACGACGAATACGCGAGTCGCGCCGTTCGCGTTTCCCCTTCTGAAAGCCGGCGATACTTCTGGCGCACTTCCGCCGGCAGCGCGCGTTCGTATTTCTCCAGCTTCGCGCCGAAGTATTTGAATCCGGTCAGAGTCTCGATACAACGCAAACCGTAATGCTCGGCGATTACCTTTTGCAGATCGGTCGTGACGAATGTTTTGATGACGACCGCGCGGCTCGCGTTCTCTTTGTTCAGCACGCCAGTCTCGAACAGCGTTTTTATCCGGTAATAAGCGAGCAACGATCCGATTTGGTTGCCGCTGATCAATTTCATCTCGCCGCTCGCGCTTCTGACAGCCACGCCCAGCCGGTCGCAGTCCGGATCGGTTGCAATTACCAGGTCTGAATTTGTTTTCTCTGCGAGCGCGATTCCCATTTGCAGTGCCTCGGCGTTTTCGGGATTCGGAGATTTCACCGTCGGAAACTGCGGATCGAAGCGATCTTGCTCCGCCACGACCTGAAAATTGAAGCCGAGCCGCTTGAGCACCGGTTTCAGAATGACGCTGCCGGTCCCGTGAAGCGGAGTGAAAACAATGCGCAGCGATTTCGCTGCCTGAACAACTTTTGGATCGACAATAATGGTGGCTAGCCGCTCCATGTAAGCCTCATCGACATCGCGCCCAATAGTCGTGACGGCTCCTTGTCGATCTTTCGGCAGCGGTTCGTAAGTCTCGCTCGCGCTTGCATTCACTTTATCGATGATTCCGCTGGCATGCGGTTCGATCACCTGCGCGCCGTCGGCGAAATAAACTTTGTAACCGTTGTCGTGCGGCGGGTTATGACTGGCGGTGATGACGATGCCTGCGCTGGCATTCAAGTGGCGGACTGCAAACGATAATTCCGGCGTCGAGCGTGGCCCGTCGAAGATGCAGGCGTCGCACCCGTTTTCTGACGCGACGCGTGCGGCAAGCTCGGTGAATTCTTTGGAAAAGAATCGCGTGTCGTGGGCGATCACAATTTTCGGACGACTGTCGATCTTATTGCGCAGGTGCCACTCTCGCACATACGACACGAGTCCCTGCGTCGCGCGACTAACGTTGTAAAAATTCATCGCGTTCGTGCCAACACATGGAAATTGAGGTCGCTCGTCTTCGCGCGCATTTCCGCGCTCCGCAGCCGTAACGATTTTGCCGATCGTGCGCCCGCGAAGCCCGCCAGTCCCGAACGCAAGCGTTTGGTAGAATCGATCGTTTAATTCTGACCATTCACACCCATCGGTCAGTTGGTTGATGGCTTTGAGATAGAGATCCGTCGAGGTTCCGGCTAGAAGGGTGCAAATATTTTTGGCCGTCGATTCCATCAACCGGCCGTCAGCAACAGCGCGCGCGATTCTCGAATTTAGCTCTTCGACATCAGCGGACATCACTGGCAACTGTTCCGTCATGGATTTGCTTTGCAAGCGATCTATAGCGAATGGCAAGGCTTGCGGACGCCTTGCTGTCAGCTTGATAGTGTGGCAGAAAATCTAAGGGTGAATCCGAAGAAATTCTTCGGCGAGTTAAAGCGGCGCAACGTTTACAAGGTTGCGATCGCGTACGGGTCGCGAGTCAGATTTTTCCGTTTTTCGAAATTCCGAATTGGGCCGTGCGTCTTGTGGTGTTGCTGCTGGTTATCGGATTTCCCGTGGCGTTGATTCTTGCGTGGGCCTTTGAGCTGACGCCGGAAGGATTGAAGCGAACCGAGTTCGCGGACGAATTGCCGAAAAAATCGGTGCGTAGTGGCGCTTGGATTTATGTTGTCGTCGTAGCCGGGGCGATCTCGGTGAGTTTGTTTTTCTTCGGGCGCTACACAGCGACCAGCAAGCAGAGCGGATTAATTGAGGTGCCGGCGAAGTCGATCGCGGTGCTGCCCTTCGAAAACCTCAGCCACGATCCAGACAACACCTACTTTGCCGATGGCATTCAGGAAGAGATTTTGACGCGGCTTGCTAAAATTGCGGAGCTGAAAGTCATCTCGCGCACATCAACTCAGCATTTCAAGAGTTCGCCGGACAATCTCCCGCAGATCGCCAAGCAGCTTGGTGTAACAAACATTCTCGAGGGCAGCGTGCAAAAGGTGGCCGATCAAGTCCGCGTCAACGTGCAGCTGATTAACGCCACGAGCGACGCGCATCTGTGGGCGGAGAGTTTTGATCGAAAACTCACCGACATTTTCGCGGTGGAAAGCGACATCGCGACAACGATTGCCGAAACGTTGCAGGCGAAGTTGACCGGTTCGGAAAGAACTGCAATTGCGAAACGTCCAACTGCAAATACCGAAGCATATCAACTTTACTTAAAAGGCCGGTTCTTCTGGAACAAGCGCACCGGCGCAGACCTTCGGACAGCGATCGAGTACTTCAACCAAGCGCTTGGTAAAGATCCCAGCTACGCCCTCGCGTATGCCGGCCTGGCTGACTCTTACGGCCTCCTCCACGTATATGGAGCTGCATCTCCGGCGGATTCACAGCCCCAAGCGAAGGCGGCGGCGAAAAAGGCGCTGGAGCTCGACGACACATTGGCCGAAGCACACACCTCGCTAGCGAAGGTGCTCAATCGCTATGATTTCGACTTGGAGCGCTCGCTCAAAGAATTTGAGCGAGCCATCCAGTTAAATCCGAATTACGCCACCGCTCATCAGTGGTATTCGAACGGACCTTTGTTAGCGTTTGGTCAATTCGATCGCGCCATCGCCGAGGGCAAACGCGCAGTTGAGTTGGACCCACTCTCGTTAGTCATCAATGCCGACCTCGGCCAAGACTATTTTATCGCGCGCCGGTACGATGAAGCGATCGCCCAGTTGCGCAAAACGATCGAAATGGATCCCCGGTTTTATCTGACGCACTGGGACCTGGGTCAAGTATGGCAATTAAAAGGCCAACTTAACGAGGCGATTGCCGAATACCGCAAAGCGGTCGAGCTCAACGACGATCCATTCGTTCTCGCGTTGCTTGGGCAAGCGTACGCGCGGGCAGGACAGCGGGAGGAAGCGCAAAGAATCCTGGCGCGTCTAAGTGGAGAGGCTAAGTCGCGTTACGTGCATGCCTACAGTTTCGCGTTGATGTATCTGGCCTTGGGCGACAAGGAGCGTGCGATTGACGAGATGGAACGAGCGTACCGCGAACGCGCCGGCGGCGATGTCTCTTGGATCAAAGTCGATCCATTGCTTGATGATCTCCGCGGCAACCCGCGCTTCGAAGCGCTCGTTCAAAAAGTTTTCGCGCGGAAGAAGGCTGAGGCCGATTCGCGGCAATCTTTGCCATGAACCTACCGAGCTTCTTTGCGGAATTAAAGCGGCGCAACGTTTACAAAGTTGCAATCGCGTACGGCGTTGTGGCCTGGCTGCTCATGCAGATCGCGACGCAAGTTTTCCCGTTCCTCGAGATTCCAAATTGGGCGATCCGGTTGGTGATAATGCTGCTCGTGATTGGTTTTCCGATTGCGCTCATCATCGCCTGGGCGTTTGAGCTGACGCCGGAAGGATTGAAGCGAACGGAGTTTGCGGAAGAATTGCCGAAAAAAGCACCGCGTAGTCATGCGTGGATTTATGTTGTTGTCATAGCCGGGGCAATCTCGGTGGGTTTGTTTTTCCTCGGGCGTTACACGAGTTCGAAACAAAGCGCTGAGTTGCCGGCGAAATCGATCGCGGTGCTGCCGTTTGATAATCAGAACCGTGATCCAGACACCGATTACCTCTCTGACGGTATTCCCGAAAGCATTATCAACAGCCTCTCACAGTTGCCAAATCTGAAGGTGATGTCGCGCAACTCAGTATTCCATTACAAGGGAAAGGACAGGGATGCGCAGGCGGTAGCAAAGGAGTTAAAAGTGCAGGCGGTGCTCACGGGCCGGATGACACAAAGAGGGGATGGTCTTTCGATCAGCGTGGAACTTATCAACGCGCAAGACAATAGCGAGCTCTGGGGCCAGCAATACAATCGCAAGCTCGCCGATGTGTTCGCGGTGCAGGAAGAGATCGCGAAAGAGATTTCAGAGAAGCTGCGCCTAAAGCTGACCGGCGCCGAGCGACAGCAGCTTGCGAAGCGTCCCACGGAGAACATCAGAGCTTTCCAGTATTACATGCAGGGACGGGCGCTTGCCCAACGTCGCATCCGCGAGGATTTGCTCACGGCTATTCGCTATTACGAGAAGGCGCTGGAAGAAGATCGCAATTATGCGCTTGCCTACGCGGGCCT
>WNGL01005205.1_pt1 | contig 15469 bp, 13 predicted proteins | sample 5400591 | NCBI WGS metagenome assembly WNGL01 (sample SAMN13153377, study PRJNA577476) | soil metagenome | isolation source: 80 cm soil or saprolite under Garry oak tree replicate 1 | place: USA:California | collected 2016-06-15
AGAACATGTGGGCGACGCTCAAGGTCTACGCCTCCGGCGGCGAGAACGGGCTGCACACGCATCCCAACGAGGACCACACCTTCATCGTGCTGCAGGGCAGCGCGCGCTACTACGACGCGGATGGCGGCCATACCGATGTCGGCAAGCACGAGGGGATCATGCTTCCCGCCGGCGCGTACTACTGGTTCGAGGCCACCAGCAAAGATCCGCTGGTGCTGGTGCGGATCGGTTGCCGGGTCGGGTCTCAGGACGCCTCCGGCCGGCTCAACATCCGCGGCGAGGCTATGCCCGGCGATTCGAAGGAGAACAAGCGCGTGCCGGTAGTGGTCCGCGACGGCGAGTTCTTCGAGTAGCCGATCAAGCAGGGTGCGACATGGCGGCGACGGATGCTCGGGGCCGGGGGATCGACGGGATCATCATTTCGGCGGATTCCCATGTGATGGAGCCGGTCGATCTCTGGAAGAAGGGCGTGCCGGGAAAATATCGCGAAGCCGCGCCGCTCTTTCCTCCTCACAAGCTGGGCGAAGGATTCCAGCGGCGCGAGGGGGGGCAGGATCCGAACGCGAGGATCAGGGAGATGGAGGTCGACGGCCTCTCCGCCGAAGTGCTCTATCCGACGCTGCTGCTGGGTCTGTATGCCCTCGAGGATGCCGGGCTGCAGGAAGCCTGCTTTCGCCTCTACAACGATTGGCTGATCGAGTACTGCAGTGTGGCCCGGAACCGCCTCATCGGCATTCCCGCCATCTCTGTCTATGACGTAGATAACGCGGTCAAAGAGCTGGAACGCTGCCGCAAAGGGGGGCTTAAGGGCGCGTTGGTCTGGCAGGCGCCTCATCCGGATCTCCCTTTTCATTCCGGCCACTACGACAAATTCTGGGCGGCGGCCCAGGACCTCGACGCGCCCATCAGCATGCATATCCTCACCGGTCACAGCTACCACAGCAAGGAAAGAAAAGGCGTCGAGCGCTACCGCGGCAGCGTCAACCTGAAGCTCGCCGACGTCGCGAACGCGCTTTTCGATTTCATTTTCTACGGCGTGCTGGAGCGCTACCCGAGGCTCAGGCTCGTGACGGTGGAAAACGAATCCGGCTGGCTCCCCTTCGTGGTCCAGCAGTGGGATTATTATTTTCGCCGCTTCCGCGGCGAGAACCCGCCGCCCATCACCCGCGACCCGGGCGAGTACGTCCGCGACCAGGTCTTCTCCTGCTTCTTCAACGATTCGGTCTGCGGTCGCAATCTCGAGTGGTGGGGCCAGGACAACCTCATGTGGTCCAACGATTTTCCCCACGCCAATTCGACCTGGCCGAATTCGATCAAGGTCATCCGGCGCGATCTCGGCCACCTGCCCCTGGAGACGCAGACGAAAGTCCTGGCAGCGAATGCATGCAAGTTGTACGGCCTCGACGTGTCGGCGCTCCCGGCCGGCATTTCCCGGGCGGCGCAGGCAGCGCAAGCAGCGGCTTGATCCATCGGCTGATTTTCGCGTTTCCGCTCGTCGTTGCGGCCCCCTTCGCATCGGCGCAATCGTTCGCCGAGCTCGCATCAGACGGGAGCCCTTCCCGCCATCAGCGGCTGGTCGAGGCTGCGCAAAGAGAAGGCTCTTTGACCGTCTACACGTCCAATGCCGCGCCGACCATCGACGCGTTGAGCGCCGATTTCGAAAAGCGCTACGGCGTCCGCGTCAACGCGTGGCGCGCCTCCTCGGCCAAGGTGCTGCAGCGCGCGGTGGCGGAAAAAAGAGCGAACCGCTGGGACTTCGACGCGGTCAGCGTCTCTTCGCCGGAACTCGAAGCCCTGGTCCGGGAAAACCTTCTGCAGGAAGTCAATTCCGGCTGGCACAAGGAGATGCTGGAAGGCACCCTGCCCGCCCATCGAGGCTGGGCTCCGCAATTCATCAACGTTTTCGTGCAGGCGTACAACACACGTACAGTCGGAAAGCAGGATCTGCCGAAGCGCTGGGCCGATCTGCTCGATCCCAGATGGAGAGGCAAGCTAGGCGTGGAGGCGAAGGCCGGCGAATGGTACTGCAGCCTGCTCAAGAACCTAGGCGAGGAAAAAGGCGCGGAGCTCTTCCGGCAGATCGCGGCGCGCAACGGCCTGTCGGTGCGCAGCGGCAACTCGGTTCTCGCCAACATGGTGGTATCGGGCGAGGTGCCCCTCGCGCTCGCCGTCTACAGCCACATGATCGAGGAGGCCAGGCAACGAGGCGCGCCGGTCGACTGGTTCACGATCGATCCGATGATCGCGCGCTCGAACGGGATCGGCGTATCGCGCAAGCCGCCTCATCCGAATGCCGCGCTTTTGTTCTATGAATACGCGATCGGCGACGCGCAGCCTCTGATGTTGAAGATGAATTACCTGTCGCCGGTGAGGAGACTCGCGTCGCCGCTGCGGGGCGCCACGATCCTGTTCGTCGACCCGACGGCGGACAATGCCGAAGTCGAGCGTTGCGACAATGCCTACGACGCGCTGATCAAGATGAAAAAGTAATCTTTAAGGAGCATCGCACTCATTCGGGTCTGATGCCCGAAACCGGGATCAGCTTCCCCGTTTCTCCGGATTTGCGCTCGAACAGCGAGAATCGCTCCCTGTTGTCGCCGGGTCGGTTGCCTTGCCAAACCAGCTGCCAGCCGCCTTGCGGCCGGACGCGCCGGTCTCGGGCCTTGTCTTGAAGCAGGGTGAAATCGCATCGAGCGTCGGGCCGGACTTCGTGCCTCACCGAGACGATTCCGGTCATGTACTCCAGCATGGCCCGCTCATGCTCGCCGAGATTGCGGCTGGCGAGGCAGCCATGATCCGCTGGCAGGGCGCGCTGCATGGACGCAAACATCCCGCGGTAGCTTTTTGCGCTGTCGAGCCACGGCAGCCACAGCGTCGAGACCAGACCCCAAACCAGTGTGAGTCCCGCCGTCCAGCTGAGCAGCGGGCGGATTTCCCATTCCCTAAGCCGGAGCAGGAGCAGGACCCAAGCCGAAGTCAGCGCCACGGCCACGGCAAAAGCAAACAGTTGGAACTGCGGCTCGAAATCCATAGGCAGGTAGCGAGCCAACCAGGACCATTCGGGCGGATGCCCTCGGAACATCATCTCCATCCAGCCCCACCATAGCACCATGGCAAGCGAACCGAACAGGGCACGGCACAGCCAGTCGAGTGCTGCCGCGACGCGCTGCGGAAGCAAGGTCGCCCCACCCGCCGCAAGCACCGACAGGGGCACCAAGACCGGCAACGCATATTGCGTGCCCGCGGAAGCAGAAGCGCCGAGAACTGCAAGCATCACGATCACGGCAAGCACCGGCAGCTGCAGCTCCGGCCGCTTCAATCCTTCCCGCCCGAGCCGCCACGCGCTCCATAGCGCCAAGGGCAGCGCCGGCCAGGCAAACCACGGCAAAGTTCGGGTGTAGAACCAAGGTTCGGATTCCGCCCCCAGATGAGCGAATCCGAGGTAGCGCCCGAGGTTGTTGATCCAGAACCATTGCATGAACAGCTCGGGGGACCTCTGGTAAAGAGCGTAGGGCCAGATGATCAGCCAGGGCGTTGCGGCGAGGAGGGCGACCGCAAGGCAGCGCGCATGATCGCGATTGCGCCAGGCGCCGAACAATGCAGGCAGCAACACGGCTACGCAACCCATGATGCCGGGGGCAATCAGTCCCTTGGACATGAAGCCGATTCCCACGCCTGTGCCCAACACAAGACCCGCCAAAGCGGGGCGGGTGCGGCTGAGCGCGAGCCCATAGTACGACAGCGCGAATCCAGCGAGCAGGGCGATGTCGGTGTACATCAGATGCGAATCGACCAGCAGTCCAAAGCAGCCGAGGAACGCCGTCACCGCGACAAGGCCGCGTCCCGCGCCCCAGGTGGCGCGCGCGGACAAGCCCACGAACATCAGAGTCGCTGCCATATATATTCCCGAGGCGAGACGCGCCGCATCGTGCAGCGGCAGCCACGAAGAAAATAGCGTTGCGACGTAGGCGGCACTGATGTAGAACAACGGGGGCTTTTCCATGAACGGCTCGCCCGCGAGAATCGGAACGACCCAATCGCCGCCGCCCCAAACGTTGTAGATGATTCCGAAGCTGTATGCTTCGTTGGGCTTCCACGGGTCGTGCCCGACCAGTCCCGGCACCACGTAGGCGATGCCGAGCAATAGCGTGAAAAGGATGGTCAGCTGCCGTTGAGGAGTCAAGACGCCTCTTCTTGTCGCCTCTTCTTGTAGGGGAGATCATATAGCCCTTTTACTTGCAGCGGGCTGACAGGAGGCTTTCCTTTTGCCGACTGCGCGGCTAGCCCTTGCCATACCATACGGACATGCTGCGCAACGACGCCGATTCCTGGGGCGCTCCGGCCAAGCTGTTTCACTGGTTGATGGCGGCGCTGATCATCGCGCAGATCGCGCTCGGCGTGATGGCGGCGAGCTGGCGGGTGTCGCCGGCGAAGGTCGAGCTTTTTTTCTGGCACAAGTCGACCGGTATGCTGATCCTCGCGCTCGTCGCGCTGCGCCTGCTGTGGCGGCTGGCCAATCCCACGCCTTTGCTGCCCCCGGGCATGGCGGCCTGGGAGCGCGCCGCCGCGCGCCTGAGCCACCTGCTGCTCTACGCGCTGATGATCGCCCTGCCCGTGACCGGCTGGATAGTCAACTCCGCGTCCAACGTTCCGTTCCGGATTTTCTGGCTGATCCCGCTGCCCGCGATCGTGGCGCCGGACGAGCCCACCGCCGACCTCGTCGCGTGGGTGCACGGCGGGCTCGCCGCGCTGCTTGCGCTCGTGCTGGTCGCGCACATCGGCGCGGCGCTGCGGCATCACTTCGTCAAACGCGATACGGTGCTCGAACGAATGCTTCCCGGCGCCAGGAGAGCGCCATGAAGAGAATCGTCCCCTTGCTCGGGCTGTGCGGCGTCTTGGCCTTCGCGCCGCGCCCCGCTCAGGGCGCGGACTGGAAAATGGAGCCGGCCGGCAGCAAGCTCGAGTTCATCGCCACCTTCGAGAAGACCGCGGCCCCGGGCGAGTTCAGGGAGTTCGACGCGCGCCTGCGCTTCGACCCGGACAAGCCCGCCGGGAGCCGTCTCGACGTCACCGTCAAGGTCACGAGCGCCGACATGAACGTCGCGGACGTGAACAAGGAAATCCGCGGCAAGGACTGGTTCGATTACGCGGCCTTTCCGCAGGCCGAGTTCCGCTCGACCGACCTGCGCCGCATCGAAGGCAATCGTTACGTGGCGCGCGGCACGCTGCTCTTGAAGGGCGTGAAGCAGCCGGTCGAGGTGCCATTCAGCTGGACGGCTTCCGCCGGCGGCGCCGTGATGGAAGGCGAGCTGACTGTGAAGCGCGGCGCGTTCGGCATTGGCACAGGCGAGTGGGCGGAGACCAATGTCATCGGCGCCGACGTGAAGGTAAAATTCAGGGTAAAGCTGCGCAAGGCCGGCTGAGATGCGCTCAAACGCTCTTCGCGTCGCGGCGGCGCTCTTATCGACGCTGCTCGCGGGCTGCGCGCCGCTCCTGCGCGAGAGGGCGCCTGCGCCCGCCGCTCCACCGGCGGATTTTCCCGAGGGCTATTACCGGGAAGCCGCGGCGCAGGCGAAGCCCGTGTTCCGGGTCGATTCCCGCGAGTCGCTCGTGGTGATCGAGGTGCGCCGCTCGGGCTCGCTCGCGCGCCTGGGGCACGACCACGTGGTCGCGAGCCACGAAGTCGGCGGCTACATCGCGCCCGACGAAGGCCGCGCCGACCTGTACGTCGCGCTCGCGCGCCTGGCGGTGGACGAAGCGGCGCTGCGCGCCGGGGCAGGCTTCGACACGCAGCCCGGCGAGTCCGACATCGAAGGAACGCGCGCCAACATGCTGGAAAAGGTTCTGGAAGCGGAGAAGTTTCCGTTCGCGCTCATCGGGGTGAGCGGAGCGAACACGATGCGAGGGGACGTTACCTTGAACGTCGCGATCACGCTGCACGGGAGCACGCGCACGCTGCAGGTGCCGGCGGAGATCGAGGCCGACGCGGAGAAAATGAGCGTGAGTGGGCGGTTCTCGTTCGACCAGACCGATTTCGGCATCACGCCGTACTCGCTCCTGGGCGGCGCCATCGCGGTACAGAACCGCGTCGATCTGCGTTTTCGCATCATCGCGCGGCTGCCCGGCGCGGAGTAGGCCTCGCCTTGCCGCGCCCCGAGCGCACGCGCGACTTGGTCGCCGCAGGCGACGCGCGCATCGAGGTTATCGCGGAAGGCGCGGGGCTGCTCGTCGTACTCCTGCCTTCGCGCGGCCGCGATTCCGAAGACTACGACGAAGTCGCCGCGGGGATCGCGAAAGCCGGATATCGCGTGCTGCGCCCGCAGCCGCGCGGAACATGCCGCAGCACCGGGCCGATGACGGGCCTGACGCTCCACGATTTCGCGCGCGATGTGGCGGTGGTGATCGCACACGCGGACGGCGGTCCCGCGGTTGTCGCCGGGCACGCATTCGGCAACTGGGTCGCGCGCATGATCGCGGCCGACCACCCCCGGCTCGTTCGCGGCGTCGCGATTCTCGCGGCCGCCGCCAAAACCTATCCCAGGGGGCTCTCCGAAGCCGTCACGAAGTGCGCCGACCTCACGCTTGCCGATTCCGAGCGCCTGGAATACCTGCGCGCTACATTCTTCGCGCCGGGCCACGACGCGAGCGTGTGGCTGAAGGGCTGGTACCCGGATGTGAACGCAAGCCAGTTCGCCGCCGGCCGGGCCACGCGGCAGGAGGAATGGTGGGGGGCGGGACGAGCGCCTTTGCTCGACCTCCAGGCGGCGCTCGATCCCTTCAAACCGCGCGAGACGACGAACGAGCTCAAGGAGGAGTTCGGCGAGCGCGTCACCATCGCAGTGATCGCGGATGCGAGCCACGCCCTCATTCCCGAGCAGCCCGCGGCAGTCGTAGCGGCGATCGTCGCCTGGATACGAACACTCCGTCGGTAGCCGGAACCGTCAGCGCACGGCGATCGGCGCGACGGTCGAGCCCGTTCCGCCCTTCAGCTTGAGCGGCTGCACGATGAGCGCGAACTCGTAGACCTTGTCGCGCGACATCGCTTCCAGATCGAGATTCTCCAGCAGGAAGATGCCGTTGACCACCAGCATGAGCCCGTGCACCGGCAGGAACAGGCCCTTGTCCGGATACGGCCTGATCTCGACCGCCCAATTGTCCGAGCCGACCATCATGATGTTCCTCTTCGCCAGCCATTCGGCGGCGGGGATGCCGATGCCTGGCTCACCGCTCATGAACAAGGCGTTGTCGACGCCGAAATGCCGGCCCCAGCCGGTGCGTACCAGGACCGTGTCGCCCGCGCCGAAATCGACGCGCTGGCGCTTCATCGCTTCTTCGAGGTCGGCCACGGTGATCTCGTAGGTCGCCGGCAGTATATCCACGGCTTTCAGCGCCGCGATGTCGAGCATCACGCCGCGCGTGAACAGCGCGCCGATCTTCTCCACGCCCAACTTGGTGAAGCCGGTGCGCGCCGCCACCGCGTCGTTCTCGACACAATTGTACAGATGCGGCCCCAGCGCCTGGTGCGCGAGGCCGTCGAACTGAGTGCCGATCTGGCCGAGCTCGGTGAACACCGTCTCTTCGTTGCCGCGCTGCTGGTTGCGGCCGTTCGGGCCGGAGGTGCGAGCGAGGTTGAGGCTGTAGGAGCGCGCCCCCGATCTCGGAATCGACGGCTCCAGCACCTTGCCCAACTCGTAGACCTTGCCCTCGCGGATCATCCGGGTCGCCTTCAGCACCGCCTGGGGCGTCTGCAGGTTCGCCGCGCCGCGCTCGTCGCCGGCGCCCCATTGCGAGGGACAGCGCCGCTCCGGCGGCGGCGGGTTCCAGCCTTGTGCGCGCGCCGGTTGCGCCATAGTCGCAACCGCAAGAACGAGCGCAGCGGACAACGTGCCCGGGCGGGTTCGTATCATGTCGATATCGTCACTTTGAAGTCTCATCAGGCCCTCCTGCGTTACAGATTGCGCGCATGGAATCGAAGGTGATCCTCGATGAAGCTCGCGATAAAGAAGTAGCTGTGGTCGTAACCTTCCTGCAGGCGAAGGTCCAGGGATACCCGGGCCCGCGTGCAAGCTTCCTTTAGCAGCTCGGGCTTGAGCTGGCTCTCCAGAAACTGGTCGTTCGTGCCCTGATCGACCAAGAGCGCGGGTCCCTTCCATCCGCGGCTCTCGACGAGGGCGGTCGCGTCGTATTCCCGCCAGAGGGTGCGATCGGCTCCGAGATATCCAGTCAGCGCTTTCTCCCCCCAGGGGCAGCGCATCGCCGAGCAGATCGGCGCAAACGCCGACACCGACTTGTATGTTTGCGGATTCTTGAGCGCGATGGTCAGCGCGCCGTGTCCGCCCATGGAATGGCCGAAGATGCCGGTGCGCGCGGGGTCGACGGGAAAGTTGGAATCGATCACCCCGGGTAATTCCTTTACGACGTAGGAATACATCCGGTAGCCGCGCGACCAGGGCGCCTGAGTCGCGTCCACGTAGAATCCGGCGCCCAGGCCGAAATCATAGCTGTCGCCTTCGCCCGGAATCTTCAGGCCGCGCGGGCTGGTATCCGGGACGACGATGGCGAGTCCCAGCTCCGCAGCGACGCGCTGCGCGCCCGCCTTGACGATGAAATTCTCTTCCGTGCAGGTGAGGCCCGAGAGCCAGTAGAGCACCGGCCTCTTGCGCGCTTCCGCCTGCGGCGGAAGAAACACGCCGAAGCGCATGACGCATCCGGTCTCGCGCGACTCGTGGCTGTAGACGCCCTGGACGCCGCCGAAGCATTTATTGCGGGAAACGCTTGTGATCAGTAGACCACCACTGAGCGTATGGATTTACCCTCGTGCATCAGGTCGAAGCCCTGGTTGATGTCGGCGAGCTTCAACTTGTGCGTGATCAGGTCGTCGATATTGATCTTGCGGTCCATGTACCAGTCGACGATTTTCGGCACGTCGCGCCGGCCCTTGGCGCCGCCGAACGCGGTGCCCTTCCATACGCGGCCGGTGACGAGCTGGAACGGGCGCGTCTTGATCTCCTGGCCCGCGCCCGCGACGCCGATGATCACCGACACGCCCCAGCCCTTGTGGCAGCACTCGAGCGCCTGGCGCATCACGTCCACGTTGCCGATGCACTCGAAGCTATAGTCGGCGCCGCCCTTGGTCAGGTTCACCAGGTGCGCGACCAGCTCGCTGCCGGCTTCTTTCGGATTGACGAAATGCGTGATGCCGAATTTCTCGGCGAGCGCCTTGCGCGCCGGATTGGTATCCACGCCGACGATCATATTGGCGCCGGCCATGCGCGCGCCCTGCACGACGTTCAGCCCGATGCCGCCCAGGCCGAACACCACGACGTTCGCGCCCGGCTCGACCTTGGCGGTGTTGATCACCGCGCCGATGCCGGTGGTCACGCCGCAGCCGATGTAGCACACCTTGTCGAACGGCGCGTCCTCGCGAATCTTCGCCAGTGCGATTTCGGGCACCACGGTGTAGTTGGCAAAAGTCGAAGTGCCCATGTAGTGGAAGAGCTTCTTGCCGCCGAGCGAGAAGCGGCTGCTGCCGTCGGGCATCACGCCTTGCCCCTGCGTGACGCGTATCGCCTGGCACAGGTTGGTCTTGCCGGAGAGGCAGTATTCGCACTGCCGGCATTCGGGAGTGTAGAGCGGAATGACGTGATCGCCTTTTTTCACGCTCGCGACTCCCGGCCCCAGCTCGGCCACCACGCCCGCGCCCTCGTGTCCGAGAATCGCCGGGAACAAGCCCTCGGGGTCGGAGCCCGAGCGCGTGAACTCGTCGGTGTGGCAGATTCCGGTCGCCTTGATCTCGACCAGCACTTCGCCCGCCTTCGGCCCCTGCAGCTGCACGGTCTCGATGGTAAGTGGTGCGCCCGCTTTATGGGCGATGGCTGCGCGAACATCCATGGTTCACTCCTCCTGAATTCGACGGGAATCGGAACAGTGCGTCGATTATGGAACGGCTTCCGCGGCGTGTGCAACGAGTCTCCAGAATTCGACGGGAATCGGAAGGGTGCGTCAATTATGGAACATGGAACGCCTACGGCGGCGAGTATACATTCGGCGCGCGAAAGCGAGTAACTTGTCATTGCTTGGTATGGACTCTAAAAGGAGGCACACATGATGCGAGTTACGAAGCATAAGAAGACTTCGCTTGCCGTGGCGGCCGCTCTCGCTCTAGGGAGCGCCTCTGCCGTGCACGCGGAGATCGGTTTGAAGGCCGGCGCCTGGGATCTCTCGTTCTCGGGCAACGTGAACGGCTTCCTGACCCGGAACAGCTGCGACAATTCAGCCGCTACCGTCAACGGGGGGCTTGCCTGTAACAACGCCGGCGGCGTGAAAGAGGTGGCGATCGAATCCGGCCTGCTGCCGAGCGCGCTGGTCTTCAGCGGGAAGTCCAGCCAGTCGGGCTGGGACATCGGCGTGACCATCGGCTTCTACCCGGGGCTCAACGACGGCGGCACTGCGGGCAAGAGAGGTCTTAGCACTTCTACGATCGACCTGCGGCAGAACTTCCTCACCTTCGGCGACAAGACCGTCGGTACCATTAAGGTCGGGAAGGACATCGGCCTGTTCGGATCGGATGCGATCCTCGCCGACATGACGCTTCTCGGCGTGGGCTCGGCCGGCGCCTTCGGCGGCGGCAACACCACCCTCGGCCGCATCGGCGTGGGCTATATCTACACCGACTGGATTCCGCAGATCAGCTATTCCTCGCCGAAGCACGGCGGCTTCCAGTATTCAGCCGGCGTGTTCCAGGGCGTGGACTTGGTCTCCACCGCCAATGCGAATAGCGCTACGCTGACAGGGCACGAGCAGCCGGGTATTCAAGCCAAGGGGAGCTACGAATGGACGGGAACCGTCCGCGGCAAAGCTTGGGTGAGCGGCTTGAGCCAAAAAGTCAAAAGCCGTGGCGCGCCGACTGATAGCGCGCCTGCAGGCTCGAGCATTTCGGGTCAGGCGTTCGATCTCGGCGCCAAGGTGAACGTCGCCGCCTTCGAAGGCGTGCTGTATGCCTACAGCGCCGACGGGATCGGTACGGAGGCGATCGGCTTCGACGCTGCCGCAGTCGTGGGCGGTAACCTGGAGAAGCGCAAGTCGAAGGGCGGGTATGTGCAGGGGACCTACAAGTTCGGGAAGTTCAAGCCGGGCCTGAGCTACGGCGAGAGCAGCTTGGATCTGGCGTCCAACGAAACCAACGCTAACTTGGTGAAAAAGAACAAATCGGCCGTCTTAGGCCTGTACTACAGCCTCACCCAGAGCCTGAATCTGGTGGGTGAATACATTAAGACGACGGCCCAAAACCAGGCCGGAGGTGAACACAAGGACAGCGTCATCGCCTTGGGCGCCATTCTCTTTTTCTGAAGGGCCTGATATTCCCTAAAGTGAGGGCTCAGTGCAGCGGCTTCTTGGCCGGCCATTTGATGTGCAGCCGATGCATTTTCCGGTAGAGCGTGTTGCGGCCGACGCCGAGCTTGCGTGCGACGTGGCTGATGTTGCCATGCTCAAGATCCAGCTCCCGGAGCAAGGCCTCGCGCTCCGCTCTTCCGAGCGGATTGAGCGAGTCCGTCTCGGGCGCGGGCGCCGCGGGCTGCGGGCGGAGACCGTAGCCGGAAGGCATATCGGCTAGTTCGAGCAAATCGCTCGTGCGGAGCGCAATCATCGCGCGCAGCACGTTGCGCAATTGGCGGACGTTGCCCGGCCATTGATCGGTGCAGAGCGTGTCGATCAGATCCTCGCTCAGCGACGCCTTCGGCGCAGCGGCCGCTTCTTGGGCGAAGACATGTCGGATGAGCGCGCGCTTGTCGGCCCGATCGGCGAGCCGCGGCAGCACCAGCATGAGGCCCTGCAGCCGATAGAAGAGATCCTCGCGAAACTCGCCGCGCCGGATTTTCTCCTCCAGCTTGCCGTGTGTCGCGCTCACCAGTCGGATGTCGACCTTGATCGGCGCTTTGGCACCCGGCGAGATCACCTCGCGCTCCTCCAACACGTGCAGCAGTCGAGCCTGGAGCGCAGACGGCAAGTCGCCGATCTCGTCCAAGAACAACGTGCCGCCGTCGGCCTGTACGATTTTGCCGAGCTGGCCCCCGGCGGTTGCGGCGGCGATCCCTCCTGGACGACACCCGAACAGCTCGATCTGAATCTCGGCTTCGGGCATCGACGCACAGTTGACCGCGACGAAAGGCTTGTCGGCGCGCTCGCTTGCGGCGTGCAAGGCGCGCGCGAAAAGCTCCTTGCCGGTTCCCGTTTCGCCGAGCAGCAGAATCGGGATGTCGTGTGATAGGACCCGTTTCGCCGCTTCGATATTGCGCGCCATGAACGGGTCGCCGAAGTCCAGTTCATCGAGAGCGCTGCGGTTCGCGGTCGGGGTCGAAGGCTCGCCGCGCAACGCAACGTGCGTCACGCCGGCGCCCCGCCGCTTAGACTCGGGGCCATACGCGACGGCGAAGAAGCGACCGCCGTTACGCGCCTCGTAGATCGGCAGCGGGTGAAACGATTGCTTGTGGCTGCGCTGGATCAAAGTAGGCAGAGAGATGTTGAACACGCGCTCGAGCGGCGCATTGACGAGGTCGTGCGCGCTCTTGCAGCCGAGCTGAAAGAGGGCGTTGCGGTCCGCCGCCGTGATCGCGCCGGCAAGGTCGAGCGCGATGATCCCTTCGCTCCACATGCCGACGAGTTCCGGTCGGCTGTGGAAGCGCACGACGAAGGCGTCGCGGAAGCGGTGGAGGAACAAACGGTTTTCGATCATTTGCGCTGACATGTTCACGAGCACGAGGGTGTGTTGTTGCGCGCGATCCGACTCCCCGGAAGCGTCCAGCACCGCGACGAGTTCGCCGCGGGGATCGAAAACCGGCGCGGCGCAACAAGTCAGTCCGGTGTTGCGGGTGAGGAAATGCTGCTCGCGGTGGACGATGACGGGCGCCCGCTCGAGCAGGCACGTCCCCATACCGTTGGTGCCGCCGTGCCGCTCGCTCCAAGCCGCGCCCGGAACGAGTCCGGTGCGCGACGCTGCGCGCTTGAAGCTCGGGTCGCCATAGTAGGAAAGCAGCACGCCATCGCGATCGGTGAGAATGATCGAGTAACCTGAGCCGGCGAGCTGCTGGTAAAGGTTCGCCATTTCGACGTCAGCGAAAGAAACAAGCTCGAGGTTCTGTTCCTTGCGGGCCAGGAGGTCCTGACGCGAAACCACTACGGGATCCGCACCGGAGTCGGGATTCAAGCCATACTCGTTGAGACAGCGCAGCCAGGAGCGCTTCACATACTCAGGCGCGCTTGGGCCCTCATTGCGCGACCTACCCCGGACGACTGAGTCGATGAGACGAACGCGAGTACCGGTTGGATGGAGCATGACCCTCTCCTTCGTGACTAGCGGGGAGCCTTGCGTCAGAGTGTGTCTGTGGCGTTGCCTCGGGTGGCGGCAATTATGCCACGCGTCCGCAGCCGAGTCGCGAAACTGCATGCTAGCATCGAGCCTCGTGCAGATCGCACTTCAGGATCAAGGAGGGAGCATGTCGTCGACCCACCGAATCGCGCTTGGCGCCGCACTGGCGATGACGCTCACTGGCATCGCCTTGGCGCAAGGGGGAGGCACCAAAGCTTACCCCACCGTAGACCGGGTGGAGTACGTCCTTGAGTGCATGCAGAAGAACGACAGCAAGCACGAGTTCCTCTACAAGTGCGCGTGTGTGATCGACGAGATTGCGCAAAAGTATGCTTACGACGATTTCGTGGAAGCCTCGACCGCAGCCCGCTATCAGAGCCTCGCCGGCGAACGCGGCGGCGTGTTCCGCGATCCGCCGCAGGTGCGAGAAACCGCAAAGCGCTATCTGCGAATCCAGGGTGACGCGATGAAGCACTGCGGCGTGCCGCGCTAGCCCGAGCACACGCTTGCGGCGGCGCAGCATGGCTCCTGCGGCGCTACCTCGGCCTGAGTACTCCCCGCGCCCGCATGATTCCCATTTTTTGACCCAGCGAACCCCTCGACTGTTCGCTTTTGGAACAGTAAGGGGCGGTGCGCGTCCTGCGCGGAAAAGCGTCCTCGCGAGAGATGCATTTTCCCCAGCGCGGGTATAAAGTTTAAGAAGAAGTGCGCAGGGTCCTTGTTGTGCGCCGCGTAAGTGTTATGCGGTCCACCAATCAGCATGCAAAGGAGGAAATCCAGATGGCATCAATACGCACGTACAAGTGGGGCGTTCTGCTCGGCCTCGCTGCTCTTCCTGGGCTCGCGCTCGCCAATCAGGAAGTCATCAAGCTCACCCAGGACTCCAAGAACTGGGCGATGCAGGCGGGCAACATGCAGAACCAGCGCTACAGCGCGCTCAAGCAGATCACCAAGGAAAACGTCAAGAACCTGCGCGTCGCGTGGACCTTCTCCACCGGAGTCTTACGCGGCCACGAAGGCGGTCCGTTGGTGATCGGCGACATGCTGTACGTCCACAGCCCGTTCCCCAACAAGGTGTTCGCCATCAGCCTCGCCGATCAGCAGATCAAGTGGAAGTACGAGCCGAGGCAGGACCCGACGGTGATTCCGGTGATGTGCTGCGACACCGTCAACCGCGGCCTCGCATACGCCGACGGCAAGATTTTCCTGCAGCAGGCCGACACCAATCTGGTCGCGCTCGACGCCAAGACCGGCAAAGAGATGTGGAAGGTCAAGAACGGCGATCCCAAGGCCGGCGGAACCAACACCAACGCGCCCCATGTCTTCAAAGACAAGGTGATCACCGGCATTTCGGGCGGGGAGTTCGGCGTGCGCGGGTTCGTCGCCGCCTACGACATCAAGAGCGGCAGGCAGGTGTGGAAAGGCTACAGCACCGGGCCCGACGCCGAGATGCTCATGGATCCGGACAAGACCATGACCTGGACCGACGGCAAGATGGCGCCGGTGGGCAGGGACTCGTCGTTGAAGACCTGGCAGGGCGATCAGTGGAAGATCGGCGGCGGCACGACCTGGGGCTGGTACAGCTACGATCCGAAACTCAACTTGATGTACTACGGCTCGGGCAACCCCAGCACCTGGAACCCGGTGCAACGCCCCGGCGACAACAAGTGGTCGATGACGATCTGGGCGCGTGACGTGGACACCGGTCAGGCGAAGTGGGTGTACCAGATGACGCCGCACGACGAGTGGGATTTCGACGGCGTGAACGAGATGATCCTCGCCGACGGCATCAGCGTGAAGGGCAAACCGCGCAACGTCCTGGTGCATTTCGACCGCAACGGGTTCGGCTACACGCTGGATCGCGTCACGGGCCAGCTCCTCGTCGCCGAGAAGTACGATCCAAAGGTGAACTGGGCGACGCACGTCGACATGAAGACCGGCCGCCCGCAGGTCGTCGCCAAGTACAGCACGCAAGCGCAAGGCGCGGACGTGAACACCAAGCAGATCTGCCCCGCGGCGCTCGGCACCAAGGACCAGCAGCCGGCTGCATACAATCCGGCGAACAAGATGTTCTACGTGCCGACCAACCACGTGTGCATGGAC
>WNGL01006733.1_pt1 | contig 15468 bp, 12 predicted proteins | sample 5400591 | NCBI WGS metagenome assembly WNGL01 (sample SAMN13153377, study PRJNA577476) | soil metagenome | isolation source: 80 cm soil or saprolite under Garry oak tree replicate 1 | place: USA:California | collected 2016-06-15
GGAGTCGAGTTTCGAGGAGACGAAAGGATTTCGCACGGCAACAGGCCCGCTGGAAGTGAGGAACACCTCTTTCCAGATGCCCATGTTTTTGTCGGGCGGCGTGGGATTCCAGTCCACCCAGGTAATGCCGAGGTCGTACTTTTCGGGAGCGAAGACTTCGAGCGCGAGCGCGTTCGTTGTTCCGGGCTTTAGATACTTGGTGATGTTGAATTCGTAGGCGCGATAGGTCCCGGCAACGTCATTGGTGTCGGCGATCTTCTGGCCGTTGATCCAGATGTTGGCGCGGTAGTTGATGCCGAGAAAATTCAGCCAAACATTCTTGTCTGCGGCCGCATGCGAGGGAAATTCAGTGCGATACCACCAGGAGCATTTGAAGGGGCTGTCGTCGGGCATATCCATGTTGGCGAAGAGCTGCTTATTCGAATGACTCATGCCAGGGAAAGAATCGAGGTTGGTGGCGTAGTTGGGGTCGGGATAGGTCTTGTCGGTAACCAGCGCGCCAACCACCGTTGCAGGAATGTCGGCCTTGTGCCACGTGGCGGCGTCGAAACCTGCCGCGGAGATTTGATCGCCTGCGGCCTTCACGTCGCACGAAGATTGAATCTGCCAATTCTTATGGAGATGGGTGCGATTCGGCGGGCCGTCGGAAGCAGCCAGCGCATTGGAGACAACGACGAAACCCACGATGGTCAGAACCACTAAGAAGGAGATGCTCCTCAAGCGCGGCACGAAATTCCTCCTGGGAATCCGAGAAATGTACGGGCACGTCCACACCCACCCGGACGAGCCAATGCCCGACATATTAAACCGTTTCAATGGCGAGGTCTCTGACTATTTTAGGACAGGAAACCCCTCTGGGGAATACGGCCAACCAGACGCGAAAGCAGTGAAGCTGTGGCACACAGTGCCACAGCTTGAGCCAAGACTCGTCAAGTTACGAGCAGCCGCTAAAATCGATCTCTGCAGCAGTGGTCGTAGCCCCGGGCGTCACTTTGAGCGCTACTGGCGGAGTGCTTGTGTCCTGACTTGCCGTTTGAGAGGCCGGTGAGCACATCGCGGCATTTGTTGAGGGGCTGGTTGCGTCGGCTTCTACTGTGTAAAGAACATCTCCCGACGCAGGGGGAGTGAATGTGACTTTTCCCGCAGAGAATGTGCCCACTTCGGGGTTGCTTGCGGGAACAAGCAGAGTGTAGCTCCCGCAGAAGGCTCCCTTGGGGGCGCCCGTCCGGCAGGACATGCTGGAAGTGATCGAGACGCTGGAAGTCGAATTTGCGAACAGCGGAACAGTGAAAGTGTGGCTGGCGCCCGAGACCATTACGGTTTGCAATGCACTCACGGTAGCGTCGATGCTCGCGCCTGCCGTTCCATTGATGGCCGTAATGGTGCCTTGAATCGTTCCCGGCCCCGTGGAAGCGCCCGCCATCGCGGGCGTTTCTGCTACCAATGGGATCGCGCCGAGATCCGTCCCTCCGGTAACGTTGAAAATGGCTGTGGCATCGTAAGCGGTCCCCGAGGAAGTCATTGCATCCACGCCGACATCAAACGTTTGAGCAGGAAGTGGGCAGAACCGAAAGTGTCCGGTGGAATCGGTAAGCTTGGGCGCGGCCACAATGCGATCTATTCCGGTGTTGTCCGGCGATTGAAGAGTGACCATTGCTCCGACGATGGGCTGCATGGTAGCGCTGTCCACAACCTGTCCGCTGAGGCCGGATACGTTAGGACTGACGACACCTGCGGTGAGGGCGGGTTTCAAAGTGAACGAGGGGGTGATGGAAGCACAAGCATCAAAGTCAATGTTCAGATCCACCGATTGACCCGCCGCCACATGGAGCGGCCCCCCCATCATTTGTCCCGGCGGAACCTTTAGCCCGGTTTGGGCCTCACTGGCCAGCTTCAACTCGTGAAGACCACCGCTGTTCTGCGCGCAATTGAATACATTGCCGAGTGAAGAGCAAGCATTCGGCGACGGCGGCATGCTGGTGGCAGCGTTGGCCAGGAGAATCAAACGAATTTGCTGATAATCACCGGCAGGTAGCTGTGCTGAGCCAAGCTGCATCACCGGCAGGTAGCTGTGCTGAGCCAAGCTGCGCGAGCAGACATTGTCCCTGCGCGGGGAGATTGAGGAGGTCCACCTGCATGGGAGCCGAATTGAGCTGCGGCGCGAGTTCTTGCCAGCCAGAGGAATTCGCATCGGCGGTCGCGCTGATATGAGCCTTGACTGAGACGATGGTGACCCATGCGTGACTAAAAGTTCCCGGTGGCATGGCCGCGGCCGTGGCACCCGTTGGCGCGGCGCAGGACGGCGGATCGCTGATGGACACAGTCACCGTTCCCGAAGCGGCACTTTGCATCGAAGCGGGTCCGCCTCCACAACTGATAACAATTAAGGCGGCTGCGACTACAAGGGATCCGAGGAGAAGCGAAACGGGATGGCGTTTCAGCAAGAGTGGAACATGGGCGAGCATGGGAAGCCTCCAGAACTTGCGCGATGAAATTGTGATTTGTCGGCAGTCCGGTGTGGGACAGAATGCTGGGGCGGGCGATCACTCGTAACTTAGGAAAACTGGGAGTGATCAGTACTAAGACTCATAGACGCCTCGATGCATTCAACTGGACGGCCTTTCCCCATGCTGCGCATTGCAATTTACCAACCCTATTTCGAAATCTCTAAATGATGAAAACTCTATCCCTTAGAGTTACTACTCTTGGATAGACCGTTTGTGTAAGCGTCAAAAACTACGGGTACTGTGTAAATTTTTGCGAGTGCTGGGCATGGCGTGCCGAAATAGCACATTGCCTAGACGCGCTGAGAGGGTTTGGGAGTTGAGAAAATGGTCCCGGAGGAGGGGGTCGAACCCACACGGTACTAAGTACCACTGGATTTTGAGTCCAGCGCGTCTGCCAGTTCCGCCACTCCGGGTGGACAATCAAAAATAGCATGAGCGCTTGCGACACTCAAGAACACACTCGGACGCCACAAATGGTTTTGTGCACTGATCACAGAAGGGCGCCTGTGCATCACGCGTTCGTGACCTCATGGGTCTCGGGCCCACCGCAAATGTGGCGGTGTTATGCTGCCTAGACGATGAAGACGCTCAATGAACCTTTTTCAAAACTGTCGATGCGGCGGCGTTATGAAGTGTGGTTCTTGCGGCTCGGCTTGGCAGATGGCAGTGGCGCGTGGTGGTTCCGCTACTTGCTGGCGAATCCGGGACGCGACGGAAGTGCAAGCGATGCGCGACAGCAGCCGATTCAGATTTGGGCGACGTGGTTTCCGCGCCAAGGGAAACCGCGGACGTGGATCCAGGGATTCCCGATCCAAGACTCTCGTTTGAGTGCGCGCGGCGCGAGCCCTTTGGTTTTTGAGGTGGGCGAGAATCGCATCAGCGAGAATGAATGCCGCGGGCGCCTGGAAGTGGACGGCCACCGTATCTGCTGGGATTTGCAGTATCAATCGACTTTTCGCGTGGAGCTGAGCAGCAAAGGCTGGATTGGGTTTTCGCGCACGCCGCATTCGGACGCCATTTTTTCTGGAGAGATTCGTCTCGATGGGCAAACTTTTCGAGGCGAGTCGCTGGCATACGGGATGCAAGGCCACAACTGTGGATACCGCCATCGCAAGTTCTGGACCTGGGCGCACATCCATTTTCCGCGTTCGGGGAGTTCTGGTTCGACCTTGGAAGCGCTTGTTTATGAAATGCCTCTGGGGCTGGTATTTCGGAGAGCGGTACTGTGGCACGAAGGCCGGGAGTACGTTTTTCGCCAAATGACCGAGTTTGAGCGGGATCCGAGCCAACTGCTGTGGAGGTTTTGCTGCCCCAATGCAAAATTCAGGGCCATTCAGGTCGAAGTCCATGGCAGAAACGGATTTATTCACCATCTTCCCTATTCCAGGACGGACTGTTCGGGGCAATTCGAGGTTGTGAACGACAGTCTGGCTATCGTCAGCATGAAATTGCTGTTGCCGGGAAGAACCGACGAGGAACTGATTACGGATACCGGCGCGGTCTTGGAAATGACAGGCGATTACGAGTGATCGCTTCCCAAGTCTGATCTTACTCGTTGAAAACACGGGCCTTATGGACCGCTTCAATTCTTTCGATGGTTCGACTCTTGAGAGGCGTCCAAATTGATCTAAACGGGCGACTGCGGTCGCTTGGGAGCCGCGTATCATCAGGTTTTCCACAGGCCTGGACTAGACGAACGCACTGGGCGAAGCTAGTCTATGCTTCCCCGTCCGGCAGGGGTTTTCTTACTAGCCAGGAAACATCCGGGCGGGCACCTAAGAGGCGGTTCTTGTCGACTGTAACTTCCCTTTCTGCGGGAACTCGTGCGGAGCACCGTGATTTGTCTTTCTGGATGGACCAGGTCCTGAATGAGCTGGAGTCTGTCCGCTCGTCGCCTAACATGAATGCGGTGCATGACCTTCGCGTAGCCATCCGTCGCTGCCGCTCGGTCGCGGCGGCCATGGAGGAGATTGATCCGGATCCCGCGTGGCCCGCGATGCGCAAGGCGGCGCGCAAACTTTTCCGCGCACTGGGCGCCTTGCGTGACGCACAAGTGATGGACGAGTGGGTGAAAAAGCTGGGTCCGGAGACCGACCCGGTGCGGGCACATCTGCAAGCTTCCTTTGAATCCAAGGAGCCGCAACTGCGAGAGGAAGTGCTGCGCGCGGTGGCCAAGTTTGACCAAAGAGCCTGGAAGCACCTCGCGCGCACGCTCCGGCAACGCAGCCGGCTGGTTTCTGCGGGCAGTCTGGCGGCCGCATGCCTAGCGCTGGAGCGATTTGAAAGCGCGAAGGAGCTGCATGCGAAGGCTTTGCGCACGGAAAAACCGAAGCCGTGGCACGCACTGCGCATCGGACTGAAACGGTTTCGCTATACGGTCGAAGGCCTGCTTCCGGAGCAGTACGCAATTTGGAGCGACAACCTGAAGCGCGTTCAGGATTTGCTGGGAGAAGTTCACGACCTGGATGTGCTTTTGGAACTTGTCAAGAAATCGGAGTTCGTGGAGACGGAAGACTCCTTGAACGTTTGGGCGGAGATTATCGGACGCGAACGGCAAGAATGCATACGCACGTACCGTCAACTCACGCTAGGGAAGACGAGCCTATGGAACCTTTGGCGGGGTGGGCTGCCAACCAACGGGCGCGTCGAGGCCGCCGCAGAAGCCCGGCTGCGCGCCACGGCGCGGGCGGTCGATCCACATGCGAGCCGGACTTCCCAGATTTCGCGTATCGCGGTGGCCTTGTACGAAGCGCTGAAGCGCGCGGATGCCGGAGCGGCATTTGGCGAAGGTCCGCTGCGCCGCATTCTGCTGGCTGCGGCGCGATTGCATGGAGCCGGCGCGGCCAACGCGGAGAAATCCGCACAAAAGGCAGCGCGGAAATTCGTTCTAGAGCTGCCGCTTCCTCCGGGGTGGAGCAACGAAGAGTGGGAGCTGCTGGCCACGGTGGTACGTTATCATCGGGGAACGGAGCCGTCCAAGAAGAAGGGCTCCTTCTCGAAATTGTCCGTAGAACAGCAAAACCGCGTTCGGGCGTTGGCGGGCGTTTTGCGATTAGCGCTGGCGCTACGGAAATGCGGCGTGGAGAGCGGGTCCGGGCTTCGCGCAGAAAAATCCGCGGAGACGATCGTGCTTCGCGTGCACGGGCTCACCGATGACGTGGAAACCGCGGCGCGCTTGGCTGCCGGCAAGCATTTGCTGGAAGAATATTTGGGAATGCCGCTGATTCTGAAACCGGTGGTCAAACAGGAGAAAATTATCGCGTTGCCGACGCCGCCGACTCCGCAATTTTTTATGGCCTCTGACTAAGCCGGTCCTTCCCTAGCGATCCTCATTCGTTATTTCCCTGCGCGGCGCAACATTTTGGGAGTAGCGAGCCAAGCGAGAGCACCCATCGGCGGAGAGATACGCTTCAACTCGATGAGAGCGACTCCAGCCTTTTTCAGGGACGTCAGATGTTTCTTCGACCCCACGGCCGTGGCGATCACATCGTCGAGATGCGGCGCATGACCAAATACAAAAACAGTTGAGGCTTGTTTTTCGCGCGCGAGTTCGCGAAAGAGAAGAGTGGGCTCCGCACCGGGCAGCAGCAATTCGGTACGGCGGATTTTTTGCTTTGAGTAATCCAAGGCTTCGGCGAAAATCTCGGCGGTTTGCACAGCGCGAACATAAGGGCTGGTGAAAAACAAATCCGCAGCCACGCCGAGCGCGGCAACACCCTTCGCGACGCCCTTGGTTTTCTCAACGCCTTCTTCGGTCAGGTATCTTTCCGGGTCCGGAGGGCATTGGGGGTCTTCGCGATCAATCGCGATACCGTGGCGGACGATGTAAAGGTGCATCTTCTTCTCCTAGACTCTCTGACTTCCAAGGTGTTCACGAATTTCCCAGGGACGACGAGGGACGAAGCAGCCGACGGATGCGATTCATGATGCCGGGAGCCTGCCGGGAGTACACCTTCACGTGACACTCTTTTTCGAACCACTCCGCGCTGCGACCGGCATCGCGCAAATCTTCGCTGGCGTCGCCGCGGGCCTGCACTTCCAAGCCAACGGCGCCGCGCTGAAACGTAGCACGAAGCTTGACAATGCGCTGGCGGTGCGAGTGGTCGAGACTCTCTGCGATGCGCAAGATCGCAGCGAGCCTCCGCAAGGTGGGCTTGTCAGCGTCGTCGAGAGCGGAATAGGCGGGATGATGGGCGGCCGGCTCGGACTTGCGATTGTGATAGCGCACCAGTCCTGCGACGATGGCGCGTTCCCGCCCCTCGAGGCCGGGAATGTCACCGTTTATTACCAGGTACTCTCCATGTTTGTGATGGCCGCGGTGGCTAATCATGTGCCCTGTATCGTGCAACAAAGCTCCCGCTTCGAGAAGCACGCGAGTTTGCGGCGGCAGCCGGTGCACAGGCTGCAACTGGTCAAAGAGCTGAAGGCTCAATTCGCGAACATGCTCGGCATGCTGTTGATCGTATTCCAGGCGTCGCGCGAAGCTGCGTGTCCCGATGAGCAACTGGCGCGCGGCGCCATTGTAGCGATGTGGCTCCTTGCGCGAAAACGTTTCGTGCGCGATTCCCTGCAGAAGCCCTTCGCGGACGCCGACACCCGGGACGGCAAAGACGCGCAGATTCAAATAGCGCCCCAGCGTGACAAAAGTGACGGCGGCGATGCCCATCACGTCAGCACGGTCGCGGCGCACGCCGTAGGTCTTCATGCGCTCGCGCACGTCCCGCTCAAGAATGTCCGGCAAACGTTCGCGCAAGAGCGAAAGCTCGACGGTTTCAAGACCATGTTCGCGCGGACCCGGAGCGATTTCGGCGAGCGTTTCGGCGTTTCCGCCGAGGGCGATGGCAATCCCGTTGTTCAGGTTAGGCCGCGGCGAAAGCTTGGATTCCAGAAGCGCACGCACGTACTTGCGCACTTGTTCGCTTTCCGCAGGCTTGACGACGCCCGGGAGATCGAGAGTGGTCATCAGGCGAACGGTTCCGACGGGCAGTTGCGCGCTTTGCTCCACGGTGTGATCGCGAAGGATGCTGATTTCGAGGCTGCCGCCGCCTAAGTCTACAATGCAGCGAGGAACGGCTTCGGGCCCAAGAGCCGCCAGCACGGCTTCCCTGCCCAGGCGGGATTCTTCCGCCGCGCCGATGACTTCCAGCATGATTCCGGATTTTCTCTTAATGGTGCGCACGAAGGCGTCGCGGTTTTCGGCTTCGCGAGTGGCGCTCGTAGCCACAGCGCGGTAGCGCGCCACGCCGAAGTCGTCCATCACTTCGCGAAAATAGCGAAACGCTTTAACGGCTTTCTTGATGACGTCTTCACTAAAACGCGGCCGCACAAAAACGTTTTCCCCGAGGCGAAGCGGGTAGCGTTCCGTTTGCAGAGGTTCAATGTCCAGTGCGGAATATGCTCTGGCAACGGAGAGGCGCACGGCATTGGAGCCGGCGTCGATGGCGGCGATGTGGATCGGGTCCGGCATCGGCAAATTCTACCGCCAGAGGTAAGACAGGGCTGAGGAGGGGGTGTATTTTGTCGAACGAATTCCCAGCTGCTCGGCAATGCGCTGGCGTAGCAACTTGTTGACGGCGGAGACGCTGGCCTCGCCGTCCAGCTCGATGAAGTTGTGCCTTTTGGCCATGACTTCGAATTCGCGCTTAATCATAGTCTGGTAGCGGATGAAGGACCAATAGAGATCGTGCGAGAGCGACATGTCGCGTCCCGCTTCCCAGTAGCTGATGGCCTGCGCTTTACGAAATTCGCGGCCGAAGGCGGTTTCTGGGCGGACGTTCAGCCAAAAAGTGAGATGGGGCCGAAGCGCCATGGCGTAAAGCCCGCTCATGTAGTCGCGATTGATACCGCGCACCACACCGCGGCCAATCAAAGTGAAAATGTAGCGGTCGGCAAGCACGATGGTACCGGAACGCAGCGCGGGGAGAATGCGGTGCTCGACCTGGTCGAAGAAGTCGGTGGCGTACATCAAAGCCAGTGTCAGGCGCGTAACAGCGTTTTTGGCGAGAAGCTCGTCAATGTCGCGGCCCACAAGGTTCGAGCGGCGCAAGCCGCTGGTTTGCACGGCGAAGCCTTCCGATTCGAGCCATTCCTGCAGCAGGGCGATTTGGGTGGAGCGGCCCGAGCCATCCATCCCTTCAATCACGATGAGGCTGCCGGTGATTTCGCTGGGATCGAATCCGACGAGAGGCTCGCCAAAAAAATATTGCTGGCCGGGATCTTCGGGGGGCGAGGCTGGCTTTGATGGTATGGGCGGCGCCGGAGTCTCCGTTGTAACGGCCGGTGCGGGCTTTTCTTTTTCCTGATCGGGCATGCTCACTCCGCGGCTTCCGCGCGAGGAGCGAAGCGCTTGAGATCGATTTTGGAGGCGACGATGTCGCGCATCTGTTTTTGCAGTTTGTTGACGGGCATGGTTCCGTCCAGAACCACGAAATTGTCGGTCTCGACCATCTTGTCGTACTCCTCGAGAATGCGCGCCTGGAACAATCGGAAACTCTCGGCACGGTCGTAGGACATTCCCAGGTCCATGCCCGCTTCGTAGTATTTCAATTTGGGACGCCCGCTTAGAATGCGGTTTACAGCCACATCAAGCGGCGCGCGGAAATAAAACGTAATGTCAGGAACCGGCGCGAAGCGGTACAGATTTCTCAGCCAGCGCGGTGAACAGCCTCGTGCGGTGTCGCGAGCAAAAGCAGTGTAAATGTAGCGGTCAGCCAGAACCAAGTAATCGCCTTGAAGCAAGGGCATGATCTGCCGCTCGCAGCGGTCTGCAAAATCAGCAGCGTGGAGGAGCGAGAAGGTGGTAGGTGTGAGCAGCCGCCGCTGCTTGCCGCGGCGCGTCGCTGATTTTACGAGCGGCGAAGAATTCCACTCCGTGAAATGCAAACGATAGCCGCCGATTTCCAGCCAGCGTTTGAGCAGATACAACTGCGTGCTTTTTCCGGAGCCGTCGGTGCCCTCGACGACAATGAGCGCGCCGGGATAAGCACGGCTCGGAACCGGCCGTCCCGGTTGCGGAAGGGTAGATTTGGCCGGCTCGGTCCGAGCCGGTTTTAGCACTACGTCCTGAGTTTCCATGGGCCTCAAGCGAGAAACTATTGGAACGGCAAGACTATGCAACGAATGTTACAGCCGCATTACAACATATCGCGGGTTTCCGGGCAAAGCGTCCGAGCCTCAGAATAGGGTCACTTTGATATGCAGGAATTTCTTGGGGTTCTGGCGGAAATCGCCAATCAGCAAACGCATGTCCCCGGTCAATGCCGCCAGGTTGTCATAGAGCTTCGGGTCGCTGAACATCTTCCCAACCGTGGTGGTGTTTTCGTTTAACTTGGCGGAGGCGGACGCAAAGTTCGCGCTCGTTTCGCGTAACTTGTCGTAGAGTGCGTCGTCGCTTACGAACTTACCTAGCGATCCCTTGCCAGCGCGGACATCCCGCAACATGGCGTTGGCATTGGTCATGGTTTCTTTGGTCTGGTCGTAGAGCGTCGGGTCGTAGATCAATTTGCCTAGCGTGCCTTTCCCGGCGCGCATGTCGGCCAGCATCACGTTTACGTTGTCCAGGCCCTTGTCCACCTTGTTGTACATCTCATCCGACGCGACAAGTTTCCCGAGCGTACCTTGTCCATCCTGGATGTTCGTAACCATCGCCTCGCCCCTAGCCAGGATGTTGTTCAAATGACGATAGGCTTGCTCGTCAGTCAGTAGTTTTCCTAGCGTGCCGCGCCCTTCCTGGACGCCCTTGATGAGGTCGCGCACGTCGGTGGACAAAGCGGAAAGATTGCCCAGCACTTCCGCGCTTCGCTCCACGACTTCCGTCATGGCTTTCTCTTCGGCTCCTGGAATCACGCCATTGTCCAGAATGGGCGTACCTGTGAATCCGCGCGTAATGGTAACGTAGCGGTTGCCCAGCAGTCCTTCCGTCCTCGGGCTGGCCACCGAATCCGTCAAAATGTCCTTTTGGTAGTTGCGGTCAATGCGCATCACGATCTCGATGTTTTTCTTCCGATCCATCGTCTTTCCCGCAGTTCGCGGCACCAGGCTAATGGATTCCACGTTGCCGACTTCCACGCCGTCCAAGCGCACCGGCGCCCCCCTCGCCAGCTGCGACGCATCTGGCAAATAGGTCTTGATTCGGTATTTCGGCGCCAACGGCCCTGCCCCGGTAACATAAAAGATTCCGGCAGCTAAGACGGACAGTCCAACCAGAACAAACACCCCCACGCGCAACTCTGTCCAGGTAAGTTGTCTTCGTTGTGGCATCTCTTCTTTCCTCCCCCTACAAAAAAACGCTACCGCAAATTCACACCAGAAAACGTTTCAGATAAGGATCTTTTGAATTCGCGATCTCCTCCGGCTCGCCCTCGAAGTAAATCTCACCTTCGCGGTACACCAGAAAGCGAGTGTGTGGCGCGTTCGGTCCGCCACTTCCATTTCCAGAATCCGGCACGACGCGCTCCACATCCGGGTCAAAACGAAAGTTCGCGAGCGCGAATCCGTCTTGAAGGCGATGCGTGGCCAGCAGTGCGGTAACTCCGTACATGTCCCGCAGCCGCAAAATCAGCGCGATAATCGTTTGCGACGTTATTGGGTCGAGTCCTGCGGTCGGCGAATCGTAAAGCACGATGGGCGGACGATTGACGAGCGCCCGCGCGATAGAAACGCGCCGCCTCATACCGCCGGACAATTCGGAAGGAAGCTGGTCGATAGTGTGCTCCAGCTCTACAAAGCGCAACACCTCCCTCACGCGCGGCTCGATCTCTTCCTCTGCAACGCCGTCTTCGTGCAACCGGTAGGCCACATTGTCGGCAACAGTCATCGAGTCGAACAACGCTCCTTCCTGAAACATGAAGCCAATCTTCCGCCGGAACGTTAGTAGATCTTTCTCCGGCATGTCCGAAACTTTTTGGCCCAGCACGTTGATGTTGCCGCTATCCGGCCGCAACAGTCCCGCTGCCATCTTTAGTGTGAGCGTTTTCCCCGTTCCCGTTTCTCCCAATAAAACGACGGTTTCCCGTTCGCGCACGCAAAAAGACACCCCACGCAGAATTGGTCCCTCATCGAATCCTATGCGCACGTCTTCCAGAGCGATGGCAGATCTTGCTTCCCCAGCTGGAAAAGACACATGTCCGCCCATATCTGCGATTATAGCGGTAATTCGCTTCTGGTTTCCCGGAAGAGCAGCTCAAAACGCAATGTCCTTCGGAAGCGCGAGTAGGGGAGATGGGCGTACAATACTGCCGTTTTTGAAGTCAAAAAGGAGTTAACCGGTGAAAACGATTTCCGGCTGGTCCAGACTGCAACCCCTCGCTCGGCTTGTCACCTTCTTTTTATGCGTCGCGTGTGCCTTTTCGGCTCCGCCCGCTGCCCAAGCGCAGGGTTTCACTGTCGAGCAGGTCATGAACTCGCCGTTCCCTGAGAGTTTGACAGCAGCCGCTCGTCTGCCTCGAATCGCTTGGACTTTCGACGCGAGAGGAGTGCGCAACGTCTGGATTGCAGATGCGCCCGGCTTTTCTGCCCGCCAGGTGACGCATTATTCCGATGACGACGGCATGGCACTTGCGAGCGTGCGGCTTACACCCGACGGCCACACGGTCGTTTATGCGCGCGGCAGTGAACTCAACTCAACGGGCGAAGTTGCAGATCCCACGAGCAATGTTACACGGCCAAACCAGCAAGTGTGGGCTGTGGATGTGGACAAGGGTGAGCCGCGCCTGCTAGGCGAAATGAATTGCACCCGTGAAGGGTGTGAAGACATCGAGCTTTCACCGGACGGCACGATGGCTGTATGGGCCGCGCGCGGGCAACTCTGGGCTGGGCCAGTGTCCGGCGCGACGCCTGCACATCAGTTGGCCTTCGTGCGGGGTGAAAATGATTCGCCGCAGTGGTCCCCCGACGGCACGGAGATTGCCTTCGTTTCTCATCGCGGCGATCACAGCTTCATCGCGGTGTACAATTTCGGCCGCGACTCCGTCCGCTACCTAGCCCCGTCGGTGGACCGCGACTCTATGCCGCGTTGGTCCGCGGACGGCAAGCAGATTGCGTTCGCCCGCATACACGGTCTTGGAGAGCGTCTGCCTCTGCTGCAGACGCGGCCCAATCCCTGGGCCATTTATGTTGCCGATGCGGCAACCGGTGAGGCGCGGGCCATTTGGCACAGCACCGAAGAACTCGTTGGTTCTCTTCCGAATCTTACAGAAAGCAAATCTTTCCATTTCGCAGGAAACCGAATTGTGTTCGCTTACGAGAAGGACGGCTGGAACCATTTGTATTCCATTCCCGCCGTGGGTGGCATGGCAACGCTTCTGACTCCGGGCGAATTCGAAGTGGAAGACGTCGCCGTATCGCGCGACGGCCGCTCGGTCATTTACTCCTCGAATCAGGACGACATTGACCGGCGTCATTTATGGCGCGTTCGCGTCGAGGGAGGAAAACCCGAAGCTCTTGGCAAAGGAGAAACGCTGGAATGGTCTCCTGCCGAACTCGCAGATGGCCGCACGGTTGTCTGTCTTGGCTCAAGCGCGACTTCTCCGTCCATGCCCTATCGCCTTACGGCATCCGGACGCGAGATGATTGCATCCTCCCAGCTTCCCGCGGATTTTCCCTCCGCCCAGCTCGTTGTTCCGAAGCAGGTCATTTTTCCAGCCGAAGACGGCCTAAAGATTCACGGGCAGCTTTTTGTGCCACGCGGACGCAGTTCGGCGGGCCCGGCACTTCTCTTCATGCACGGCGGCTCGCGGCGCCAGATGATGCTCGGCTTTCATTACATGCAGTACTACCACAATGCTTACGCCGAAAATCAGTACCTCGCTTCGCGGGGATTCGTGGTCCTCTCCGTCAACTACCGCACCGGCATCATGTATGGCCGCGCTTTCCGCGAGCGCGAGAAGGGCGGGCCGCGTGGCGCGGAGGAGTATCAGGACATCGTTGCCGCGGCAAAATATCTTCAAACGCTTCCTATCGTGGACACGAAGAAAATTGGCCTTTGGGGTGGTTCCTACGGCGGATTTCTGACGGCCATGGGACTTGCTCGCAATTCCGATATTTTTGCAGCTGGCGTGGATTTTCACGGCGTGCATGATTGGTCCGCGCGCGGCATTTTCCGCGGTGGCCCCGGGGGGCAGGAAGGCGGTGGACCACCCGACCGCGCCGAAGCCATGCGCATTGCATTCGAATCTTCGCCGAATGCCTCCATCAAGTCGTGGAAATCGCCGGTGCTGTTGATTCAAGGCGACGACGACCGTAATGTGGATTTCAGCCAGATGGTGGACCTCGTTCAGCGGCTCCGCGAACAAAAAGTCCCTTTTGAGCAGATCGTCTTCCCAGATGAGATCCACGATTTCCTTTTGTGGCGCTCCTGGGTGCGCGGCTACAAAGCGACGGCGGAATTTTTCGACCGGGTACTCGAGAAAGGTGAATCGATCGCGAGCGGGAATTAGTCTACGTTTAGACTAGGGCCAGTCTAATTTGGACCAATTTCAATCAGAAGACTTTATTCGCAAGGTAGAGACTCAACTTGGTTAGGAAGAGGTCGGCTACGATTATCATCACAGACGAAATGACCACCGCTTGCGTTGTGGCGCGGCCGACGCCTTGCGTGCCGCCTCGCACCGTCAATCCTTTGTAGCAACCCACAGTCGCCAAAATGAAGGCAAACGCAAGCGACTTAATGAAGCCCTGCATCAGGTCCGGAAATTCCAAAATGTCCACGGCGCGCCGCCAAAATTCAACCGCGCTGAGCTGCAATGAAAAGACGGAGGCAACGCATCCGCCAAGCAAGCCGACAAACACCATCATCGCCGTGAGCAGGGGCACCATCAGCATGCTCGCCAGCACACGTGGCGTGATAAGTTTGCGGCTCGGGTCCGTGCCCATGGCCCGCATCGCGTCCACTTGCTCGGTCACTAGCATCGAGCCCAACTCGGACGCCATTCCCGAAGAGCAGCGTCCTGCAGTAAGCAGTCCAGTGATTGCCGGCCCGAGTTCTCTCACCAGCGCAAGCGAGACGACGTCTCCGGTCAGCGAAGTTTGCCCAAACCGCACAAACTGTGCGCCCGTCTGAAGCACCATGACGCCGCCGATGAAAAATCCCGACAGCAAGATGATTGGCAACGAGCCAACTCCTACATCATCCATTTGGTCGAGGGTGTCTTGAAAATAGTGCGGAGAAGTCGCAAGGTTGGTCAGCGCCCGGAAGGAAAGCAGCGAGTAATCCTGAACGGCGGCCACCGCTCGTTTCGACGCGCCCTCCAGCACTTCGACGATCGAAGGGGCCTCTTCCTGTTTCGCACGGTTGCCTGTTACCTGGAGCGGAGTGTCAGCCACAAGTACCTGTTCACACCCGTCTTCTGCGTCGAACTACTCGCCGAAACAGCATCTTCGCAAGCGTAACTGTGCGCCAACTTTGCGTCAAGTAAGCGAATTCGCTTAAGTTTCGTAATCTTCCCTTGCCCGGCACTTCGATTTGTCGAATCCGAGCTAAGAAGGGCCTCGCACCAGCGAATCACCGTTCAAGTTGGCCTATGCCCTTGTCAACTAAGCAACCTAAGAGACAACTTCCGTATTCGAATCGACGCCGTCCGTTAATCTATTTTTACGAAAAACTATGGGATATCCACCAGAGCGCCGGCGTCGCGCACGATTGAAGCTTCCCCAAGTGGTTCGTGTGCGACCCTCCGATGCGCATCTCCAATTCGATGAGATCCTTCCCACGCTGAACACGACGCGCGACAGCGTTTACTTTGCGTCGAAGAACTCCTCTTACGTCAAAGATATGCGCGTATTCATTACCTTCCCGTATTCCGATTCTCCTGGCTCCCTCAATCGCGAATCCCTGGGTAAAGTGGTTCGAATTGACGATTTAGGCCAAGGCCGCCGCGGCATTGCGATCGAAATCCTCATGCCCCTCTACGTCGGGGGAAAGGAAACCGTGCGCTGATGTCCAACATGCCAGCTCAATCTAGAT
>WNGL01006114.1_pt1 | contig 15464 bp, 12 predicted proteins | sample 5400591 | NCBI WGS metagenome assembly WNGL01 (sample SAMN13153377, study PRJNA577476) | soil metagenome | isolation source: 80 cm soil or saprolite under Garry oak tree replicate 1 | place: USA:California | collected 2016-06-15
GGGCGCTCGCATCGTGGGTGAGCGGTATGTGCGCTCGCAGCGGCGGCAGAACCCTGAGGGCCGGATGCCGCTGATGGATCATCTGCGCGAGCTGCGCAACCGGGTGGTCAAGATGGCTCTGGGCCTGGCCGCCGGGATGACCGTGGGGTTCGTCTTTTTCAGCCAGGCCTGGGCCGTGATCGAGCGGCCGCTGTGCCGCGCGGTGATCCACGGGCACAGCGGGTGCAGCATCCCGGGGACCAACCAGCTGATCCTGAACAGCCCGCTGGACCCGTTCTACCTGCGGGTCAAGGTCGCCTTCATCGTCGGGCTGATCGTGTCCTCGCCGGTGTGGCTGTACCAGCTCTGGGCGTTCGTCGCGCCGGGCCTGTACGCCAGGGAGAAGCGGTGGGGGCACCTGTTCCTGGCCACCGCGGTGCCGCTGTTCCTGCTCGGGACCGTGCTGGCGTACCTGTCGCTGGGCCGGTCGATGCACTACCTGCTGGGCCTGACGCCGCACGGGGTGGGGAACTACATCCAGGTCGATCTGTACATGAGCTTCGTCATGACGATGATGCTGGCGTTCGGGATCGCGTTCGAGGTGCCGCTGCTGATCGTCATGCTGAACCTGGCCGGGATCCTGACCCACCAGCGGTTCCGCCGGTGGCGCCGGCTGCTGATCTTCGGGGTGTTCGTGATCGCCGGGGTCGCGAACCCCAGCCCGGACCCGATCACGATGCTGGTCTTGGGCGGGGCCTGCGCGGCGCTGGTCGAGGTGGCCGAGTTCATCGTGTGGCGCAACGACCGCCGCCGGGCCCGGCGGCACCCCGACCCCTACGCCGGCCTATCCGACGACGAACCCGCCCCCCTAGAGCCACCCCTTTCCTAATATCAGCACCACGTCCCTCATCCGCCCCACCGCGACTTCACCTGGTTGTGACGTTCTGATGTCTCTATCCGGCAGGGTGCCGTTTTCTCGCGAGAATGGCGCGTCCCGTCTGGGGTGCGGGGCCCCTTGGCCCCGTCTTGTGGGGCCAAGGGGCCCTTGACCCCGAACGCCCGGGCCCGCCACGCGGGGTGCGGGGCCCCCTGGCCCCAGCTGGCCGGACCGCTGGAGGATTTAGCCAAGCTGGCTCTATTCGCCAGGAGGTCACATCCACCCCAGAAACAGGCGGCGGGGCGGCCGCATGGACAGGAGGCGGCACGGCAGCCGCCACTGCGTTACGATCCGCGTCGTGAGCCCGTTGGAGACCCTGGTGAGCCGGCTGCCCGAGGGCAGGGTGAGCACCGACGCCGAAGTCCTGCGTGAGCGGGCCGTCGACTCCTGGGCGCTGGCGCTGCTCCGCCGGGTCCGGGGCGACCAGCTGCCCGAACCCGCCGCGGTGATCTTCCCGGCCGGCACCGGTGAGGTGGCCACGGTCCTGGCCTGGGCGTCGGAGACGGGCACCGCGGTGATCCCGCGCGGCGGCGGCTCCGGCGTCTGCGGCGGGGCGCAGGCGCAGACGGGCGACATCATCCTCGACCTTTCCCGGATGGATCAGATCGGCCCGGTCGACGCCATCTCCCAGACCGTGCACGTCCAGGCGGTGGTGCGCGGCGACCGCCTGGAGGAGGCGCTGGCCGAACACGGGCTGACGACAGGGCACTACCCGCAGTCGATCGCGGTGTCCACCGTGGGCGGCTGGATCGCGGCGTCGTCGGCGGGGCAGGCCTCCACCGGGTTCGGGGCCATCGAGGACGTGCTGCTCGGCCTGACCGCGGTCCTGCCCACCGGCGAGATCCTGCGCTGTAAGGCGGTGCCGCGCTCGGCCGCCGGTCCGGACCTGCGACGGCTCCTGACCGGGTCCGAGGGAACCCTCGGAACCATCACCGAGGCCACGCTGGCCTGCCGCGCGAAGCCGGCCGGCTGGGAGTGGCTGGCCTTCGGCTTCCCCGACTTTCCCACCCTGGCCGCCACCCTCAGGGAGGTGAGGCGCGCCGAGACCGGAGCCGCCGTCCTGCGCGGCTACGACGACACCGACGCCGCGCTGGCCTTCGGCGCGCTCGGCCACTCTGTCGGCCACCCAGGCGGCTGCGTGGGCCTGGCCGGCTTCCCGGCCGGCCCGCCCGGGCTGGACGCCAGGAAACACGCGGCCGCTGAGATCATGCGACCAGCAGGAACCGAGCTCAGCCAGCGGTACGGCGAGCACTGGCAGGACCACCGCAACGACGCGGTGCGCACCTACGCGCAGATCATGGGCCCCGAGCGGGCGTTCGGGCCCGGGGTGATCGTGGACACGATGGAGGTCGCCGGGCTCTGGTCCGCCGTGCCCCGGCTCTACGACGACATCAGGACCGCGCTGGCCACGCACGCGCAGGCCGTGGGCTGTCACCTGTCCCACCTGTACCCGTCCGGCTCGTCGCTGTACTTCACGTTCCTGATCAGCGGCGCCGACGACCACGACGCCGAGGCCCGGTACCGCGCCGCCTGGGACCAGGCCGCGGAACGGTGCGACAAAGCAGGCGGCACGATCACCCACCACCACGGCGTCGGGCGCCTGAAGGCGACATACCTCGGCACGGAACTCGGCGAGACGGGAGCGGCCGTCCTGGACAAGATCAGGGCCGCCCTCGACCCGGCCGGCGTCATGAACCCGCGAGGCCTGCGCCCATGACCAGCCCCTTCGGCCCCATGGTGATCATCGCCAATCCCCGCGCCGGGCGCGGCCGAGTCGAGGTGGCGCTGCCCCAGATCGAGCAGATCCTGCGCGACGAGGGAATGGATTACCGCATCGTGCGGACCACCCATCCCGGCCACGCCACCGAGGCCGCCCGCGACGCCCTGCACAACGGCGAGCGCTACCTGGTCGCGGCGGGCGGCGACGGCACCGTCCACGAGGTGGTCAACGGGATGATCGAGGACGGCCGGCCGGTCGCGGCGGACGCCGTGCTCGGGGTGGTGGCGGCCGGTTCTGGGTGCGACTTCGTCCGGTCGTTCGGCCTGCCGGGGGACGCCGTGCAGGCGGCCAGGCACCTGGCCGGGGACCGCGTCCGCCCGATCGACGTGGGCGTGGTCACCCTCGCCGCGGGCGCCAGGTACTTCGTCAACATCGCCGAGGCCGGCCTGGGCGGCGCGGTGGTGGCCCGCGCCGCCGGGCTCACCAGGTTCCTCGGCGGCGCCCGGTACGCGGCCGGGTTCTGGCTGACCCTGCCGCGCTTCCGCCCGGCCACGGTGCGGCTCGACGCCGACGGCCACCCGTACACCTGGCGGGCGTACAACGTGGTCGTGGCGAACTGCCGGTTCTACGGCGGCGGCATGCAGATCTCGCCGAACTCCCAGCCCGACGACTGCCTCCTCGACGTGCTGGTCATGACCGGGCCGAAGTCAGACTCGTTCACCACGCTGCCGAAGGTGTACAAGGGCACCCACCTGCCGCACCGCAACATCGCCGAACTCCGCGCCGGCCACCTGCACATCGACGCGGACCAGCCCGTCCCGGTCGAGGCAGACGGCGAACTGCTGGGCGTGACGCCCGCCTCGTTCGGAATCATTCCTGCATGTCTGCGCCTGAAGCTGTGAGCCGGACGGATCCGTCGCGGGTGGTCAGCCGGGTCCGGCGGACGTAAACATCCTCGTCGGTGAGGGCCATCTCGCGGCTGCGGGCCAGGGCAACCTCGACGCGCAGGACCGGCAGGCCGTCCGCCACCGGCTCGCCGAGCGAGGCGTCCGCGCCGATCAGCCGGGCCGCCTCCGGCCAGTCGTCGCCGTAGCGCTGCACCAGCCGGGCGGCCGTCCGCGGCGGCAGCCCGAGCCGGGTCACCTCCTCCCGCGCCAGCCGCACGGCCGCGGCGGCCGATTCGTGCAGCCCCAGCGGGATGTCCCCGGTCCGGCACGGGCCCGACCCGCCGAGGAAGGCGGCGACCCGGTCCACCAGGTCCTGCGCCATCGCCCGGTACGTGGTCAGTTTCCCGCCGGTGATCGTATAGAGGCCGAACGGGCCGGGGATGATCGCATGCCGCCGGGACAGGTCGCTCGTCTTGGCGTCTGCCTGGTCGCCCAGCAGCGGGCGCAGCCCGGCCCAGGACGCCACCACGTCGCGCCCGGTCACGCCGGGGAAGAGCCCGGCCACCGCGGCCAGCAGGTAGTCGCGGTCGGCGTCGTCGACCGACGGGCGGTCCAGGTCGCCCGCGTACGGCGTGTCGGTCGTCCCGGCGTACACCCGGTCCTCCCACGGGACGATGAAGATGTACCGCCCGTCGCCCGCCGCCGACGGCGCGGCCAGCGCCGCCGTGGCCCGCACCGCGCCCGGGGCGAACACCAGGTGGACGCCCTTGCTCGGCACGAGCCGGACCGATCCGCCCGCCACCTGCGATGCCCACACGCCGGTCGCGTTGACCACGGCCCTGGCCCGGACCTCGAACCGCTGCCCGGTCATCTCGTCGGTCACCGCCGCGCCGGTCACCCGCGCCTCGCCCAGCAGCCCCGTCACCCGGGCGTGGTTGGCCAGCAGCGCGCCGCGGGCGTGCGCGGCCCGGGCCACCTCGATGGTCAGCCGCGCGTCGTCCGCACCGCATTCGAAGTAGCGGAACCCGCGCGACGGCCCGCCCAGGCCGGGCATGGCCCGCGCGACCTGCCCGGCGCTCACCGCCCGGTGGTACCCGACGTTGCGGCCCGCGCCCAGCGCCTCGTACGCGGTCAGCCCGGCCCGGTAGGTGGCCCGGCGCCGCAGGTCACCGGCCAGCATGTACATCGGCACCGGCCGGACCAGATGCGGCGCCAGCCGGAACAGGATGCCCCGCTCCCGCAGCGACTCCCTGACCAGGCCGAAATCCCCGTGCTCGAGGTACCGCAGGCCGCCGTGCACCAGCCGGGAGGAGCGCCCCGAGGTCCCCGCGGCGAAGTCGTCCTTCTCCACCAGCGCCACCGAGAGCCCGCGCGCCGCGGCGTCCAGCGCGATGCCCGTCCCGGTGATCCCGCCCCCGATCACCAGCACGTCGAACCGCTCCTCGGCCATCCGGGTCAGATTGGCCGCGCGGGTCCGCGCGCAGAACGACAGCACCCGCCGATGGTAACGCCGCCGCCCGCAGCCCGACGCCCGGTGACGGCCGTCAGGCCGGCGTGAAGGCGGCCCGGAACCGGGCCAGGGCACGGTCGCTGTCGCCGTCGGCGGCCCAGGCTTCCAGGCCGACGGTGCCGGCGTAGCCCCGGCCGGCCAGGGCGGCGGCGATGGCCGGGTAGTTGATCTCCCCGGTGCCTGGCTCGCACCGGCCCGGCACGTCGGCGACCTGAATCTCGCCGATCAGCGGCCCGGCCCGCCGGACCAGCTCGATCAGGTTCCCCTCGCCGATCTGCGCGTGGTACAGGTCGAGCATCAGCCGGACCCGCGGGTGGCCGACCGCCTCGACCAGGGCGATCGTGTCGGCGGCCCGCGCGAACGGCACGCCCGGGTGGTCCACCGCGGTGTTGAGGTTCTCCAGGCAGAAGGTGACCCCGGCCCGTTCGGCCAGTTCGCCGAGGCGGGTCAGGGTCCGCGCCGCCGAGATCCACAGCGGCCCTGGCATGTCCGCCCCCGGCACCACCGGCAGGCCCTTGCCGTCCAGGCCGGTGCCGTGCAGGTTCAGCCGGGGACAGCCGAGCGTCTCCGCCACCGCGATGGACTCCTGCGCGGTCCGGATCAGCTCGGCGGCGCCGTCGCCGAAGTCGCCCCGCACGTAGCCGGTCATCGACGAGAACATCGCCCCGGTCGCGGCCAGGGCCTCGACGTCGTGGCGGGTCCAGTCCCAGATCTCGACGTCGAAGCCGGCTTCGGCGATCCGCTGGACCCGTTCGGTGACGGGCAGGTCGAGGAACATCATTTCGGCGCAGACAGCCAGTCGCATGGGCACGCTCCTAGGGGCTCCTTCCGTATGATGCCGTCATGTCAGAGTCAACTCCAGCCGGCCCCGCGACTTTCCCCGTCACCACCGGCCTCGGCCTGCAGGGCATGACCATCGAGCGTGACCTGGGGCTTTCCTTCGGCCTCGTGGTGCGCAGCATGGGCTTCGCCAAGTCATTCGGCGCCGGGCTCACCGCCCTGCGCCAGGGCGAGGTGCCGCAGTACACCCGGCTACTCGAGGACAGCCGCCGGCACGCCATCGACCGCATGATCGAGAACGCGCGCCTGCTCGGCGCCAACGCGATCGTCGCGATGCGGTTCGATTCCTCCGAGATCAGCCAGCAGCTGACCGAGATCGTGGCCTACGGGTCTGCGGTCGTCGTCCGGCCCACGACGTAGCCGTGCCCGGCCTCGGGGGTCCGCGGCCGCTGGCCGCCGAGGCCGACCGCGAACGGCTGATCGCACTGCTGCGGGAGCACTACGCGGTGGGCCTGTTCGGCCTGGACGAACTGGACCGCCGGGTCGGGCTCGTGCTGAGCGCCCAGTACCTGGACGAGGTGGCCGCCGCCGTCGCCGACCTGCCCGGCGCCCCGCCGGCCTCCGCCGCCTCCGGAACCGCCGCGCCCGGGACCACAGCGCCCGGAACCACAGCGCCGCGGCGCGGCCGGTCACGCCGCGGCCACGCCCACGCCGACCAGCCCGCCGCCGGGTGGATCCCCACCGACGAGCGCTTCCGTGACCCCAGCACGCGCACGATCATGCGGGTCTGGATCGACCCCACCGACCACAGCCGCCACTACATCCCCGAACCCGACCCCTGACACTCTCACCCTCACCGGCTCGATGTGACAGCGTGCCGGTCATATGCGGCTCGATGTGGCAGCGCGCCGGTTAGCGCCCGGGCCCGAGCAACCGCAGGTCCGCAGCTAGCATGGGGGAATGGCGGGTTCTGCGGGCGTGGTGCTGGCCGGCGGGCGGTCCTCGCGGATGGGCACGCCCAAGGCGGCGCTGGAGTGGCACGGGTCCACGCTGCTGCGCCGGACCGTCGGCATCCTGGCCCGGGCCACCGGCGGACCGGTGGTCGTGGTCCGCGCGCACGGCCAGGAGCTGCCCGACCTGCCCGCCGACGTCCGGCTGGTGGACGACCCGCGGGAGGGCAAGGGCCCGGTGCAGGGCCTGGCCGCGGGGCTGGGCGCCCTCGCCGGCCACGCCGACGTGGCCTTCGTCAGCTCCACCGACATGCCGTTCCTGCACCCCGCCTTCGTCCGCCGGGTGCTCCGCGCGGTGCACGAGGGCGCCGACGTGGGCCTGCCGATCGCCCGCGGCTACCCGCAGCCCCTGGCCGCCGCCTACCGGACCAGCCTCGCCCCGATCGCCGAGCAGCTCGTCAAGGAAGAACGCCTGCGCCCCGCCTTCTTGTTCGAGCAGTGCCAGGTCACACGGCTGGACGAGGCCGCGCTCAGGGACGATCCCGTGCTGGCCGCGCTCGACCCCGGCTTGGACTCGGTGGTCAACGTCAACGAGCCAGATGACTACCGAACGGCCAGGGAACAGCCCGCCCCCCCGATCACCATCCTGCGCTTCGGCGTGCTGGCCGGCGCCGACGGGCACCGCGCCCCGCAGACCGTGCGCGCGGCCACCGTGGCCGAAGCCGCCGCGGCTGCCGGCGTCGACCTCGGGCACGTGACCGCGGCGCTCAACGGCGACCAGATCACCAGGGACGGCCAGACCCCGCTGGCCGCCGGGGACACCGTCTTCTTCCTGTCCGCCGACGCCGGGGGCTGAGCCACGATGACCGCGGGCGGCTACTTCGGCCGGGCGCTGGTGGTGGACGCCAGCACCGGGACCAGCCAGACACTCCCGCTCCCCGACGACGTCCTCCGCGCCTACATCGGCGGCGCCGGGCTCGGCGCCTGGCTGATGCACCGCCTGGCGCCGCCGAACGCAGACCCTCTGGGCGAAGAGGCGCCGCTTGCCTACGTCTTCTCCCCGCTGGTGGGCACGCCGCTGACCACCAGCGCGAAGTTCGCGGTGGTGGCCAAGTCCCCGCTGACCGGGATGCTCACCGACGCGCTCGCGTCCAGCCACTTCGCCATCGCCGGGAAGCTCACCGGCTACGACGCGATCGTGGTCCGCGGCGCCCGCCCCGCACCGTCCGTCCTGCTCATCGACGAGAACGGGCCGCGCTTCCGCGACGCCGAAGGCCTGGCCGGGCTGACCGCCGCCCAGACCGGGGCCACGGTCAGGGAGCGGCTCGGCCGGGGCTGGCGGGTGGCGGCGATCGGGCCGGCCGGCGAGCGCGGCGTCCGCTACGCCACGATCTCCCACGACGGGCGGCACGCCGGCCGGGGCGGGCTGGGCGCGGTCCTCGGCGCCAAACGGATCAAGGCCATCGCCGTCCGGGCCACGGCCAAGGTCGCCCCGGCCGACCCGGGCGCGGTGCTCGCCGCCGCGCGCGACCTGCGGGCCCGGTCGTTCGGCCCGGCCACGGCCAAGTACCGCGAGCTGGGCACGCTGGCCAACCTGCTCGCCTTCAACGCCATCAGCACGCTGCCCACCAGGAACTTCCAGGCCGCGACGTTCGAGCAGGCGCCGGCCCTGGCCGCCGAGGACCTGGCGGCCATGCGCAAGGTCGCCAGGCACAGCTGCGCCTCGTGCACCATCGGCTGCACGCATATCTACCGGGCCACAGACGGCAAGAACACCAGGGTGGAGTACGAGAACGTGTTCGCGCTCGGCCCGATGTGCGGGGTGTCCGACCCGGACGCGGTGCTGGCCGCCAGCGCGCGCTGCGACGACCTCGGCCTCGACACCATCTCGGCGGGCGGCACGATCGCGTGGGCCATGGAGTGCGCCGAACGCGGCCTGATCGACGCGCCCTGGCTCCGGTTCGGCGACGCGGATGCCCTGCTGCGGGTCATCGACGAGATCGGCGCCAGGGACGGGCTCGGCGGCCTGCTCGCCGAGGGCTCCCGGCGCGCCGCGGAGCAGGTCGGCGGCGGCTCACAGGCCTTCGCGCCGCACGTCAAGGGCATGGAGATGCCCGGCTACGAGCCGCGCACGCTGCACGCCATGGCGCTGGGCCTGGCGGTGAACGCCCGCGGCGCCGACCACAACAGGTCCGGGGCGTACGAGGCGGACCTGTCCGGCGACCTGGACCGGCTCGACGGCGGCCCGGCCCACGTGGCCGCGGCGGTGGAGACCGAGGACCGGGCCGCGGTCATGGACTCGCTGATCTTGTGCAAGTTCCTCCGGGGCGTGTTCACCGATCCGTTCGGGGAGTGGAGCGGGCTGCTGTCCGCGGTCAGCGGCTGGGACGTCGACGGGGCAGAATTGCGCCGAACGGCCCGGCGTATCGTCCTGGCGAAACGTGTCTTCAACCTGCGGGAGGGATGGCAGCCCGCGGACGACTGGCTGCCGGAACGGCTGCTCGCCGAGCCGGTCAGGCTCGCCTCCGGCCGGGAAGCCGGGCTCACCCCGGAGCGGCTCCGGGCCATGATCGACGGCTACTACGCCGCCCGCGGCCTGGACGAGGCGGGCCGCCCGGATGAGGCCCGGCTGGCGGACCTCCGGTTGAGCTGAGTTGACGGCGCGGCGGATACTTCATTCATGGCCATTACCGCCCCTGACCGCACGGGGACCGTCACGCTCACCATCGACGGGCGGGAGGTTACGGCCGCCGAGGGGGCGACGATCTGGGAGGCCGCCAAGGCGGCCGGCGTCGACATCCCGGTCCTGTGCCACGACGAGCGCTACGACCCGGTGGGCGTCTGCCGGATGTGCGTGGTCGATGTCGGCGCCCCCGCGTTCGCCGCGTCCTGCGTGCGCGCGTGCGAGAACGGCATGGACGTGAAGACGGCGACCCCCGAACTCGAGCGCAGCCGCGCCGTGCTCACCGAGATGCTGCTGGCCGACCAGCCAGAGCGCGAGCACGACCCCAAGCAGGCCACCACCGGTGACAACGAACTGCTCGCGCTGGCCGACCGGTTCGGGGTGGACCAGCACGGGCTGCCGCGGGCCTCCGGGCGGGGCACCGACTCCTCCAGCCCGGTCATCGCGGTCGACCACGACGCCTGCATCCTGTGCGACCGGTGCGTGCGCGCCTGCGACGACATCCAGGGCAACGACGTCATCGGGCGCAGCGGCAAGGGCTACGCCACCCGGATCGCGTTCGACCTGAACGACCCCATGGGGAACTCCTCCTGCGTGTCCTGCGGCGAGTGCGTCGCGGCCTGCCCGACCGGCGCGCTGACCAACAAGCCGATCCGCACCATCGCGATCCGGCCGCGCACCGAACTGGACGCGGTGGACACGGTCTGCCCGTACTGCGGCGTCGGCTGCGCGCTGACCTACTACGTGGACCGCGAGCACAACGCGATCTCCTTCGCCGAGGGCCGGGAGCAGCCAGGCTCGCGCGGCCGGCTGTGCGTGAAGGGCCGGTACGGCTGGGACTACGCGGCCTCGCCGCAGCGGCTCACCACGCCGCTGATCCGCCGCGAGGGGTCCTACCCCAAGGGCGCGCTGTCCGCCGACGTGCGCGGCGACATGACGGGCGGCGCCCCGCAGGAAAGGCGCCGCCGGCGCAAGCCAGGCGGCCTGGTCGACTACGCCGAGGTCCTGCCGCACTTCCGCGAGGCGACCTGGGACGAGGCCCTGGACCTGGTGGCCCGCAGGCTGACCGAGATCCACGCGGTCGGCGGCCCGGCCGCGATCGCCGGCTTCGGCTCGGCCAAGTGCTCCAACGAGGAGGCCTACCTCTTCCAGAAGCTGATCAGGACCGGCTTCCACACTAACAACGTGGACCACTGCACCCGGCTGTGCCACGCCTCCAGCGTGGCCGCCCTGTTCGAGGGCATCGGCTCCGGCGCGGTCTCCACCACCTACGGCGACGTGATCAACGCGGACGTGGCCATCGTCACCGGCAGCAACTCCACGGCCAACCACCCGGTCGCGTCCAGCTTCTTCAAGCAGGCCCGCCGGCGCGGCACCACGATCATCTACGTGGACCCGCGGGCCGACAAGATGGCCGACCACGCCGACATCTACTGCCAGCTCAAGCCGGGCACCGACGTGGCCTTCTACAACGGCATCATGCACGAGATCATCCGGCTGGACCTGGTCGACCACGACTACATCGCCGGGCGGACGTCCGGCTACGAGGCTCTCGCCCGGACCGTTCGGGACTATCCTCCGGAACGGGCCGAACAGATCAGCGGGATCCCCGCGGACGTCATCCGCCGGGTGGCCCGGGTCTGGGGCGAGGCCGGCGCCGGCCTGATCTTCTGGGGGATGGGGATCTCCCAGCACACCACGGGCACGGACAACGCCCGCTGCCTGATCGCGCTGTGCGCGATCACCGGCAACATCGGCCGACCGGGCAGCGGACTGCACCCGCTGCGCGGGCAGAACAACGTGCAGGGCGCCTCGGACATGGGCCTGATCCCGATGTTCTACCCGGACTACGCCAAGGCCGACGACCCCGCTGTGAAGGCCAGGTTCGAGCAGGCCTGGGGCACCGGCGACCTGGACCCCAAGCGCGGGCTCACCGTCACCGAGATCATCGGCTCGGCGCTGAAGGGGGGCGTGCGCGGCATGTACATGCTGGGCGAGAACCCGTTCTTGTCCGACCCGAACATCAACAAGGTCCGCAAGGCGCTGGCCGCGCTGGAGTTCCTCGTGGTCCAGGACATCTTCTTGACCGAGACGGCCGAGTTCGCCGACGTCATCCTGCCCGCCTCCTCCTACCTGGAGAAGGACGGCACGTACACCAACACCGACCGCCGCGTGCAACTCGGGCACAAGGTGCTGGACTCACCCGGCCAGGCCCGTCTGGACTGGCAGGTCGTCCAGGACATCGCCAACCGGATCGGGCTCGGCTGGGACTACGGCTCGCCGCGGGAAGTCTTCGACGAGATGGTCTCGGTCATTCCCAGCTACGCCAACCTCAGCTACGACAACCTCGGCAAGACCGGCAAGCTGTACCCGAACCCCGATCCGGAGCACAGCGACGGCACCGTGGTCATGTTCGGCGACCGGTTCAACACCAGCGACGGGCTGGCCCACCTGGTGCCCGCCGAGTGGCTGCCGGCCAAGGAACTGCCGAGCGAGGAGTACCCGTTCGTGCTGAACACCGGCCGGATGCTCGAGCACTGGCACACCGGCTCGATGACCCGCCGGTCCTACGCGCTGGACGCCATCGCGCCGAAGGCCCTGGTGTTCGTGCACCCGGACGACGCCGCCGGGCTCGGCCTGGCCGACGGCGACCTGGCCCGGGTCACCTCCCGGCGCGGCAGCATCGAACTCGAGGTGAAGGTCTCGCACCGCGAGGCGCGCGGCAACTGCTTCATCCCGTTCCACTTCCGCGAGGCCGCGGCCAACCTGCTGACGATCGACGAGATCGACCCGCTCGGCAAGATCCCCGAGTTCAAGTTCTGCGCGGTGCGAATCGAACCTGGCCGGACCGAAGCCGGGCCCTCGGAAGCCGGGGCTCATGCCTGACGTCGCGCCGCGCGTGCCCGGCGTCGAGGCCCGGGCCGGGAAGTTCCCCGGGCCGAGCCTGATCCCGGCCCTGCACGCGATCCAGGAACGGGAGGGCTGGCTGCCGCGCGAGGAACTGGTGGCGCTGTCCCGCGAGGTGCGCCGGCCGCTGTACGAGATCGAGGGGCTGATCTCGTTCTACCCGCACTTCCGGACCACGCCGCCGCAGCGGGTGACGCTGCGGGTCTGCCACGACCTGTCCTGCTGGCTGCGCGGCGCCCAGGACCGGCTGGCGCAGATCCGCGAGCGGTATGGGCCCGACGCCGACGTCGAGGTGATCGAGGGGTCCTGCATCGGCCGGTGCGACGCCGCCCCGGCCGCGACCGTCAACGACGCCCCAGTCGCACTGGCCCGTGTGGACGCCCTGGTCACCGCGGCCCTGGACGGCGGGCCCCCCGCAACGCCGCCCGCGAGCGAACCGCGGCGCTGGCCCAATGACCCGTACGCGTCGGCGGACGAGCACTACGGGGTGCTGCGGGACGTGCTGGCCGGCGCCCTGGAGGCGGCCCAGGTCACCCGGGCCCTGTCCGACAGCGGGCTGCGCGGCATGGGCGGCGCCGGGTTCCCCGCCGGGCGCAAGTGGGACCTGGTCGCGGCGCAGGCCGCGACGCCGAAGTACGCGATCTGCAACGCCGATGAGTCCGAGCCCGGCACGTTCAAGGACCGGCAGATCCTGGCCGGGCAGCCGCACCTGGTGCTCGAGGGCATGCTGCTCGGGATGCTCGCGACCGGGGCCGAGGAAGGCTGGGTGTTCATCCGGCACGAGTACGGCCCGGAGGAGGCGGTGGTCCGCCGGGAGATCGCCCGGCTGCGTGCCGCCGGGCTGGCCGGCCCGGACGTGGCCGGCACCGGCCGACGGCTGTCCGTCGAGGTGTTCACCTCGCCGGGCGGCTACATCCTCGGCGAGGAGTCGGCCCTGATCGAATGCATGGAGGGGCACCGCGGCGAGCCGCGGAACAAGCCGCCCTTCCCCGGCGTGTACGGCCTGCACGGCCAGCCCACGCTGATGAACTCGGTCGAGACGTTCGCGCACGTCCCGGTCATCGCCCGGCGCGGCGCCGCCTGGTGGAAAGCCCAGGGCGCGGGCGAGCACGACGGGCTGAAGTTCTTCGCGGTCTCCGGGCACGTCGAGCGCCCCGGGGTCTACTGCGTGCCGATGGGCACGACCGCCCGCGAACTGCTCGAGGAGGCCGGCGGAGTATCCGGCGGCCGGCCGCTCGGCGCCATCCAGCCGGGCGGGGCCTCGTCCAACTTCCTCGGCCCGGACCAGCTCGACGTGGCGCTGGACTTCGGCTCGCTGCGGGACGCCGGGTCGATGCTCGGGTCCGGGGCGCTGGTGGTGATGGCCGAGGGCACCGATCTGCTCGCCGCGGCCACCAACGTGCTGCGCTTCTTCCGCGACGAGTCGTGCGGCAAGTGCGTGCCGTGCCGGGTCGGCTCGACCAAGGCGCACCGGATCCTCACCGACCACCTCGCGGCCGGCGGCGGCGCCGGCGACGTGCCCGAGCGCCTCTCCGAGCTGGAGCGGGTCATGCGCCGGACCTCGATCTGCGGCTTGGGTCAGGTGGCGCTCGGCCCGGTGGCCAGCGTGCTGCGGCTGTCCGGGGAGTCCCGATAACGGCCGGGACGGGGCGGGAGTTCTTCACCACCCGGACGGTGGCGCAGGCGCTGGCCGGTTTCCGTCCCGCCCGCCGTACGCCGGCCGAGCCGGTGCCGCTGGCCGCGGCCCTGCACCGGGTGCCGGCCGCGCCGGTCACCGCGCCGCACGCGCTGCCCGGCTTCGCCCGCTCCACCGTGGACGGCTACGCGGTGCGGGCGGCGGACACCTACGGCGTCTCCGACGGCCTGCCCGGCTACCTCCAGGTGACCGGGGCCGTGCCGAACTCGTGCCGGCCGGCCGGCCGCTGCGTGCCCAGGACCTCGCCATGCTCGCCGCGGCCGGGGTCACCGCGGTGCCGGTGCACGCCCGGCCGCGGGTGACCGTCTTCTCCACCGGGGACGAGGTGGTGCCGCCCGAGACGGCGACGCTGCGTCCGGGGCAGGTCAGGGACGCGACCGCGGTCGCGCTGGCCGCGATGGTGGCCGAGGCGGGCGGCGAGCCGGTATCCGGCGGCATCGTCCCCGACGACGCGGGCGCCCTGGAGGCGGCGCTGCGCGCCGCGCTGCCGGCCAGCGATCTGATCGTGATCTCGGCGGGCTCGTCGGTGGGCGCGCGGGACGAGACGGTCGGCGTGGTGCGCGGCCTGGGCACGGTCTGGTGCCACGGCCTCGCGGTCAAGCCGGGCAAGCCGACGCTGCTGGCCGAGTGCGACGGCGTCCCGCTCATCGGGCTGCCCGGCCACCCCAGGTCGGCGCTGGTGGTGTTCCGGCTGCTCGGCGTCCCGCTGGCGCGCCTGGTCGGAGGCTGCACGGCGCCGCCCCCCGAGCCGTCCGCGCGGGCCCGGCTGGCGCGCGACCTGCCGTCGGCGACCGGCCGCCTCGACGTGGTGCAGGTCACGGTGGCCGACGGCGTGGCCACGCCGGTGTTCGGGCTGTCCGCGCTACTGTCGGTGATCACCGCCGCCGACGGGTATGTCATCATTCCCGAGGAGGCCACCGGGCTCGACGCGGGGACCGAGGTCGACGTCACCCTCTACCGCTGAGGAGGCATGTGCCGGCGGACAGCCCGTTCATCCGCGACGTCCCGGCCGCCCGGGCGCACCAGGCCTGGCGCGACGCGCGCGAGGCCGCGGGCTGCCCGGCCCGGATCCCGGCGGCGCAGGTGCCGGTCCAGCAGGCCGCCGGGCTGGTCACCGCCGGGCCGGTGTGGGCGGTGCGCTCGTCGCCGCCGTTCGACGCGGCCGGCATGGACGGCATCGCGGTGCGCGCCGCGGATACCCTGGGCGCCAGCGAGACCACCCCGGTCCACCTGCCGCCGGACGCCTACGACGTGGTGGACACCGGCGACCCGATGCCCGACGAGCGCGACGCGGTGGTGATGCGCGAGCACGTGCACTATGTCGGCGAGATCGCGGAAATCCGGGCCGCCGTGCCCCCCTACCAGCACGTTCGGTCGATCGGGGAGGACGTGAGCGCCGGCGAGCTGCTGCTGCC